>JAAHTH010000482.1_pt1 | contig 38447 bp, 52 predicted proteins | sample 6116091 | NCBI WGS metagenome assembly JAAHTH01 (sample SAMN13939990, study PRJNA603662) | sponge metagenome | isolation source: marine sponge | host: Mycale hentscheli | place: New Zealand | collected 2006
CCCCCACAAGAGGGGAGAAACCCCACCCTAACACGTATAATCGAAAGGAATCAACAAAAAAGGTAAGGGGACAATAGGCCATCTACGGGCGGCGTCAAAATCGGCAGTACATACGATGAAGCGCGTACACGTAAAGTCAACGCAGAAGCAGAGATAGCGGAATTAGAATTAGCCAAGATCAGAGGCGACTTGGTTATTGCTGATGACGTTGTGACTGCTTGGGAAGACGTATTATCCGCAGCTAAAGCAAAGTTTATGTCTATCCCGACAAAAGCAGCGCCAATTACTGCGGCTGAAACTGAAGCTGGCGTTTGCCAGAAGATATTAGAAGACTTGGTACACGAAGCATTAGAGGAATTTAGCAATTATGACCCAAAAATCTCAGCAACGGGCGTTTCTAAAGGGGCATCTGAAGAAGGCAATGAAGACGCTAAAGCCGCCCCCAAGACTAAGCGTAAGTCAGTGGGCAGACCAAGAAAGACGGCTGGACTCTCAAAGTAGCTCAGAACCAGGAAGGTGGTATACAAGTAGGGCAGAGTACCAGCGGGGGATTATGGACGCCTGTTCTGATCCTGAGATACCCGAAGTTGTGGTTATGGCTGGCGCTCAGTTGGGTAAGACTGAAGCCATCTTAAACATTGTCGGCTATCACATTGATAATAACCCTTGCCCGATACTGGTGCTGCAACCCACGTTAGATATGGCGCAAGCCTTTAGTAAGGATAGGGTTGCTGCCGGTTTGTTGAGGTCTACGCCTGCATTGCAAAATAAAGTAAAAGACCCAAGGGCCAGAGATTCGGGCAATACGACTTTACATAAAGTATTTGCGGGCGGTGCTTTAACGATGGTTGGAGCTAATAGCCCTTCTGGCTTGGCTTCCCGCCCTATCCGGCTGGTGTTATGTGACGAAGTAGACCGTTATCCGGCTTCTGCTGGCACTGAGGGCGACCCGATTCAGTTAGCGCGTAAGCGTGCGGCGACATTCTGGAACCGTAAAATTATTATGGTAAGTACGCCAACGAATAAAGGCGCTAGCAGAATTGAAGACGCCTATGAAAACTCAGATCAGAGGGAGTATTACGTACCTTGTAAGCATTGCCACCATGAGCAAACGTTGCAATGGGGAAATGTAAAATGGACTGACAGCGACCCAGAGACAGCAAGGTATATGTGCGAAGAATGCAACGTATTGTGGACTGACTCGGACAGAAGGTTTGCAATACGAAATGGGCGCTGGATTGCACATAAAGATTTTAAGGGTGTTGCTGGCTTTAAGATTTCGGGCTTGTACTCGCCTTGGACACCGTTATCTGACGGAGTACGGGATTTTTTAGCGGTTAAGAAGAATCCAGAGCAGTTAAGAGTGTGGATAAATACCTATTTAGGTAATTTGTGGGAAGATGAAGGCGAAACGATTGATGAAATGATGCTGGCAGAGCGCAGGGAGCCAATGGCTTATGCTTCTGACGATATAGAGTTGATAACTGCCGGTGTGGACGTACAGGATTCGCGCTTAGAGATAACTTACGTTGGCTGGGCTAGGGATGATGAAAGTTATGTCCTAGATCACGAAATACTTTACGGCGACCCTTCTACTCCGCAATTATGGGCCAACTTAGATACTGCGTTGTATCGACAGTTTTATACAGATAACGATAGGGTTTTAGGTGTTAGGGCTGCTGCCGTTGACTCTGGCGGTCACTTTACGCAGGCGGTATACGCATTCTGCAAGAAAAACTGGGGTCGCAGAATATTTGCGATTAAGGGTATTGGTGGCGAGGGTAAACCGATTGCTGGCAGACCTACAAAATCTAATTCGCTGAAATGCCCGTTATTTGGTATTGGTGTGGATACAGGTAAAGATTTGTTATTTGCCCGTTTACGTATACAAGAAAATGGGCCAGGTTATGTGCATTTTAACGATACGTTGAATGATGAATATTTTAAGCAGCTAACCGCAGAGAAAATAGTCACTCGCTACCACAAAGGCTTTAAAAAAAGAATCTATGAAAAGTTTAGAGCGCGTAACGAAGCTTTAGACTGCATGGTGTATGCAATTGCTGCCTATGCTATTATTGGCGTTAATGTCAATACCTTTGCTGATCGAAGAATCCATGATAAGGCGCTAGAAACTGAAAAAGAGCCAGATCAAGATAATCAGCAGGAAAAGAAACAGAAAAAACCATTTGTTCCGAGAACGGGGAACAATTTTATAAATGGATGGCGTTGATGGCAAATATATTTACTGATGCACCAGAAAAACAACCGGAATCGTTTGTTACTGGTGATTACGTTACGTTTAAGCGCTCTGATATAGCAAGAGATTACCCGACAGCAGAATATACTGCAACACTGCTTGCTAGGGGTACAAACGATAACGTAAACGAATTTGAGATTAGTTCTACAAAAGAAGATGGTTATTTTCTGTTTACAGCTACCAGCGTACAAACGGCAACTATTCTGCCCGAAGATTATCGCTGGCAAATCGAAATCGTTAGAGACAGTGACCAAGCGCGAGTTGTTGTTGACCGTGGCCGCATTAAAGTTGTTACTGATCTTGATACTTCCGGTCTTGATGCTAGAAGTCACTCCGCAATCATGCTTTCTAAGATTGAATCCCTACTCAGCGGTAAGGCCGACAGTGATGTTGCCGAATATGAGGTAGGTGGCAGATCGCTAAAGAAGCTTGGTTTTATGGAGTTGGTTAATGCGCGAGATTATTACCGAGCCGAAGTAGCCAGAGAGCAAAACGCAGATGACGTTGAAGCAGGTCGGCAAGGTTCGTCAACCATAAAGGTACGCTTTTAATGGCTTTCTCAGACTTTTTTAAGCGCAAAGTTGAGCCTGCAAAGACTCAAAAGCGCTATTACACTGCCGCAGGGCAAAACAGGCTACTAAATGACTTTGTTGGGTCTGAAAGGTCTGCCGATAGTGAGTTAAGACCGGCATTAGTCAGTTTACGCGCTAGATCGCGTGATTTGGCCCGAAATAATGAGTATGTGAAGCGTTATTTTGAGCTATTGAAGGCTAATGTGGTTGGTGATCGGGGTTTTACGTTGCAAGTAAAGGCTAGGTCTTCGGCAGGCGACCAATTAGACGTTGATGGCAATTCCCGCGTTGAAGACGCCTTTAAGGTGTGGGGAAAGCTAGGTAATGCGACTGTTGACGGCAAAATGACGTGGATTGACGTTCAAAAGATGGCAATTGAAGGTTTGGCGCGTGATGGTGAAATAATTGCGATAAAACATAGGGGAAATAACTTCCATGATACATTTTCTTTGGAGTTTTTGGAGCCGGATCAACTTGACGATCAAAAAAATGAGCGCTTGGCTAACGGAAATGAAATCCGAATGGGCGTTGAGATGGACAAGTTTCGCAGACCAGTCGCCTATCACTTCATCACTTATCATCCTGGTGATTATGATTGGGCTAATAAGCCTAATAAGCAGCATGTTAGGGTCTTAGCAGACAAGGTTTTGCACGTATTTATACAGTTACGTGCTGGTCAAACTCGCGGTGAACCGTGGTTAGCGCCTTCTATTAACGCAATCAAGCATTTGTCCGGCTTTAGTGAGGCTGCGGTGATTAATGCGCGTATTGGTGCGTCAAAGATGGGCTTTTTTACGTCGCCTGCTGGTGATGGCTTTGTTCCTGATGACATAGAGAACAATGTACCTATTATGGATGCAGAACCAGGAACGTTTCACCAGTTGCCTCAAGGTGTTGGCTTAGAAAAGTTTGATCCTGCATTCCCAAGCAATGAATTTGCCGACTTCCACAAAGCAATATTGAAAAGTATCGCTTCAGGTATGGGTGTGTCTTACACGTCGCTTGCTAATGACCTAGAGGCGACTTCGTACTCTAGTATTCGACAGGGCGCACTAGAGGAAAGAGATTATTACCGAAATCTGCAATGTTTCATGCTAGACCATTTTATTCGACCAGTTTTTGAAGGCTGGTTAAGGTCTGCAATGGAAGTTGATTCTTTTGGTATACCCGTAGCGGCTTTTGACAAGTTTGCGGAAGCTGCACAATTCCGAGGTAAAGCTTGGTCTTGGGTTGATCCGCAAAAAGAAATGGCTGCGGCTATTCTCGGTTTACAAAGCGGTGTTCTTAGCCTTCAAGACGTAGCAAGTCAGTATGGCAAAGACGTGGAAGAATTGTTGGCGCAAATCGACAGAGATAAAGATTTGATGCAGCAGTTTGGAGTTGATTATGCGCTTGAGCCTTACGGCGATAAGCAATCGAACAATCAAAACAACGAAGATCAAGCTGATAGAGGATTAAATGAGGTCTTACAAGAAAGCTTAAAAAGGGCTTTTTTAAGTGAAGACTAATCAGTTACTTGCAGTATTCCTAGAGCGTTTAAAGGCGGTAGAAGACCGTTTAAGGGGTGATACTGAGGTAATACAGCGCGATATAGAGTTAATTAAGTCTATACCGTTGCCTGAGCGTGGCGATACTGGGCCAGAAGGTGCTGTTGGCCCGCAAGGCGTTGAGGGAATACAAGGTAGAACCGGAGAGTCGGGGCCAGCGGGGCCGCAAGGCAAACAAGGCCCAAGAGGCTCGAAAGGCGATAAAGGTTCAACCGGAAACCAAGGCGTCCAAGGAAAGGATGGCAAGGCAGGCCCAAAAGGGCCAAAAGGCGAAAAAGGCACCAAAGGCGATGCCGGTAAAACCGGTAAGACAGGAAAAGAGGGTAAGGCGGGTCATATACCTCGCCATAAAATAGAAAACGGAAAAGTAGCTTTTGAGATTGCCCCGAACCGGTACGGTGAATGGATAACTTTCAAGCAAACTAATCAATATTATAGTGGCGGCGGCAACACTACTAATGGAGCAGCAGCCGGTTTAAAATGGATAGACTATGTATCTAATTACGCAGTTGAGCCAGTTTTTGAACAATCTATTGCTAGTGGCGACGTTTATCGTTACCAGTATGCTAATGACACCTTATATCGGCTTATTGGCAGTAATCCTTACTCTGATCGCTTTTACAGTGCGTTCAATGGATCGGCTGTTTCGGGCTTAATTATTGAACGTGCAATGACAATTTAAACGGAGAATTTAACTATGGCTATTGCCGACGATTTTGCAGTTGCCTCAAATGGCAACATCACATATACGGGGGCTGCACACGGCGCTGCTGGGGCTGGCTATTACTCGGTTATTGAGTTTCACCGATGGCTTTCTGATATTGCCGATGATGCAGTGGCAGCTACAGCTAACGATTTGGTTGATATTACAACGGATACGCCATCGGATCGTAAGACCGATAACTACGTTGTACTTATCAACGGTTACAACATTGACCAAACTGCGTCTGAACATTTATTTGATGGGTCAATTGAGCAGTTGGGCGGTAATGAAATTTTTGACGGTCTTGTGGTTATTGCTGGCGAAGGTATGGATTTACAAATCATACAAGACGGCGCTCTGTTGACTAACGATTTCTGGAACAGCATCCCTAACGGTGAAACAGAGAAAGGTTTGAACCGCGACGTTGCAAACGGTATTTCGCACCGGTTTATGCTGAAGGTTCGTACTGCTGCTGCCGATATTGATGGGCGAAGAATTGTTACATTTACTCGCGTAGACTTTACAACCAAGCCAGCTAGCAAATCATTGGGTCAAACTTATTCAGAATTTAAGATTAACGGTACTGCGCGTGGTAACAACGTATCGGCGCTTAACTATACCGATGACCTCAACGATGATGCAGATGCTTCTGGTTTTACAACCATTACAAACACTGAGGGTTACAGAGAGATTGACGTAAACGCTAACGGCACGCCAGAGCCTTATTACTCTGAGTGGAACCGTGATATTTACACGATCAATCAGCTTTATCAGAGAATCAAGTACCTATCGCGTGCCGACTCAGGTAACGCTGGTACTTTGTATGGCATTGATGCCAAGATTTTCCGAGGTATTACCCACCAAATCGACGGTACGCAAGCTGCTGGTACTTTTGTAGAGCCTGAATCAGTGAGTTGGACAGGCGGCACCGGTCAGTTGCTTGCTTGTGATGATACGGCTTCGGCCACTGCTATATGGATTCAGTTGCTTACTGGTGTAGCACCTACAAGTGGTACGGTTACTGGTAACGGTGGTGCTACGTTTACCGTTTCCGGCAACATTGAGCGACCCGTTTCTACTCCGTTTATTGGTGTATCAACAGGTTCAGCGCTTATTGGTGCATACGGTCTTGGTGTAGAGCAGCTTGATCTTGGCCCAAGCGATACCGTTTTTGATCTAGGCAATAACGCGACTTCAGCGCCAAACAATGTAACCGTAACGGTTGGCGGTGTAACTTCTGGTGAAGATCGCATTTTGGTTGGCCCATCTACGGGTGCAACAGCGCTTGATAATGGTCAGTTTGCGCTTAATGCTGGCATTACTTCTGGCGCAGCTTCTATTACGGTAGCTGTAGGAACAGAGACACCAGGAACAGGTACGGCTTCAGAAGATGACACCCCGAATACGGGTACTATCCGAGTTGAAGATAACAATGGTGTTTACCAGCGAGTTACATATACCGGTTACACAGTAGCTTCTGGAACTATGACCTTTACGGGCTGCACTGGTGCGCCAACGGCTGCAATTAGCAATAATGTGTTTATTTCTTACGTAGATGCTCTATATAACGGAACAGCAGCAACCAATTCCTACACAGCTACTTACAGCGGAAGCAATAGAACGTTGTTTGTACGTGTTCGTGATGGTGGTACTGCCGGTGATGTTCAAGGCATTAAAACGTTTGAGACTGAGGCAGTATTTGGTAATGCCGATTCTAGCGTTACAGCTATTCGGACACCGGACGTTTAATATATGGCTGCGCCTGTATACACTACAGACTTAACAGACATTAACCTCGCTGAGAGTACGACCGGATGGGCTGCTCTTGGCGGGGGTGGTGCTGGTTTAACTGTTGAGCCAGATTTCTTCATTCAGGGGTCTAATTGCATAGCAAAGCAGATCAAGAATGAATTAAAGGGCCATCATTATAATAATGGTTCAACGGCTCAAGGCGCAGATGACCACGTATATACTTGGATATATGTATCAACACCGGGAACTACAGACTTATTAACTAATGGTGGCCTTCGGGTCACTATTGGTACGTCTGACACTGCCAGAAAAGAATATTACGTTGCGGGGAATAACACTTATTTCCGAGGGGGATGGGTTTGTTACCCAATTCGCTACTCATTAACACCAGATAACGCAGTAGGTACTGCTGGCGCTACACCAAGCTTCTTTGGTTCTACCATGAAGGGAATTGCTTCTGTAAAGTCAGTCAATCTTGGTGTAGATGCTATTCGTTACGGCAGCAGCGTAACAATCACAGACGGTGTTGGTCAGCCTGCAACATTTAATGGATTAGCTTCGTTTGCAGACAACTTAACGCGATCTTGGGGGATTATACAAGAGGTTGCTGGTGGTGTTCAGTTGCAAGGCAAGCTGTTAATTGGGACTGCTGGGAGTCAATGCGAATTTGACGATAGCAATGTGTTGGTAGTGTTTCCAGATAATAACCCTGCGGCGGTAAATCAGCATACCTTAGTAGGTCACAAAGAGATTATTATAGATAATGCGTCTTCTGATGTTACTTGGGATGGCATTACCTTTTTGTCTTTAGATACAACAGACAAAGGAATCATTACGGTAAACACATCTTTGCAAACCGTAATACAAGGATGCGTTTTTCAAAATATAGCAACAAGCAATTTGCATTCTTCAGTAGTTGTAAATAACTCAAGCTGGATTTTAAGCGATACGGTGACAGCAAACCAAGCTACCTTTAGCGGGTGTACTTGGACAACCTCAACGGGCGCGTCGTCTTTAATTACAGATGACCTTGACGATATATCCGACTGCTCTTTTTCTTCTGACGGATCAAATCACGCTGTAGAGCTTACTTCTGTTGGCACTGGTTCTATGAATTGGAATTCTACTGCATCCAACTATGTTGCAGGCGCTACGGGTTCGCCAGCCTCAACTTCTAGCACTGGGAACGAAGCAATTTATGTCAATGTTGCATCAGGCACACTAACAATTAACGTGGCGTCGGGCGCAACAGTGCCGTCAATCCGAACAGCAGGAGCTACGGTCAACGTGGTTGCCGGTCAAATAACCTTCACAGTAACGGTTAGAGACATTGATACAAATGCTGTTGTTCCTGATGCAAGAGTTTATCTCATTGCTGATGCTGGCGGTAACTTGGCTCAAGGGACTGTGTTAATAGACAAAGTAAATACAGACGTAAACGGGCAAGCCAGCGTCACAACGTCTTTAACGGCAGATCAGCCTTTTATTGGCAATATACGTAGGGCAACGTCTAGTCTTGGTGATGGCGTGCTTTATAAGCCAGCTTCACCTACAGGTACAATTTCTAGTGCAGCAGATTCATCGTTGACTGTTCAGCTTATTAGGGACGAATAATGGATTACCAAGATAAAAACGTTAACGCATTGCACACTAACTCTAAAATGCAACAGGATAAACTGGTAGCACTAGAAGCTAAAGTTACTAGAATCGAAGCTGCAATAGCCGCATTACAAAGCGACATAGCTAACACCAAGCAGCTTATCGGCCATGTCGCGGGTCGCGGTATGGGTAGCACTGTAGAGTAATTCGCTGTGGCTATAACAATAGATTGGGACACAAAAGTAATATCGGTTAACAAAGCCGATATGATCTTGCTGCAATCAACGCCTTCCGTCATTTATCAGCTAAACATGGATTTCTTTCACGATGTTTTGCGCGACTTAGAAGACGACGTTGATGGCATAGTATTTGAAACTACGCACCGATACATTGACCCGATTACAGTTGGTGGCGTTGTGTTGGCGCGAGTTGTAGAGATAATTAACGGATACACGGTTACATTTGAAGATGACCAGTACCGCGTGAATTTAACTGGCGCAAACACTAATCTTGCCGATGTAACTAACGTAAACCAAGTTTCTATAGCCTCAAGTAACTCTGCTGGCCTACAAGACTTATCAACTTTGCTTTCTGCCGCTTATCAAGGCGAGGTTTGCGTATCGCCATCTAACGGCGGGCAATCTGGAACAACAATACCTATCGGCACCCGATCTACCCCTGTAGACAATTTAGCAGACGCCAAAATTATTGCAGATCGGGAAGGCTTGCACCAAATACGCATACTTGAGTCTATGACTATTGAGAATGTAGATTTTAATGGCAGTTATCGTTTTGTAACCGATTCGCCTGCAACAACGTTAATTACCATTGCCCCTTCTGCAAACGTGCAAAATTGTGACTTTGAGTTTTGTTTTGTACAAGGCGAATTGGATGGCAATAATATATATCGCCAGTGTTTGTTAGGAGATATAACTTTTACAAATGGATTCGTTTTTCAATGCTCATTGTTTGGCACTATAACACTAAATCCAGGTGTGCAATTGGGAATGATTGATTGCTACAGCAATACGCTTGCGGGTGAGCCTAATCCAAAAATAGATTTTAATGGCACTGGTCAGTTGCTTCTTAGAAATTACTCTGGAGTTATAGAGCTACTAAACCATACTGACACTAGCGGCGATGGTGATGTTTGTATTGATATGGCATCTGGCGTAGTTATTGTGCAGCCATCTTGTACTGCTGGATTCATCCCAGTGAGAGGCATTGCAAGGGTAGATGACTTTAGTACCGGAACTTGCGATGTAAGAGATTTAACAGTAAATCAAAGTGTAGAAGATAACGGCGTTGCTCTTGGCGTTATTAACGAAGGTGTTAAGAAAGCGTCTTTGTTAATACCGCATACAACCGATATATAGGTGATTTATGACCACCCATAAAAACAAGAAAAAGCGGAGGCAGGCGATTTTAGATCGGGCTGGCGTGGAAGAGTTTAATAAGCCGGTAGAAACACCAAATCACCCAAGATTTACCCACAAGGTTTTGGCCCGCAGAAAAGGGCAGATAAAGTTAATTAGGTTTGGAAAGCGTGCAAAAAGACAGCAAAACGACGAAATAAACCGTATGGATTCGGTGTTTTGGGAAAATAGGCTAAATTCAATGTAATAGCCTTTTATGGTATATTCTTATTAAATTGTATAGGTGGATAATCTTATGGATTCCGCAGAAGAAAGAAACGAAGAAGTGCAGGTAGAAATGGTTGCTGAAGCTGCGATTGAAGAAGCTGTTGAAGAAACTGTAGATGATTCCGAGGATCAAGTATCTAGGGCTACGGTAGAAACACAGAGTCGCGCAATGGCAATGGAAATCGACGCGGTTGATGAAGAATCACGTACCGCAATGATCGCATTGTCTAGCGAAGAACCTGTAAAGCGTAATTATGGCGTAGAAGTATTGGAACATTCCGAAGACGCTATGGATTTAGAGTTTATGCGTAGTGGCCGAGCGCCATTACTGCTAGACCACGATCACACCCAAGTAATTGGGGTAATAGAATCAGTTGATCTTGATGGCGAGTCTCGCAGACTGCGGGCTAAAGTGCGTTTCGGACGAAGCGCTCTCGCCAGAGAGGCATTTGATGACGTTGTTGATGGTATCCGTACTAATGTAAGTATTGGCTATTCAATCGACAAACTCGAAAGGGGGTCAAACAAAGACGAGTATGTTGCTCGGTCTTGGCGACCCGTAGAAGGTTCACTAGTTTCCGTACCAGCCGATCCGACAGTTGGCTTGGGCCGTTCTGCTGAAGAACCTCAAAAACCTGTAATTAGAACTGACTTCCAAAAGGAAAATACTATGTCAGAAGTAGATATTGCAGCGGTTGAGGCAGAAGCCCGAAAAGCCGCACAAAAAGACGCAGCCAAGATTATTGAGCTTGGTGCTGCACATTCACGGTCTGATCTTGCTGCACAAGCTGTTAAGCAAGGCCGATCAATTGAGGAATTTCGTGGCGAATTGCTTGAAGTCATTGGCTCAGAGCGTTCACTTCACGAAACAAACGTAGGCTTGACCGATAAAGAAGTAAAGCGCTTCTCTATCGTCCGAGCTATAAACGCACTTGCTAATCCAACAGACAAGCGCGCTCAAGAGGCTGCGGCTTTTGAAATTGAGTGTTCTGCTGCTGCTTCGCAAGCTTACGGGCGTGCATCTGAGGGAATTATGCTCCCTAGCGATGTGCTGCGTAACTGGAGCCGTGATCTATCAGCGGGCGTTGACACTGCTGTATTAACTGAGGATTTCCGTGGCGGCGATTTTATCGACGTACTGCGTAACCAATCTTCAGTAATGCAAGCTGGCGCACGTATGCTGAACGGTCTGCAAAGCGATGTTGCTATCCCTAAGAAGCTTACTGCTTCTAGTGCTGCATGGCTCAACGCAGAAGGCGACGATGTTGTACAAACCGAGCCGACTTTTGGACAAGTAACTTTGTCACCAAAAGACATTGGTGCGTACACGCAGGTAACTCGCCGTATGCTTCAGCAGTCAACTATGGATATTGAAGCTATTATCCGAGATGACCTTGCTACAGCTATTGCTCTAGGCATGGATTTGGCTGCTCTGCGCGGTGATGGCACTGCTGGATCGCCTACCGGAATCAAGTCTACTGCTGGCATTAACAGTGTTGACTTCGGGGTTTCGCCAATTCTTGTACCTTCTTACGCGAAAGTAGTAGAAATGGAAACTGCGATTGCTGAAGACAACGCTTTGATGGGCAATCTTGCTTATATCTTGCCTTCTTCTATGGTTGGTGGATTGAAGACTACCGAGAAAGCTACCGGCACTGCTCAGTTTGTGTATGAGCCAGGTGGTACTCTTAATGGTTATCGCGCTATCAATTCTAACCAAGTTGAGGCCGGTGATCTTTACTTTGGTAACTTCCAAGACCTATTGATTGGAATGTGGGGCGGGCTTGATCTGCAAGTAGACCCATACACCAACGGTCTTAGCGGAACCATGCGCGTCCGAGTCATTCAGACAATGGACGTTGCAGTACGACACGCTGTAAGCTTTGCCCTCGGAAATGATGGCGGCAGCTAATAGCTAAAACAGTCAAGGGGGGTTCGCCCCCCTTTTCTTATTTTCAGAGGTGAATAAATGAAACTAGCAATTATTAAAGATTGTGTTGTAGCGGGTAAGCGTCAAGAGATTGGCGACACTGTAGAAGTTAGTCCTGAAATTGGTCGGCAGTTAAAGGCTATGGGTAGGGCTACAGATTACGTTGCGGAATCAAAAGCTATTGACCGGTCAATTGGATTAACTTCTGACGATTTGCCAAAGAAGCGCGGAAGACCAAAAAAAGATGATGTTTGAAACATTAGAAGATAGGAAGGTATTTGTAAAAGACTTTGGTGAGCGCGTTACGTTTCGCGGTACTACTATTGGCTTTAAGCAAGTTGTTGCTATCTTTGACAATGAATATGCAGGCATCCAAGGCGAATCTATAGAGTTTGCTGTCAGTCAGCCACTACTTACATGCGTAACAGATGAGGTTAGCGGTGTAGCTTTTGGCGATACGGTAGAGGTGCGATCCAAGACTTACAAGGTTGCGCTTGTAATGGATAACGGCACCGGAATGTCTGAAATCGTTTTGGAACGTCAATAATGCACAAAAGACAAGCTATCAGAGATGCTTTTGTATCTACAGTGACCGGACTGCTTACGACGGGAAATAATGTTTTTGTGTCCCGCGTTTATCCATTAGACGCAAATTCATTGCCCGCATTGCTTGTTTATACAAAGCGTGAAGCGTCTGCGCCAGATACCATAGGTTTGCCGCGTACATTTACCCGAGAGGTCACACTTACTTGCGAGGTTTATGTAAAAGCAGTAGATGGTTATGACGATCAAATAGATACAATTGCGGCTGAAGTTGAAGCTGCTTTATACGCTGCCGGTGATTTTGGTGGCTTAATTAAAGACGCCTATTTAGTTGGAACTGATGTAAACTATCAAGATGGTGCAGATCAGCCGTTAGCGTCGGCTGAATTAGAAATTACTATTATATACACGACCTTAGAGGGTAGTGTTACTGTTTAACGGAGATTAACATGGCAACATTTACAGGAAAAGACGGATCATTTTACATTGGCGAAACTGGCAATGTTTTAGTCGGTGAAGTGCGCGATTGGAGCCTAGAGCAAACCGCTAACCGCGTTGACGATACTGTGATGGGTGACGAATGGACTACGGGCAAGATGACGCAGAAATCTTGGACTGCCTCAGTCAATATCTATTATGATGCGGCTTTAGACGTTGGTTTGGGTTCAGATATTACGCTGAAGCTTTACCCACAAGGCAACACAACCGGATTTGAGTATTACAGTGGCCCTGCTCACATCACGGGCTTTTCTTCGTCTGCATCTTTTGATGGGATGATTGAGGCGTCTATCAGCGTTGAAGGTAACGGGCCGCTACAATCACTTACGGCGTAAAATATGAAACTTATTGAGAAAGCACTACAGCATTTTCAGAGTATAGAGCCGCGTGAATTGCACGTACCCGAATGGGACGTAACAATCTACGCAACAGAGCCGACGCTAGGACAGAAATCCGCGTGGATGGCTAAATCTAATGGTAATAACACTGATTTTATGCTCAATGCGATTGTAGAAGGCGCTCTTGATAAAGACGGCAATGCGTTGTTTGACGTAGGCGACAAGCCAACTTTGCGAAGAATTGGTAGTACGATTACCGAAAAGGTTGGCTTGTTTGTGCTTGGCGCTACTACGGATGATGAGGAACGCGAAAAAAACTAATTGGTGACGGGGGTTCACCGACTGAGCTATATCATATTTATGAGTTAGCCGATTATCTCCGTCAACCAGTTAGCACGATTCTCGCCATGACAACCGACGAATATTTGCATTGGTTTACCTTTTTGCAAATAAAGGATAAAAGGTCAAAAAAACATGGCGGCTAAACAAGACGTAGTAATGGGGTTGCAGCTTCAAGGCGCAACCAATGTTACCAAAGGTCTAAATAACGTCCAAGCAGGTCTTAACGGCGTTGAGAATGCAGGCAAAAAAGCCAATAAAATGTTTCGCGGTATGCGAGGCGGCACTGCCCAGCTAGGATACCAAATACAAGACATTGCCGTTCAATTGCAGGGCGGTCAAAACGCATTGCTGGTATTTGGACAGCAAGGCTCTCAGCTTGCGTCAATCATGGGACCAGGTGGTGCTTTAATTGGTGCTTTGATTGCTGTGGGCGCTGCTATTGGTAGCACGTTTATTAAATCAATGGAGGTTGGTAAAGTTTCCGTTGAAGAACTAGGCAAGGAAATTGAAAAGGCAATTGATAAAGTAGGCGCTATAAATACAGAGTTTGCTGAATTTTACGCATTACAAAATCGACAAGCTTTAGCAGACAGCACAAAACGATTTAAGATTTTGTCCGAAGAATATAAAGACGGGCAAGATAACTTAGAAAGACTGACAAATCTTTTAAACCAAAATATAGAAGCTGGCAAAAGAGCGGGCCAAACCGTAGAGTTTACAACGAAAAATAACAAATTTCTTACTGATTCAATAAAAGAACAAACAGAAGCCAATATAATTGCAAGAGCAGAACTTGCATTGCTTGAAGTTAAATTAAAGAACGTAGTTAAGTTTAGCAAGCAAGCAGCAGATGAAAGAGTAAAAGCAGCGGGTAAAGTTATTGAAGCTGCAAATAAAGAATTGGATTTAATTATAAAGCAGTCAAAACTTACTGAAATCAGAGAAAAGGCTACTATGAAGCTTCGTCTGACAAAGTTAAAGATTCTGCAAAATGCAAATGATCGGGAAATGGCTGCGTTAATAGAAGCAGACAAAAAGAAAACAGAGCTTGCCGAAAGAGAAATGAAGCGTCTGAAAGACGTGATGAATGAAGAAGACAAATTAAAGGCCGAAAAAGATAGAGCGGCGGAAGACTTAGCTGGCGTGCAATTTTTCTTGGGTACAACAGAAGAACAGCTTGAAATGCAGGCAGCAGCACGCCAAGCAATTATCCAAACTGCTTTGGATCAAGAGGTCATATCAAAACAACAGCAGCAAGCGTTGCTTTTGCAAAATGAGCAAAACTTTCAGCAATCTATGAAAGCCTCTCAGCTAATGCAACAGCAGGCTCAATTATCTAGTCTTAGTAACACTGTAAACCAAATGGCCCAATTTGCTGATAAAGGCACTGCTATTGGCAAAGCGATGTTTGTTGCTCAAAAAGCATTGGCAATGGCTACGGCTTTCATACAATACGAAGTTGCTATAGCGCAGACTGTTGGGCAACTGGGTGTCTTTGGTATCCCATTGCAAGCGATTTTAAGAGCGCAGCAGGTCGCAGCTATGGCAATGATTGCGGGTCAGACTGTTGCAGGCTTTGAGGGTGGAGGCATTACTTTTAGCGGCGTGCGATCTGGCGGTATGGATGGCAAAGGCGGGCGTATGGCCGTTGTTCACCCCAACGAAAAAATCACTGACCTAGAGAAGAATGGGGCTATGTCTATGGCTCCGGTTACTGTAAATATGAATATATCTGCCGTAGACGCAAAAGGCATTGATAAGTTGTTGATTGAAAGACGCGGTTTAATTACTGGCATGGTCAACAAGGCGATTAACAATCAGGGAAGGTCTAGCATATGAGCAGCTTCCAAGGGGTAGGCTATGAGAGCGTTAGCTATGTCCTAAAAAACTATCAAGTTATGTCAGAAAGCATTAACGGCAAGGTTCAGGTGCGTAATATTGGCGCTTCACGGTATCAATGGACTGTTAGCTTTCCAATGATGACAAGAAACGAGTTTGACCCTTTATGGACGTTTATTCAAAACCAACAGGGCATGAAGAAAGTCTTTTCAATGAGTCTGCCAAACCCAACAGTACCTACTCAATACAAGACGTATGAAGTGCGATTAGCTGAGTCAGAACAAGAGTTTGAAGTTGGTGTAGACAGTTTAATATCGTTTTCTATGGACGTTATCGAGGTCTTATGAGCAGAGGCTTGCCCCAATCTGTTGTAGATGCCTTTGGCTCTAACGGATTCAATTATGCGACATTAGTGCAAATACTCCGCAAGAATAGCGGTAATTTTACTTTAACTGATTATGGCATAGACCTTACTTATCGAAACGTAAAGTACCTTTCGTCTTCGCTGCTTTTAGAAGTTGCTAGCGTTACCGAAAGCCAAGCTTTGCAAGTAAACGATATGAGCCTAACGTTAAGTGGGGCAAATCAAACTTTTATATCATCATTCTTAAATGACCCAAACTTTATTGCAGATAGAGTGCTGATATACAAGGCTGTATTAGATGAGTCTAACAACATAACCGGCGCGTTTTTGCAGTTTGATGGTCGAATTTCTGAATACGGTATAGAAGAAGACGAAGAATCGAGCACTGTTGAGCTTACCGTAGCAAGCCATTGGGCAGACTTTGAAAAGATCAACGGGCGCAAAACAAACAATAATATTCAGCAGCTATATTACCCTGATGATGTTGGCTTTGAGTATGCAAGCGTAATTGTCAAAGATTTAAAGTGGGGTAGAGAGTAATGGTCTTATGGCCCTTTATTGCAATCGCTATTGGTGCTTTTGCGCTTTCCTATTCCGCAGCTAAAAAGGCGCAAAAAGCCGCGAAAGAGGCAGCAGATTCTTTTCGGGGCGTATTGGTCAACAAAGAATCTAACGTTGAGCAGATACCGGTTATATACGGTACTCGCAGGGTTGGCGGCACCCGAGTCTTTGTCAATGCTGAAGGCGGCGAAAAGAATCAATATCTATATATTTGTTTGGTGCTTGGCGAAGGTGAAGTAGAAGACATTTACGACATAAAAATAGATGACTTTAGTATCTTTGATTCTAAATACGGCAATGTTAGTAGGTCGGTTGAGGATGCAAACAGAATTGTATATAGGGATGACAACGATCCTGATGGCGCAGAGCCTATTTATATTGAAGCCTTTAAAGGCAGGCAGTTTCAGCAGGCGTCCGATATTTTGCAATTGTCATCTAAATGGACTAACCGCCATAGACTTCAGGGTGTTGCTTATCTAGGTGTACGTCTGCGATGGGATGAAGACGTGTTTTCTGGGATGCCAGAAATTACTGCCGTTGTAAAAGGTAAAAAGGTCTATGACCCGCGCAGTGGTCAAACGCAATGGACTGACAACCCTGCTTTGTGTTTGTTGGACTATATGAAAAATCCTGTGTACGGAAAGGGTTTGCCAAACTCCGTTCTGGATATGACTGCTTTTAGTCAAGCTGCTACGTATTGTGAACAGACCGTTGTTGAAGCTGCTGTAGTGCCAGAGGTCAACAGCAATATATTTCAAGCGAATTTTAATTTGTACGGTCAGCTTTGGCTTAATGAAGTAGAGCAGGCTACAGGCCCGTCTACTACGCAAGAGCAATTATTTCGCTGCAATATGGTGTTAGACACTAGCAAAAAGCTGTTTGAAAACGTCAACACAATGCTTCTAGGTATGCGCGGCTTTCTGCCTTACGTCAATGGCAAGTACACGCTTAGGATTGATCGCAGCGTAGAGTTTACTGACGATGACCTCACATTGACGCCAGATGACATTATCGGCGGCATATCTATTGCTGATGTAAGCAAGAATGAAAGGTTTAACAGGGTCATATGCAAGTTTCCAAACCCAAAAGCCGAATGGCAACCGGATGAGGCTATATGGCCTGAACCTGAAAGCGACGAGTCAAATCTATATTTGGAGCAAGACGGTGAGTTGCTTGTTGATGAAATAGACCTAGAAACAATTACGTCTTATTACGCAGCCAGAGACTTTGCGCGGATACTTACGTTGCGTAGCCGTAATGCGCTTAGGTGTAACATAAAGTCAAACAGTAGAGCTATTAATGCGGTTGCAGGCGATGTAATTAACGTAGTGCATCCAACGCCAGGCTGGACTAATGGAAAGCTGTTTCAGATTGAGCAGATTGGTCTTAACTACGATGGTACTTGCGATCTTTCGCTACTGGAGTATGACCCTAGCGTTTACTCTTATGAGCCTGACTTTTTGCAGCCGCCTATTCCTGACACAGACTTACCAGACCCATTTGATATTGACGCGCCCGAGTCTTTGACTCTTACTCCAGAGCAATTTTATTTGCCGAGCGGTGAATTAGTTACTAACGTATTAGCCGATTGGCCTGATTCAAAGTCGTCTTATGTGACTAGGTATGAGCTAGCTTGGCTTCCAACAGATGAATTGACAGAGTTTCGTTTAGATACGTCAACGACCAACGTTTCAACGTCAATTAGTCAGTACACGGTAGAAAACCTTATTACGCAAGTAACTACTGGCGAAGAACAAACCGCAAGAGGCGCAAGCTTAACCTTTAACCTTTTGCTTGGAGTTGTTCAATTAGTACGCGGACAAAAGCCTTATGCGACGGGCCTGAAGACTGACAGCATTGCACACTTATTTGGCGTTAGAGCTATAAGCGCAATAGGTGCTAAAAGTGATTGGACGTATGCAACTTTGGCGGGTAACGCGGTTGAAGATAACGTGCCACCAGATAGGCCAAGCAACCCTAGCGTTGTGGGCGGCTATCAGTCTATAAATGTAAGTTGGGTCAACCCTGCTGATCCAGATTTGGCATATGTTGAGGTTTGGTGCGCCAAAAGTATCGCGGTGGGCAATGCTGGATTGATTGCCCAAGTAGCAGCACCTACTACTTATTTCTTGCATAGTAACTTGCCAAACAATGATAGTTATTACTATTGGCTTAAAGCAGTAAATAAGGCAGGACTTAAATCTGAGTACCGATATTGTGGTGCCTCAACAACACAAACAATTGATGTGCCTGACTTAAATCAATCTGTTACGCAAATATTTGAGGAGGCAGGCTTGTACGCAGTGCCGCCCTATCCGTCACTTAATGATGCTGTAGCAGGAACAGAAATTGGTCAATTAGCGTTTATTCGTGAGGACGGAAAGCTTTACGAGTGGGATGGCGATTCTTGGAATCAGTTAATACCAGACGTACAAGATTTAATTGGTGAGCTACCCGATACAGTAACCATAGCCGATGATTTTATTACGACGCCAATGCTATCCGCAAATAGCGTAACAGCAGAACAAATATTGGGTGGCACCATAAGCGGAGACAAGATTGTTGCTAATACTATTACGGGCGGCTTGCTGGCGGCTTCTGGTATTATTACCGATAAATTGCAAGTAAATGAAGGGGTGATTACCGAGGCTGCGATAGAAGACTTGGCTGTAACTGAAGGCAAAATAAGAAACCTTGCTGTTGACACGCTCAAGATCAAAGACTTTGCGGTTACGGTTCCTACTGGTGCTTCTGGTGGCGTATCTGAGAATGCAGGTTCACAATGGGTAAATTTGCAAACAATACAAATAAGTTGGCAAGGAGGCTTTAATTATCAGCCTAAAGGTTTGATTCTTAGCGGTTACGTTGGCTTTTTAGGCACTAACTTAGCCGGTGTTTCGCAGCCCGCAGATACGGTAGCTATACGATTTTTTGTTCAATTTGGAGGCTCCGGTTTTACTTTTGCGGGTCAAGTTGGTAATTCTTTTGCTTCGGGCTTTGGTGGTTCTGTAGCCACTACTGGATTTGTTGATATGTCTGCTGGTAGAACGTCCCCCGCGACCATAACTATACAAGCTAGGAGCAATAATGGCGTGAGAGGCGTTACTGTGGCCGGTTTGTCGGCGTTTGGGGCAAAGAAATGATAATTGCGTTTTACAATGAAGATGGCGACATTATTACGGTAAAGTCTGGGCCAAACAAAGATGATCTGTTAGCCGGTGCCGATCCTGATTTGAAATATATAGAAACTGAAACGCAGCCCGACATATTTAACAATTATGTAAATGACGATGGCGTTCAAACAATACCTGACCAGCCTTCACCGGCCCACGAATGGGACAAAGAAAAGAAAGCATGGCATTCAGATAATGCTTCGTTGATGAGGCACGTCAGAAAGATTAGAGATTCCAAGCTGCAAGCTACAGATTATACGCAGGTTGCAGATATACCTTTTGGTCAATCCAAGAAAAATAAGTGGGTGCAGTATCGCCAAAAGCTTAGGGATTTGCCTTCGGAATTTCCAGATGCTTATTTGCCAGAGCATATTACATGGCCTGACCCGCCACAAGATTAGTGTTAAACTATTGGTATGCCATAGAATTTTAATTAGAGGCCCACAATGGCGACTCAGGAACAATACTTATTAGTACAGGGCGATACAGGCCCGCAGTTACGAATCTCGCTCGTCAGAGAAGATACGGGCTTACCAGTGGATATTACTGACGCTACTACTCGCTTTAAGTTTCGCAGAGTCGGCACAAATACCGTACTTACTACCCTAACGTCAGTTTCTAGCGCAGAAGACTCAGCCAATGGCATTGCGTTATTTGTTTGGGATCAAGGCGATCTAGACCAGCCGCCTGGAAAATATGAGGCAGAGATAGAGATAAACTTCCCGTTGGGCGTTGGCGAAACAGAAACAGTCTATGAAACTTTGCAGTTTACTCTCAGAGAAGACTTTTAAATGGGTTACATAAGAGTCAAAGCAAAGCAAAGCCGTGTAATTATCTCTAAGGTAGAAAAGGGATTATTTGCGACACGGTTTGAGCCTGTTCTAGATGACCAAGGTTTTGCGTCAGATCAACCATCGGTAGGCGTAGAAAGGCCGCTTTCGGACGCTTCTCTAATTGCTGAGTCATACGTTGGTAATTATCAGCCCGTTAAATCCGATGCGGCAAGCGCGGTAGAGCAGGCTACGTTAGCTTTTTTGAGCAATCTGACAGATTCTTTAACATTAACTGATGGTGAAGTAACTGCTGTAGAAAAGGCGCTAGCTGATAGCGGTGTAATTGATGAAGACGAAGCCTTAGACGTAATTAAAAGCTTGTCAGAGCTTTTGTCTATCGCCGATGACGATGTTGCATTTAACCTAGTTAAAGGCTTGTCAGACTTACCGCAAGTTGCAGACTCAGCGGTTACGGCTTACATAAAGAGTTTAGCTGATTCTCTTTCTGTAGATGATCCTTTGTCGCTGGCAATTGATCGGGGTTTTTCTGAGATTACGCAGATAGCCGAGGCTTTTCGCCAGAATACCGGAAAGTCTTTAGTAAGCGCGTCAAGTGCGTCTGACGATGACACTGTAAGCTTTGCAAAGAACATAAGTGAGCAATTACTAATAGCCGATGTTTTGGCTAAGGTCACAACGTTTATTCGCAGCTTATCAGATGGTTCTGTAGCTTCAGACCGACGCACAAAAGCGTTTGGTAAAGTCTTTACGGATAGTGTTGGCGTAAGCGAAGTTATTAGCGTAGTCCGTAAAATATTTGTGGTATTGGAGGATGCTGCAAACATTGCAGACGTTGAAACGCTAATACTAGGCAAGAACATTGCCGATGCACTTTCTTTGTCCGAAAATTTAAGTTTTACGCTTACAAATACAAGGCAAGATTTCTTGGCAATCAATGAGTTATCTGCATTGTCTTTGCAGACTACTGCGGATGACTCTATAACGGTGTCTGATATAATCGACATACTCAGGGCTTTAGGTAGAGTTGAAAACATAGCAATAACTGATAGTGGGTCGCTGCTTTCTCAAAGTTATGTAGATCGCACTTATTTTTTACAGGATTATGTGGGCCAAAGCGCCACATTTTAAGGAGTTACAAAATGGTAAACGAAAATTTAAAGATTGCTGGTGAAGTACATATGGTACTTCGCGGGCCAGATGGTGCAATTAAAGAAGACGTGACCCGCAAGAACCTAGTGGTTAGTGCTGGTACGCAGTTTATTGCTTCTCGCTTAGAAGGCGTTACTAGCGCTGTTATGAGCCATATGGCTGTTGGTTCTGGTACTACGGCAGCGCAAGGTGCTGATACAGACGTAGAATCTATTTTAGGTGTCCGAGAGGCGTTAGATAGCACTACTGTTGTTGCTAACACCGTTCAATATGTTTGTGGTTTTGAAGCTGGCGAAGGTACTGGCGCTGTCACTGAGGCGGGATTGTTTAACGCTTCTTCTGGCGGGACTATGCTTTGTCGCACGACATTTCCAGTGGTAAATAAGCAGGCAGATGACGTGCTTACTATCACTTGGACTATCACTATTTCAGCAGCTTAATTAGCAGGGGCGAGACAAATGGCCGACATTACAACAAGGGCGGGTAAAGGATCGCCCCTGACTAATGATGAGGTAGATGCAAATTTTACTAACCTCAACACAGACAAAGCTGAATCAGGTGATAACTCTGACATTACCAGCCTTGCCGGACTTTCCGGTGGGGTTGGTGATGCAGATTATGTAGATTTTGACCTAGCTGCAACGGTTGCTAGAGAAACAGGCCGTTTAACTTGGAATAATGTAGATGGCTGCTTAGAAGTTGGCGTTTTAGGTAGCGACGTAACCCAACAACTTGGGCAAGAATTGCTAACCCGAGTGTATAACGCTGAATTAAACCCAATTAGTAATGGCAACGTTGTTTACTTTCATAGTACGTCTGAACAACTTGTAGCTGTAAAAGAATTTATTGCAGATGGTACTTTTGACCCGCACTTGGTTATTGGTGTTGCAACAGAAGATATACCTGCTGGCGGTTATGGTTACATTTGCGAATTTGGATTGGTTAGAGGTTTAAATACTGCCGGCTTCAATCCTGGCGATATTCTTTATGCTTCGCCTAGTGTGGCGGGCGAAATAATTAACATACAACCTTCGCCGCCAAACAACATTTTGCATCTTGGTATTTGTATCGAAAGTGATTCTACTGACGGTATTGTCTGGGTCAACCAGCATGATGTACCGACCTCTGATGAGGTTACGTATAACAATGCCGATTCTAATTTGCTGGCAACAAACGTAAAGTCTGCTCTTGATGAATTAGATTTAACAAAAGCTAATTTAGATTTACTTACTTCAAACGTTACTTTTTATAACACTAACGCAAATGATCCGGTTATTGCGGGATACAAGCAGGCGGTAACGTCTACTGTTGACCCAAGTTTTGATGAAACTGCTGTTGATTTTCTTGTCAGCGGAATTACAAACACTGCAACATTAGCCCAGACTTGGATTTCTGACCCCACTGTTTTATCTGGGGCGGTTGCCGGTATCGTTGTGCCTTTTGTTGGCAATTTTAGAAAAGATGGCGGTTCCGGTAACGCTAGGTTCTATTTTGAGATTTACATACGTGATGATTTAGGTACAGAGACTATATTAGCCACGTCTAATACTTCTGACTATGTAACTACAACGCAATACACTCAAATTAGTTTGTCTGCAACGATTACCTTGCAGGAATTTGGTGAAACTGATCGTGTTGTTTTAAAGCTTTATGCTCAGACAGACTCAAGCACTGCATCTTATGAAATACAATTAGGCGGAACTTCCCCATTAAGGGCGCTATTTCCAGTACCGGTTAGTGTTGTTCCTAGTGTGGCGCTGGCAAGCAATATTACGACTGACACGGCTGCGTTTAACAATATTTTAAGCAGCAGCGAAAGCAGCGTGCAGGCCGCGTTAGACGTATTAGACGATCACGGACACCAGCTTAGTGACATTACTGGAGTTAATGCGTCTAACATTAGCACCACCACTACAGGCTTCAACGGGGTTCTAAGCGTTGCTGATGACGATGTGCAAAAGGCGCTAAACACATTAGATGACCTGACTTTACAAGACGTTGCTGATAATGGAAATACGGTAACTGGTAACATTACTGTAGGCTCTTTAACGGCAGATAATTTAAGCCTAGACAGCAATACAATTTCTAGCACTGACGTTGACGGTAACATTTCTATTACGCCAAATGGCAACGGCTTAGTAATTATAGATGCTGCTGATATTGGCGGCGGCTTTGTAGATAACACTCCAGTCGGTTCTTCCGTTCCTGACACTGGCGACTTTACAACTTTGTCAGCCACGTCTGCTAGCTTTACTACGGTTACAGACTTGGGTTCTGTGACTACGGCAGATATTAACGGCGGCACAATAGATGGCGTTACGCTGTCTGCAACTATTGCGAATGTCGATAACATACAGATAGATAGCAATGCCATTACCTCTACAAATGGCAACGGCAACATTGCACTGACACCCGACGGTACGGGATCGGTGGTTATAAGTAAGGTAGATATAGCGTCTGGTGAAATTGATGGTGCAGCTATCGGAGCTAACGCGGCGTCTACTGGCGCATTTAGCGACTTGTCAGCTAGCGGTACGGTCAATCTCGCAGGCGCTACAGTATCAGACCTTGGTAGCGTTACTACTGCCGACATTAACGGCGGTACTATTGACGGTACAGACATAACTGTAGGCGTTGGAAAGACTCTTAACGTAGTTAATGGCACCGTGTCCCTAGCCGACGATCAAATTTCTGGCGCTAAAATTGACGGTGGTGTCATATCTAACTTTGCCTCTACTGGTATAGACGATAACGCTGCTTCTACCACGGTTACAGTTACCGCAAGTAACAATGTTGGCTTAGGCGTTACCGATCCAGACGAGCAGTTAGAAGTAAATGGGGATGCAAAAGTTGGTGCTGCTGGGGATGCTGGTAGATTACACCTTGGTCTAACCTCAGATGAAACAAGTGTTGTTGGACGCGGCGCACTTCATGCTACGTTGCCTAGCACTTTAGACGTGCAATTTGGCGGCACTGCGGCGGCAAGATTTAGTGCAACAGGCGTTAATGTAACAGGCAACATTGCTGTAAGCGGCACCGTAGATGGCCGTGATGTTGATGCAGATGGCACCAAGCTAGATACCATAGCTAACGGCGCACAAGTCAACGTAGGGACTAACCTCAGTGCTACGGCAGACGGTACGCAGTTACAAGTTAATTCTTCTACAGGCAACAATGTTGATCTTCCTGCTGCTACTACTTCAGCTTGGGGAGTAATGACCGACGAAGATAAAACTAAGCTTGATGGTATTGAGGCAGGTGCTACTGCGTCTGCTGATGCTGCAATCACAAGCGACGGTAACTTACCTTCATTGGCTGCGGGAATTACGGCGACAGAAGTTAGAGCTCTTATTGGTGCTGGCACTTCGTCAACTACCGGTACAGTTACAAGCGTATCGGGCGGTGCTGGTCTTACCGGATCGGTTAGTACGTCTGGATCATTAGCGGTTGGTGCAGGTACAGGTATTGCAGTAAATGCCGATGACGTTGCGCTTGCTACTGCTGGCCCTGGTGCTGCTGTATATGGCTCTACGGCAGATAATACTAAGATCGACACCATTACCTTAGATGCCTATGGCCGTGTCACAAGTATTGTAACTGGCCCTACAGGTTCTAGCGGTACTGATACTAATACTACTTACACTTTAACAGCGGCACAAACTGGCGGCACTAACACAAATCCTAACCTGTTTTTAAATGCCTCAGAGGGTACTGATTACAACGTAACTTTAACTGGTGGCGTTGGTCTTGATGTTACTAGGAGCGCAGATACCAATATCAACTTTACGATTGATCTGTCTGAACTTACTGATATGACTGATGCAATGGTCGGCACTGATGAATTTATCGTGCTGGATGGCGGCGCAGATCGACGTAAGGCCGCTAATGAAATTGGAAATGCTATTTTTAGTAATACGGCTGGATATATTACTGATACCAATTTAAGCGTTACCGCAACAACTTCAGGGTTAAGCGTAAACTCTGACCAAGGCACTAATGCGTCAATCCCCGCAGCAACAACAAGCACTTGGGGGGCAATGACAGATGGCGATAAGTCTAAGCTAGACGGTATAGCAAGTGGCGCGCAAGTAAACGTAGGCACTAACTTAGGCTCAAGCGCAACTACAAGCAGCTTCACAATCACTTCATCTACCGGCTCCAACGCAAGCTTGCCAGCAGCAACTACCCTAGCTTGGGGTGTTATGACTGACAACGACAAAGCTAAGTTAGACGGTATAGCAACGGGTGCCGATGTAAACGTTGGCACAAACATTAGCGTATCTGAAGGCACAACTACGGTGGCGATAAATTCGTCTACTGGCTCAGACGATTCAATTGCTGCGGCAACTACGTCACTTGCTGGCGTAATGACTGCTGCTGATAAGACTAAGCTTAACGGTATAGCGACTAGCGCTAATGCTTATGTACACCCAAACTACAATGGCGACGACTTCAGCGTAGATACTGGTGCACTTACAGGTGCAACCGTTGTTAGCGACATAGATATAAACGTCACTACGGACAGTTTGGGTCACGTAACAGATGCAAATGGTACAGTCGCTACTAGAACTTTAACATTGGCAAACCTTGGTTATACGGGCGACACTAACGCAAATAACATTACTAACAACAACCAGCTAACAAATGGTGCAGGTTATGTAACGGCAAGCTCTAACGTGGCTAGTGCTACGCAAGTTAGAGTGGTTGGCGATGCTTCTGGCAATAGAGCTTTAGTGCTTACTACGGCAGACGGTACTACCGACAATACTTCTACACTTTACAAAGATAGTGGCGTTAGTATTTATTTCAACACTAGTAATAACACTCTAGTAGTCCCAAGTGTTTCTGCCACTACTCAAATAGTATCTGCGGGCAATGTTACTGCCTATTCTTCCGATTCTAGGCTTAAGTTAAATCAGCAGCCCATAAAAAACGCTATGGACAAAGTAATGTCCGTAAGCGGATATACTTTTGATTGGGATATGGACAAGTGCGATAGCCTAGACTTTAAGCCAGCAAACGTACACGAACACGGTGTTATTGCCCAAGAAATCGAAACGGTAGTGCCTGACGCAGTGTGTGATGCGCCTTTTGATAGGGATATTGACGGGAACTCAATTTCTGGCGATGGGTATAAAACTGTTAGATATGAAAGGCTTGTTCCTTTGCTGATCGAAGCAATCAAAGAACTGAAAGAAGAAATCGACGATCTAAAGGCTGCTAAGTAATGGTATTGCCAACAAACGGAGCGTTGAGTCTTAACGACATACACATAGAGGCTGGCGGTGCTTCGCAAACCGCGTGTACCATTAATGACTCTGATATTCGCGGTCTTACCCCTGCTGATGGCAAAACTATTAATCCCACTTCAGGAACGACTATAAGCATTAATGACTTTTATGGTGCTAGTAATATTCCTGACCCTGTAGCTAGAGTTTTATGGACAGGTAGTACAAGCACTAACCCAACACCTTTAGGTGTTGTGCCAACTTCCAGTGTAGTGGCTAACGCTGTAGTGCCTAGCGGAAGCCCAAATAATATTTCTAGCACAACCCATGAAACGGAAGTTATTAACTTCTCTAATTTATATCAAAGCATAATAATGCGATTAAGAGTTAATGCCATAAGTGAATCTGCAAATACGCGGTTTTATAACCCTAAAGGCAAGGCTTTGTTTGATATTAATAGCTTTTCTACAATTGGCACCGATTTGCTTTGTAAAATTAAGCTTACCCTTACGGTATCTATGGGTTCACCGGACATTGTTACTGGCTCTATCACTCACGCTGCGTATTATAAGCCTTCCCCATCTTCAGGCTTAACTGCGTATTTAACGGGTAGCCAAGGCTCATTTAGCGGAAGCAATTTAACTGTTACAACAACGCAAACGGTTCAGGATTACCAAGACAATAATGAAGATTTAGAGCTGCAAGTGTATTGGGCAAACGGTAATACCTCTAATTATTATCGTAAAGTTGGCTCGGCGTTTGTAAATGTGACATTGACTAAAGTTGAATATGTATTGTAGGGGCATAAATGAATTACACATATGAGTTTTTAAAAGTAGAGCCTAAGCAACTGTTTGTGCAAGTAGAGTACAGTGCTGAAGGTTATGAGTCTCAATATAGAAATCTACGGGCTACTGACTTTTCCGTAGAGGCTCTTAATGAGTTAGTTGAACGCAATGCTGCAAGCGTAGTAGCGTATTGGCAAGCTGTTGACGCCGCGCCAGAAAGCGTCGAATTGCCCCCTGCTGGTTCAGGCTCTTATGTAGCGCCTGTAACGAAAGAGTTTGTGCCTACCGATCAGCCTGTTTATGATGAATTTACTCAGCGTTTAGAAGAAACGGCAAGTGAGACTGATACGCAAATCATACAGGGCTGGGATATAGTCGCGCTTTTGGCGGCTGAACAGTCTGCGTTTTTAGCGCAGTGGCGCACTCAAGCCAATGTCACTATGCGGCAAGCCCGACTCGCTTTAAAAGAGCAAGGTTTATTAGCGACAGTCGAAGGCAATATTTCTCAGATGCCAGAAGATGCTCAAATTGAATGGGAATATGCCGGTCAAGTTGAGCGTGCATCTTCTTTGGTGTCAACGCTTGGCGATGCCCTTGGGCTTGCTGAAGTAGACTTAGATAATTTGTTTAAGTTGGCAGCAACAAAATAATGGTAAATTACAAAGAGCTTTATCCATACTGCACCCCTAGACAATTAGAGGTCGTTAAAGCCGCAGAAAAAATGGGTTCAATTTCTGCTGGTGCAAGAGCGTTAAACATTAACGAACGTTCAATGAGGTCGCATTTTTCTTCAATACGTAAGAAAGCTGCAAAGCAAGGTTATGCTCCCAGCAACGATATGACCCGACCCGTCCCTGACGGGTTTGTAGTATCTGGAGTGTCAACGTATTACAACGAAGATGGCGTACCTACCGGTCAATGGGTCAAGTCAAAGCTTGCCGAAGAAGAAAAGCTAGTAGCAATCAAAAACGCCATTGATGAAATGATGGTCGATTACAAAGGTTTGTGTAAGCCTACCAAAGCGCCAAAGCGAAAAACTGACGATGTACTTTTGGCTATCTCAATGGTCGACCCCCACATTGGCATGTATGCTTGGGCTGAAGAATCTGGCGAAGATTTCGACATAAACATTGCGCGTAAGGATTTGTTGTCGGCAGCTTCTAAGCTAGTCAACATTGCGCCAGTGGCTAGCAAGTGCGTCATTATCAATCTTGGTGATTTTTTTCACGCTGATAATATGTCTAACACAACTTCGCGCAGCGGCCATGCGCTAGACGTAGATACCCGATGGGCCAAAGTGCTAAAGCTTGGCTGCATGTTGATGGTTGATATAGTTAAGTTGGCCCTAAAAAAGCATCCACAAGTTGAAGTTATTAACGCTATTGGTAATCACGATGACCATTCAAGCGTTATGCTGGCGGCGTTTATGGACGCTTATTTTAGTAATGAGCCTCGCGTTACTATCCAGCCAACGACTTCAAAATTCCATTACGTAGAGTTTGGCAAGTCTTTGATCGGCGTTACACATGGCGATACTGTCAAGCACGCGGATTTAGGTTCGCTGATGGCTACCGATAAGCCTACTGAATGGGGAAACACTGAGTATCGGTACTGGTACGTGGGTCATATCCATAATAGCCGTAAAACAGAGCTTAGAGGGTGTACAGTAGAGTCTTTTAGAACGCTTGCCGCTAAAGATGCTTGGCACGCTGGTAAAGGCTACCGATCAGGCAGGGATATGAATGCTATTGTGATTCATAAAGACTTTGGCGAAATAGCACGTTATCGGTGCGATATAAGGATGGCACGATATGGGTGATATTATACAGTTTAAACCAGGCGAAGAATCCTTTTTGGAACGTAGCTGTGGTGAGTGTGGCGGGCGTAGATTCTCTTGGTACACTTCAGATAGTGACGAACAAAGGCAAGTGTTACAATGTGAAGATTGCGGTGAGCATTACGCCATGTATGGCGAAGAACTTTACGATCAATAGGCAGCGGTATGAGTCACGAAATAGTTTATTCAATTATTACTTTTGTTGGCGGCATTATTGGCTGGCTCTTAAAGGCGTTGTGGAACTCGGTTAAGGAACTCCAAGAGGCCGACGAGGAAATAATTGCCAAAGTGAACGCTATTGAAGTGCTGGTTGCTGGTGAGTATGTTCGCCGCGATGAGCTAAGGCATGAATTTAATAAACTATTCAGTATGCTGGAATCTATAGATCATAAGCTTGATAGAAAGGCTGATAAATGAGCGCTTGGCTGGCAGCAATACCGCTAATTCAGACCGTTGTTGAAAAGTTTATACCAGACAAAGATAAAGCCAATGAGCTTGCACACGAAGTAGCCACGCTTGCAGAAAATCACTCCCACGAAATCGCTAAACGTCAAATAGAAGTTAACCAGCAGGAAGCGGCGCACAAGTCTTTATTTGTGGCGGGCTGGCGACCTTTTATTGGTTGGACGTGCGGTATAGCGATGGCTAACAACTTCGTATTAATGCCCTATTTTGCCGCTTTTTTGGGCTTAAACGTGCCTGTACTAGATATGGGTGAGATGATGCCCGTTCTGATGGGAATGCTAGGCTTAGGCGCATACCGTAGCTACGAAAAAGTAAAAGGTGTTGCACGTTCCCAATGAATTACTTTAGTGAGGCTGAACTAAAATGTCAGCACTGTGGACAATATGAATTTGATGCGGGGTTTCTGGAAATCCTTAATCATATTAGGGCTGATTGCGGCTTTCCTCTTGTTGTTACTAGCGGGTATCGTTGTTTGGATCATCCTATAGAGAAAGCAAAGATTGCGCCTGGTTCTCATACCACTGGAAAAGCCGCGGACTTAGCTGTATCAGGCAGTCAAGCTTACAAGTTGCTTCAGGTGGCTTTGGCTTGCGGCGTAACAGGTATCGGCGTCAATCAAAAAGGCAGTAGCCGGTTCATCCATTTAGATATGTCAGATATAGCCCCCCGACCTACCGTTTGGTCTTACTAGACCGGTCTTAAACCTGTCGCTTTTTACGACACACCACTAAAAAAAATATACAAAAGCGTATTGCATGGCTTTACACTTTGGTTCAGGGTGTCTGTAAGTTATCAATTTAGATGCTTAGGCAACGCTGTGGTGCCTCAAATTCCGCAGCTAATAGTAAGTCAATTAATAAACTTAGAGGGTAAGTTATGAATGACCAATGCACTGCAATACTCAGTCACTTAAAGCGCAAGCCAATCACTGCTTTAGAAGCGCTTAACAAATACGGGTGTTTCCGTTTGGCTGCGCGTATCCATGATCTTAAAAACAGTGGTCATAAAATCAAAGTGACTACTGTGGAAACTAAAGATGGCAAGCGGATTGCGAAATACTATTTAGGGGGTCAGAAATGAGCATCTACAAAAAGCTGTTGGATTTGCAGAATAAAATGAGCGCTGTTGTAAAAAACAAGAAAGGGCAATACAAATACGCTGATATAACCCAAATTCTGAAAGAGTTAATGCCATTGTTAAAGGAACAAAACCTGTTGTTATTGCAGGAATTAGCCGGAGATGGCGGCACATTAACGCTTATTACCCATATTATTGATCCCGAAACGCCTGATAGCTCTATACGTCACTCCGTATCTTTTAACGTTCAAGGTTGCTCTATGCAGCAACTTGGTAGCGTTAGAACGTACCTATCTAGGTATGCGCTAATTACAATGTTTGTTGTTCCTGTTGTAGATGACGACGGTGCATTGGCTGAGTACAACAGCAAAACGCTTGATGATCCTTTAGTTGCTGAAGCGGAAAAATTTGAACGTATCGTTATGGAAGATCAAACAGAAGCGTACCGTTTGTGGAAAAGTAAAACGCAAGCACAAAAGAAGCCGTTATGGGCGTTGTTAGGGGAGCATACTCAAAAATTTATGAAGTCAGAAGAATGGGCTTCGTTAGCTGATACAGGGGGCGACAATGGAACAGCGGAGTAATGAATGGTTTGCTGATCGGGCTGGTCGCTTTGGTGCCTCAGAAATGGCCGCTATCATGGCAAAGAAAGGCACCGCCACTAGAGATAACAAAATAGCTCAAAAGGTCGCAGAGCGCCTTACAGGCACTTGTGAAGCTGGATTTACTTCTAGTGCTATGCAATGGGGTATAGATCACGAAGACGACGCAAGGGATCAATATTTCTTGCTAACCGATAATTTTATCGAAGACGAAGGGTTTGTGCGGCATCCAGACCCTTTAATCACCGATTGGTCGGGAGCGTCACCGGATGGGTTAGTAGAGTCTACTGGTTTGGTAGAGATTAAGTGTCCAAACACTGCTACTCACATATCTTATTTGCGAAAGAAAAAGGTGCCAAGCAATTACATGTATCAAATGCAATGGCAAATGGCGTGTACGGGTCGGGATTGGTGCGATTTTGTATCATACGACCCGCGTATGCCCGAGCGGTTGCAATTGTTAGTCATCCACGTACCAAGGGATGATGAACTGATTGCCAAGTTAAAACAGGCAGTCATTGACGCAGCAGAAGAAGTGCAGCAAATCATAAATGAAATAGACGGAGGTAACACCAATGGCTGATAGAGCGGTCAAAAAGCTTGTCACAACAACGGGCAAGTACGTAAATAAGCAGGGCGAAGAAAAGAACACCTATCACACTATGGGCAAGTTTTTGAAGCGTGATGACGGTTCTTTCTATCTGAAAATTGATTCTGTCCCTGTTAACTTTAGCGGCTGGGTGAATTTGTGGGAGCTTGACGAACAACGTCAACAGGCTCCGGCACCAGCACCAGCACCAGCCCCCACACCTGCGGTAGATGATGATGACATACCATTCTGATCTAGGAGCCAGGCTGGATGCTGTTTTGGCAGAGCGTCAAGTTAGCAAAAAAGACTTGGCAAGCAAAATGAACGTGGCCCCTACTCAGGTGTCCAGATGGGTTAAAAGCAAGACGATGAAACTTAGTCAAATTGTTGCCATTTGTGCCGCTTTAGATATGCCTGTTATGGAGTTCATAGCTAATGAAGCCTGATCCAGCACCAAAGAAAGGTCGAAAATGGGCCATTGACAACAAGTGTAAAGATTGCATCTACGACCCGCTTGATCGCGGGGCAGGTACGTGGCGGCAACAGGTAGAAGCTTGCACTTCTGTTGATTGCACTTTGCACCCATACAGACCCCTTTCAGAGAGTAAAAAAAGTGCCGTTTAACGAAGTCTATGCAGCGTTAATCATCGTGATTTTGATGGCTGTTTGGGCATTATTAGCGGGGTAAATTAAAAAAGCCCCCCGTAGGGGGCTTGACGCAGTGGGTTAGGCTGCGGTACATATAGGAGGTGAACCAATGTACGGTATCAATTTTACCAAAAACGGGGTTCGCAATCTACCAGTGGTCGGGGTTGAAACGGCAGCGCTGGTAGGTGAAAGGGCAATACTGTGGGGTGAGACTCATTGCCAACGCACACCGAAAGTCTGAAGCGTAGTCTCTAGTGGGCAGTTACCCGCTATAAGTAGCAGACAACCATACAAGCTTAACTGAGGCATTGTATGGGCTGATATGCGACGGATGGCTCCGAAAAGCATTAAGGCTTAGGTGACTACCTTTGGAAACTTTTGTTTTCTAGGGGTAGTCCACCTATGCCAATAAACTCTGGATTCACCAAAAAGCATATAGGTTCAAATACACTAAAAAGGTGACTCAAATGGATGAAGAAGAAATAACTAGCCTAGCTTTAGACGAAATAACCCAATTGGCAATAGTTTACAGTGCAGCAATGGGCAAACTCATCCTTATGAAAGAGATGAAAGCTTTTGATGACTTTTGGCGGGATGACGTACAAGAAATTATTAATAAATCAATTGAGTTGACCCCTACAGTGCTTGAGATATTTCGCATATCCGAGATACTTACGTCGATTGATGAGGGTGAGCAACACACTAAACATTAAAAAGGTGAACCAATGAATAAATTTAAGGGTGGCGATCCGTTACCGGCAACACTTAACCAAGATGCCTTGCAAGAATGGATGCAGTACAGAATAGCCAAAAAGAAGCCATTAAGTGACCTAGCAATTACTAAGGTGATTAACCGGCTTAAAGATCATTCGCATGAACACCAGCAGACAATGGTGGATCGGGCTATCTCAAACGACTGGCAAGGCATCCACGACGTAGAACCAAGAAAACCCAATCAGCTAGCCACTAGGGATATGACCATAGAGCAAATGCTGAATGACGTGAGTTGGGCCAAATGAAGCGGCCATTTGACGACGCCATTGCAAAATTAGCCCCCCAAGATACTGATGCGGTCAACAGACCAGACCATTACATGATTGCGGGGGTAGAAGTCAGAGATATACAGCGGGAATTATCGGCTGATATGGAAGGCATAGAAGCCTCTGACTTTAACAACGCGGTGAAGTATCTGCTGCGTTCACCCAAGAAAGGCAAGTTTAAGCAGGATTTAATGAAGTGCCGCAAGCACTTAACTTGGCTTATTGAGGCTGTAGACCAATGAGTTGTTTTAACGTAGATCAGGATATAGAAATAGCGATAGCTGCGGCAATGGCAATGTCCAAACGTTTAAGCACTGCCGTTGCTATCCTAACAAACCTGAGTTGCAAACCTACAAACCAATGCACACTAAATGAAATTAGAGATGCTTTTGAAATTATCCGAGTTAAGGAGAAAATGGAATGAATGCTGTACCTGATGTGGTGCTGTTTTATACGGTGATTGCCACGATTATTTATTTGGCTTGGTATCAAGCGAGGCAAAAATGAAAACGTTGTTGCAAGTGTTAGTTGTTGTTTGCATGTTGATTAGCGTTTATGCGATGGTGTGCTAATGGACAAAGAGAGTTGTACAAAGCCAGCGGCGCGTAACGGTAAAGAATGGGGCTATATGAGCCTTAACGAAACTGCTAAGGCGCTTGGTATTAGCAGAGATGAAGTAGTAGCGATTGAGCGTAGGGCAATACGCAAGATTCGCAAAAGCAAATTAAGGTTATGGTTTGAAGATTATGAGAACAACAATTAAAGCGTTTAGGCAAAAGCTGTTTTTGCAACCTGCTAGCCACATAACGCCAAAAAGCCAACTAGCTGTGATGGGTATTGCTATGACTGAATGGGAAGGCATTGACTTAGAAGAAGCTTTGATTGCTATACAAGCAGCCGGTGTTATGGCTAAACGTCACCAGCAAAACATAGCAATTATGGGTGACTTAAAGACGGTCATCTACAACGAAGATTTGACTGAAGTGCTTGATGTTGTGAAATGTGAAACAGCAAAGGGTTAAAGTATGAAGGTAGCAGACGAAACGCTAAACCATTTTGTAAATCAAACCTACCATTGGAAGACATTGCCAACGCACCAAGTCTTAGCAATGGCAAAGGAATTAAAAATGTATAGGGACGCGGATATGGAATCAGAAGCAGACAATCCAGATCAAGAACAATTCCCCCAAGAAAGCAATGAATACTGTCCAGAATGCTTTCAGTGCGGCGAGTATCATCATCCTCACTGCCCCAACGGATAAGAAGATGGCGACTGATCCATTTAAGCTTACCGATGCTTGCTGCATCAGTTTCAGCGGCGGAAAAACCAGCGCATATATGCTTTGGCGCTTTATTCAGTCCAATAATCAATTGCCTGATGACTGCATTGTGACCTTTGCCAATACCGGCAAGGAGGCGGAGGAGACTCTGGAGTTTGTCCGAGACTGCGGCAAGTATTGGGACGTGCCAATCATCTGGCTCGAATACCAGTGGGCAAAAAACACCAAGGATCGCTTTAAGATTGTTGACTTTGATACAGCAGCCAGAGATGGCGAGCCTTTTGAGGCGCTGATTCACGCCAAAAAGTATCTGCCCAACCCTGTGGCGCGGTTCTGCACCATTGAGTTAAAAATAAAGACTATTGCCAATTACCTTTTTTCTATTGGCTTATGCGAAAATCGTTCGCAGGGCGAGGACATGGCTATTGTAGGAATTAGGGCAGACGAGCAACGCAGAGCGGCAAAGATTAAGCCTCACAGAAGGCCGCTAGTAGCCGCAGGCGTCACGAAGGAGATAGTAAGCCGATTCTGGGCAGAGCAACCATTTGACCTTGGTCTGCCTAGCGTCAATGGAGTTACACCTCGCGGAAACTGCGATTTGTGCTTCCTGAAGGGCGGCGGTTTAATTAAGTCTCTTATCCAAGAGGACCCCAGTAGCGCCGATTGGTGGGCTAGGATGGAGCGTGAAGTGCCTGCAAGCCGTCAGTCGGGGGCCACTTGGCGCAATGACCGTCCGTCCTATTCAGAAATGCAGGTTATAGCAAAAGATCAAGGTCAGCTTGACTTGGCTGGGGCGGATACGATCCCTTGCTTCTGTGGCGACTGAAGTAGGTATGTTATTTGAGAGGGAGCAAGCAGAGTGAGTACCAAATACAAAGTGCAGTACCGATCAGTGCATGGGTGGCGAACAGATTCTACATGGACTACGTATGAAAGTGCGATAGCTGGAGCAGGGGGTCTGGCAGGCAGGATAAGCTGTGGGAGGTTTAGGGTACGGGCTAAAGAGAGCGGCGGCAAGTGGGCAACCATCGCCAAGCTAAAGCCTGCATGGGGCATTAGGCAAGGGGACGGATAAATGACTTACGTAAATGCGGTTCCTACGTTGATTCGGTTTGATAACGCTTCTTGCCCATGGCTAAGTTAATGGAAGGCTGGTATGTAAACAACAAAGATCAGCGTGATGCTCTGGTTAAGCATATAGACGAGTGCTTGAATAAAGGTGAGTTTGTAAGGTATGAACTACACCGGTCATCTAATCGTCGGACTGACAAACAAAACAGATCGTTGTGGAAAGCTTGCGAGTTGCTGGGGGAAGCGCTTAACGATGCCGGTTTTGATATGAAGACCTTTCCTTTTAAAGAAGGCGTTGATGTGCCTTGGGATAAAGAGCAGGTCAAGAAAAAGCTGTTTAATCCCATAATGGAAGCCAAGACCGACAAAACAACAAGCACCAGGTTAACTAAGGCTGAAGTGTCTGAAATTTGGGAAATTCTTGTAAGGCATATAGCCCAAACAACGGGGGTTTCTGTACCTTTCCCGTCATACGATCATCTTTATGCACAAGCAAAAGCCCCGCAAAGTTGAAAAACCGCTTTGCAAACAGTGCAAAGTGCGGTGTAATCCTCTGTTCCCCCCAACGAAATACCGATTGAAGGGGTTTCAATGCCCTGAGTGCTTGCGTATTTGTAAGCCTTTAGCGGTTGATGTAAATACTTCAGTGAGAGATTATTACTATGACAGAGATACCCGACAAAAAAGTTAAACAGCAAAACTCAATTGCGGCAGACATACAGCGCTATTTAGAGGCTGGTGGTAAAGTCAACGTGGTTGAGGTCGGGAAACAAAGGTTAGGTGAACACACTATTAGTTACAATCATCGTATAAAAGATGCCAGCTAGGAAGGCAAAAACTGTAGCCGTATTAGTTAATGATGCGGCTATACTTTTACAACGCTTAGTTAGGGTGAAGGCGGCGCTTGTAGAAGGCGAATACATTACCTGCATCTCTTGCGGGGTAAAAAAACATTACAACGAAATGCAGGGCGGTCATTTTATAAGCAGGGTGTTTACTGCGTACAAGCTTTGCGAAGAAAACATACACCCACAATGCCCAGCTTGTAACGGGCCGCGGCGGGGAAACTATCCAGCTTACACGCTATCTATGATTGATTTGTACGGGCGGGACACCGTAGAGGAAATGCTTGCCACTAAGGGCGTTACAAAAAAGTATTACCGGACAGAGATTCTTGAGATAATTGCAGACTTAAAGCAGCGACTTAAAGAAGCAGAGGCGCAGTTATGATTTCCGCAAGCATTGACTTAAAAGGCATTAAAGACGCAAAGCACCTAATCACTGTTATGGGAAGAAGTGGGCCGTTTATCACTTCACATATGATTACGCAATTGCTGCCCAAGGTTCGTAAGTATTTTGGTTCGCGGGCCAAACGCACGTTAGATAAAGGTGCAACGGCTTTCACCGCGAAGACAGCATTGCGATATGACAAACCAAAACTGAAGATGGGTAATCGCGGTACGTTGTATTGGACAAAAGACGCTTTTTACATGGAAGAAGTCATACGTGGCGGCAAAAAGAATGCTAGGAATCGTATTATACCGGAGCCTGATACGAGAAACTTTAGACTCGACAAGCATGGCAACATACCAAAGAACTTTCAGCAGCAGGTTAGTGTACGTCATAGAAACAAACCTAGAAGTGTTCAGCGTGCAAAGCTGAGAGCCAAGTACCAAAACTCAAGCAAGAAGAATATTATTCCTACTGGCTCAGATCGGCGGTTTAAGAACATTTTTTACCAAGATAAGCCAATCAGAGCTAAGTGGCCTGCTGGAATCTATAGGCGTGATAGGAACGGCAGATTAAAAGTGTTAATTGCCTACAAAACCCGATCAAGGCAACAAGATCAAAAGTGGGATGCTACAAAAGATGGTATAAAGTACGTAAGCAACAATCTCAATAACCAGTTTCGCAAGAGCTTCGGGTACTGGCAGCAAAGAGAGCTACGCTATCAGATGCGACGAAGATAAAAGCTATCCCACGGCTAACAAAGGCTATCCCACGGCTAGAATTATGGAAGAATACAACGAACAAGAATCACGTAAAACCATGAATGATATAGGGCTGTTTGAGCATGTTTGGGCGCATTGCACTCTGGCTTGGATTGAGTCTTATATGGCAAGGGATTGGACAAAGATCAACGCTGATATGTGGCAATACAAATGCCCGTTGTGCGATAAGAAACATATAACGTCATTGATTTGGAAGCAGCGCAAAG
>JAAHTH010000328.1_pt1 | contig 38277 bp, 40 predicted proteins | sample 6116091 | NCBI WGS metagenome assembly JAAHTH01 (sample SAMN13939990, study PRJNA603662) | sponge metagenome | isolation source: marine sponge | host: Mycale hentscheli | place: New Zealand | collected 2006
TGTCATGACAGAACAAATCGATAACCAACAAGACAATGCTATTATCAAAGTTGTCGGTGACGGGGGCGGCGGTGGAAACGCTGTTGAACATATGCTGGCTGAACGCATTGATGGCGTTAAATTTATTTGTGCCAATACAGATGCACAAGCGCTGAAAAACTATAAAGCAGAAGTATTAATGCAGCTCGGTGATGAACTAACAAAAGGTTTGGGTGCTGGCGCTAATCCACAAATTGGTCGTGAAGCTGCTGAAGAAGATCGCGAATCGATTCGTGCGGTCCTTGAAGGGGCAGACATGGTATTTATTACAGCTGGCATGGGCGGCGGCACAGGAACGGGTGCAGCACCTATTTTTGCTGAAGTGGCAAAAAGCCTAGGCATTTTAACGGTTGCGGTTGTCACAAAGCCATTTTCTTTTGAAGGCAAACAGCGAGCAATTGCAGCAGAAGAAGGCATGCGTCGTTTGGCAGAGCAAGTGGATTCGTTGATTACGATTCCAAACAATAAATTACTCAGTGTGCTCGGTAAAAATATTACCTTACTCAATGCCTTTAAGGCGGCTAATAATGTTCTATTGGGTGCTGTCAAAGGGATCGCTGATTTAATTACGCGTCCAGGTTTAATCAACGTTGACTTTGCAGATGTGCGAACCGTCATGTCAGAAATGGGAATGGCAATGATGGGAACAGGTAGCTCATCAGGAGAGCAACGAGCGCGTCAAGCGGCTGAGGCGGCCATTGCATCACCGTTATTAGAGGATGTTAATTTTTCAGGTGCGCGCGGTATTCTTGTGAATATTACAGCAGGCCTTGATATGTCGATTGGTGAGTTTGAAGAAGTCGGCGATGTGGTTAAAGAATTTATTTCAGATGATGCAACAGTTGTTGTTGGGACAGTAATCGATGCGGATATGACCGATGAAATGCGGGTGACAGTGATTGTAACAGGGCTTGGTGAAGAAAAAGTGCGCCCATCAATGAATCATGCGAATACAGCACCTGCGGCAAAACGCGCGCCTTTATTTGAAACGCAGCGCCATGATGGTAGTTTTGATTATCAAGCATTAGATAAACCAGCCGTTGTGCGAAAACAAGCGGCAGTAACTCCTGTGAGTGCACCGCCGGCATCATCATCATCATCAACACCACCTCCTGCTACACCGCCAGTGGCTAAAAGTGAAACGGTTCCAGATGTCGATTATTTGGATATTCCGGCCTTTTTACGCCGCCATGAGCATGAAGAGGTTTAAGCGTACTTTTTTTGTGTCTTGATATGGTCTAAACTCTATTAAAAGGTTTAGACTAATCAATCGATTATTGCTAGAATCGTTCAGATTTTTGTATTAACCGATTAAGGACAAGATAAGGTGGGCATCACCATGGTAAAACAGCGAACACCGAAAGCGGTGATTCAGGCAACTGGGGTGGGTTTACACTCAGGTGATAAAATTTTATTAACCTTGCATCCTGCACCGGTAAATACAGGTATTGTGTTTCGACGGACCGATCTTGAAGGCACACCAGAAATTCCAGCATCCTATCAATATGTCAGTGAAACCATGTTATGCACCTCCTTGGAGCATGAAGGCGTCCGTGTGGCGACGGTAGAGCATTTGTTATCTGCTTTCTCGGGACTTGGCATTGACAATGCATACGTTGATATTGATGGCCCAGAAGTTCCTATTATGGATGGCAGTGCAGCACCCTTTGTTTTTTTAATCCAATCTGCGGGTATCACGGAGCAAAATGCACCCAAACGGTTTATTCGTATTTTAAAGCCCATTCGAGTTGAAGACCAAGGTAAGCATGTAGAATTTTTACCTTATGATGGCTACAGAGTTTCTTTTACGATTGATTTCGATCATCCTGTCTTTAATGACAAGCCACAAACAGCAACATTCGATTTTTCATCGGCTTCTTATCAAAAAGAAGTGTGCCGTGCGCGAACCTTTGGTTTTTTATCTGATTATGAAAAACTACGCGAAGCTAATTTAGCCAAAGGCGGTAGCTTAGACAATGCTATTGTCGTGGATGATTATCGTGTTTTAAACGAAGATGGTCTGCGTTTTGATGATGAGTTTGTCAAACACAAAGTACTGGATGCGGTTGGAGATTTATATTTATTAGGTTCAAGTCTTATCGGTGCGTTTGAAGGGCATCGTTCAGGGCATGAGCTTAACAATCGTCTTTTGCGCGCATTGGTTGCAGCAGAAGATGCTTGGGAATATGTTTATCCAGAAGCTGATAGTCCATCGCTAGATGGTTTTCCCGAGGCATCTTTGGTTGAGGCTTGATTTTTTCCAAGACGTTCAAGCGCTTCTTTTAATGGGCCATAACTGCAATGCTTCGCACTCTCAGTAATGGTTTTTTTTGCATTATTTGAAAGCATGGCGGCACGCTTTGTTTTTTTCAGCGGTTTTTTTGTACCAGGAGACAAAGCAATACGAATGGATGTTAGGTGATGTAGACCTGACTGTCGTAATTGGTCACGTAGCGTAGGGAGCTCATAACGTAGTCTTGCAGCCCATACGGCATCGTCTACGGTAAGCACCAGGCAGCCTTCGGAAAAACGGCTCACTTGGCAGGGAACAGTTTCTTCAAGTGCCAGGTGTTGCTGGACCAAGGCGGTTAATGTTTCTAACTGCGCCGCTTCTTGATAAATTGAGGCCAGCGAGTGTGTAAAGCATTGTGTGATTTTTCGCATAATTTATAATGGTTCAGCGGTCTTCTGTTTGTAGTATACAGGAGTCTTGCCTTAAATCGGAGCGTTTCAACATGGCTAATCAAGAAGTTGTATATCAAGCGCGTCTGCATTGGGTTTTATTTATTTGGCCTATCTTATTTTTTATCGTCAGTGCGTGGCTTGGCATCAGTTTTCCGTCACTTCATTCGGTCAGCATTTTCTTTATGATACTCGGATTATTTTGGAGCGGCTTGGCTTGGTTAACGTATCAATTTTCATCACTCACAATCAAACACAAACAGGTCATATTACGTACGGGTATTTTAGTGCGTCAAACCATTGATGTGCCCATGTCTAAAATTGAAAGCATCGATATCCGACAATCTATTATCGGTAGCTTATTTAAATATGGCTCTCTGGTCATTACAGGCACAGGGGGCACGAGACAGTCTATTGCTTATATAGCAAGGCCGCTCACGTGTCGTAGACATATTGAGCAGCTCATGCATGAAATTCAATAGCGTGATTAATGTGTATCTGGCGATTCACCGCTTGCGGCATGATACGCATCATCATCATGCTCACCTTTAGTTTCTTCTAGACTTTTTTTCAGGTCATGCGTTATATCACTTGTATCGTGGAACTCACTGTCACGTAGTGATTCCATATAGCTTGCAAGTACGGGATGTCCATAGGTGATTGTATTTTCAAGAGCTGTTAACGTAGGCTGGGCAGGATTGCCTGAAAAATCAACTTGGACTTTTCCTGTGGCTAATAAAATAGGGGTGTCCTCTGTGAGTGCCGAGAGCGTTGTTTGGTCTTCACTCGCTTCATACAAGGGATTTTCTGCGCCTTCTTCATATGGGTTTTTAGCAACGAGTAAGTTGTCGGCCTTAAATACTTCTTGAATCGTAAACCCTGTTGCATTGGGCATAATATTAATGGTGTGTGTGCTCGCGGAGTCTCTGAGTCTCGCACCATGATAAGGCCTTTTATTTGCAGGATGTTCCGTCATTGCCTCTTGTACCGCGGATGCGACAGGCCAAAGCAGGCCACCTTGATTAAATTTTTGTTTTAAATACACGACCATCTCTTCTTTTGGAGTCTTCACATCGGCTAAAAGTACATCAGTTAAAAAACGTGAGACATGAGCCTCTTGATTAAAATCATAATCAGTATAATCAGACAGTGGTCTTTCATTAATAAATACTTCATTGTTGTCTTTGGCACGTTGCAAGTCAGCGCCTAAATCACTGCTCTTATTATCCGGTGGACTTGTTAAAATAGCAGGACTATTTCTATCGGTAATGCGCATTTTGCTGGTTTGAATTTTAGCTTCTAACTTGGCGCTTCCGCTGAACAGAGTATTTATTTGTAAAGCGCTTTTAGTGTAAGTTGTTTTAATGGCCCTTTTTGCTGTGCCTTCCATGAGATAGAAATACTTTGAAATAAAATCTTCAAATGTCTGGATAAGTGACCCCAAAATACTAGCGACCTCTTCCTCTGGATTTGCATCTTTTATTGTTTGTATCTGTTGTTTTAGCATGGATACTTGGGCTAAGAACTCTGGAAGAATAGCGCCGAGATTATCCGAGTTAATCTTATCTCTAACATCAGGGAGTTCATCAAGTAGCTGCTCTAAGCTAACCGTCGCTGTGTTTAAATCTTGAAGTAATTTTGGGTTTGCTTTTTTCAGCGCGGCTAAGTTGTCATTTCTAAAGGCCTCTAGCATAACAAGCCCTTGCATCGCATGATTTGCAAATGTATTTAACGCACTTTTAACGCCTTCAGATTCTAAATACTCGCTATTTTCCTCGATTAAGCGACCACTTGATAGCTTTGCTACATCTTCAGGTGATTTTGAGAGACCCTCTATTAAATTAATATCCTCATAGATTAGGAAATATTGTTCGGCGTTGTCTGTATTTATATTTTTTGAAAAGGCTTGAATATAATCTCTTAGAATCGCTGTGGTGATAGCATTTCGATGTTCTTCATTTTCACCTGACAATTTTCTGAGTACATCTTGAAGCACAGGATAAATCTGTTGGTGTACGACTTGTCCAAAGTCAACCCATCCTTCTTCTTTTGCGAGAATTAAATTATTGATTTCATCTTCGGTGAGGCTTGTACCTGAGCCATCAAAAACGAGGCTTACGTCTTCGCTCGCACTAATTGTCTGATTCAGATCGACAGCTTCTATCTTTTCAAGAAACTGAGCCGCATAGCTATCGGTTTCGGGAGCAGTCATAATAAGCTCAAAATTAATCCACTTAAGTTTATATTAGATCAATTTTTAGCTTTTGGCTACCCCGCGGCATCTCGAAGCGTCCAGGTACGAGATTGAGTCGATGTTTTTGTTTGTACCCAAAGCAGAGAGGGGTTCATGGCTTTTCTAGCCGGTGCTGACATGCCATGGAGGGCTGCCGCAAAAGAATATTTTTTATTAACGCTTTGTAGGGCTTGCCAAACAATTTTAGGATCTTTAGATTGATCATCTAAAATGAGATGATCTCCTCGATAGACCACAGCAACGGGCTTGCCTCTTAAAGCACGTTTTAAGGCCAGCTCAATGTGGCGCCATTTTTTAGCATGATTTTGAGCAATTTTTGCTTGTGAAAGATGATGTTGGAATGCCACGCGATCATGTGCATGATTGCTGTGAATGGCACCTGGTTCACGAGGATGCTGCTTTAGAAAGAAATCACACAAAGCATCCACAACAGCAGGATAACGCCAGGTGGTTTTGGGTTTTGTTTTTGGGCCTTTGTTAATATAAATGGCAAAAGCAAGGGTGTGTGCATTGGCTGTATATAAATAGCCAGATAAGCTGACAATGCCTCTCATGGTGCCGGTTTTCGCGCGAACAAAGCCTTTTTGTGTTGGTTTTTTTAAACGCTTTTTAAGTGTACCATCTCGTCCTGCAACAGGCAGTGCTGAAATATACTCATAGGCTAATGGAAAACGAGAATATAAAAATTGTAATAACTCAACGGTTTGTTTGGGGGTGAGTCGGTCTTGTCTGGATAGGCCTGAGCCATCGGTAAAGTTTGCTTTGTTGAGTTGAATGCCAGTTTCTTTTTGTAAGAATTTTTTGAGTACGCTTTCAGCGCCACCCCAATTAACAGGCGAGCCATTTAGAACGGCAGCTGTATATAAATATAAGCTATCAGCATATAAATTATCAGATTTTTTAAGTGTTGCTGCGAGTAACTGTGAAATCGTTCTTGATTCATGTTTGGCGAGCAATAAGGCTTGTTTGGGTTTTTTGCCATAAATAATTTTGCCATTTAATTGAATGCCTAGTGTTTTAAGTTCAGAGCGCAGTTGTGCTTTGGCATAAATCAGTGGATTCTTAATCGCAAGCTTTTGTTGGGCTGACCATTGGCTAGCACCAATGCAACCACGGACCGTGAGTTGATTTTCAGCATCCATTTGGTAGCTGAGCCCGCAATTTTTTGCATTGGGTTTTGTGAGGACTTCATTGGTGAGTTGCACGCCGTTATTTGAAGGTTGCAATTCAATGACGGCTTTTTCTCCCACACGAGCGGCAGGGTTGACGGTGACAACCAGGCGATTTTCATCGAGCACAAGCGGTGCAAGGGGCGCGCCATAGCTATAAATTAAATCTTTTTTCGTCCAACCAGGTGCATAAGGGCTAATGTGACGTCGGCTACTGACAAGTACAATATTGCCGTTGATGCGAGTAATGCCCCAGGTTTTTAGCTCAGCGAGTAATTGATTTAAATCATGGCTGGTAAAAGAAGGATCGCCTGGTAAATATAAATAAATAGAGCCATCTAAAGCTCCTGCTTGAAGGTGATGTGCATTGGTACTCAGTTCAGTTTGAAAGCGATAATTAGGCCCAAGTGCGAGTAGTGCGGCGGCATCTGAAAATAATTTCATGTTGCTGGCAGGAATATAAGTCTCAGAGGCATTGCGTGAATATAAAGTTTCACCCGTGTTTAAATCAACAACCAAGGCACCGATGTTCATAGCAGGATCAACTCGCTTTAATAGTAAATCTACGTCGCTTTGTAAGGGGGCAGCCGAAAGGGGAAGTGTGAGCATGTAACAAGTAATGCTGAGTAAAATCCGTTTTATTCGCATGAGTAAGCTATCCTATTTGCTATGCTATTATTTTGCTATGTCATTAATATTAAAGAATAGTTCAAAGTATGCGATTTGTCGCTTAGATGAAATCAAATGATTTACTCATATTCAGGCAGTGGCTGCTGATCAGGAAAAATATCGGCAAGTGACACAGATAAGCCATCTTCACGAACCATCCGTGCATGTTTACGTTGCAATTGACGGGGTTCATCGACCCCACAAGAATGGCACAAAATAGCAACTTCATGTGCAATGCTATCCGCGTAATGATAGACACGGTCTATTTTATTTTCGACCACAAGGCCATTTTGTAAACGTATATTATGGGTAGCAATACCGGTAGGGCAAGTGTTTTGATGACATTTCATGGATTGAATGCACCCCAGTGCAAGCATGAAGCCACGCGCTGAGTTGACAAAGTCAGCGCCTGCGCAGAGCGCCCAGGTGACATCAGCTGGCGTGATGAGCTTACCACTGGCAATGACTTTTATGCGATCTCGTAGATTATAAATCACAAGAATATCAACAAGCTTTGGGAGCGCTTCAGAAATAGGGATTCCAACGTAGTCCATGAGGCCTTGAGGGGAGGCACCTGTCCCACCGTCAGCACTATCCAGCGTAATAAAATCAGGTGCAGATAAAACACCCCGCTGATGAATCGCAAGACATAAATCATGTAGCCATTCATAGCTACCGAGTACAAATTTACAGCCGACCGGTTTACCGGTTTGCTCACGAATATGGTGAACCATATCGAGTAATTCATCGACTGTTGCAATATCTGGATGTCGATTAGGGCTAATGGAATCTTCGTGTTCGGGAATACCACGAATTTCAGCGACTTCATCATTGACTTTAACGGCAGGTAAAATACCCCCTTTGCCAGGCTTTGCGCCTTGGCTGAGTTTAATTTCAAACATTTTGATGTTTGGATTTTTAGCAAATAAATCCAGACGCTCATCTGAGAGTTCACCGGATTTGCTTCTAAAACCATACTTTGCCGTGCCAATTTGAGCCACCACGTCACAGCCGCCTTCAAGATGATAAGGCGATACGCCACCTTCCCCTGTATTGAGCCAACAACCAGCTTTTTTGGCACCATATGACAAAGCTTTAATGGCAGGTTTTGATATAGAGCCGTAACTCATGCCTGAAATATTGAAAATATGGTGTGCAACATAAGGCGTTTGACAATGCTGACCAATCGTCAGTGGCTTAATATGTGCCTCGCCGGTTGAAAGCACCGGAAATGGCGCACTCACAAAATATAATGCACCGGTATGATGGAGCGGTCTTGTTGAACCAAAACCAATCATCGTATCAACATGTTTAGCTGCGCGATAAACCCAGTTGCGTTGAGCACGATTAAAAGGAAGTTCTTCACGGTCATTGGTAAAAAAATATTGTCTTAAAAACTCGCCTAAATATTCACTAAAATATCTTAAGTGCCCAATGAGCGGGTAATTTCTAAGAATAGTTCGTTTTTTTTGATATTTATCAAGAAAAAAAACGACAATAAATACAAAAAAAAGAAAAAGCAGCAAAAGCCGGGAGTAAAGCTGGTCGAGAATCAGCGTGTCGAATAAAAATGGATATTTTTCATCGATTCCTGGTGCGGCCACATCTGCTCCTTGATATGATAAAACGCTTTTTTATCATAGCGGGGCGGGTGTCTTCAGGCAAGTCATACAAGAGGCTTTAATTTGTTCTATAATAAATCTAAGTGAATTTATTTTAGGGCTAAAAATGAATGCGCCAGTGTCATATAGAGGTTATTTATTGGTTGCTTTGCCTTCGTTAGATGGCACGGCTTTCGAACGAAGCGTTATTTATGTTTGTGAACATCAACCAGAAGGCTCGGTTGGGTTGATTATTAATCAACCGCTTCAATATCCATTAAGTTTTATGTTTGATCAATTACAGATTGAATCGGGAGATGCAAAACAAAAAAATCAACCGCTTTTATTTGGTGGGCCGATTCAACCTGAACGTGGATTTGTGATTCATAGACCTTTTGGTGAGTGGCGCTCGAGCTTATTATTAGCGGATGACGTGACGATAACCACCTCAAATGATATTAGTCGCGCCATTGCACGTAATGATGGGCCATTAGATGCTTTGGTCGCACTCGGATTTGTTGCATGGGGAGAAGGAAAGCTTGATCAAGAAATTGAAGACAATCAATGGCTGGTTTGTCCTTATCAACCCGAATTACTTTACGATACGCCATTTGATGAACGTTGGAAGAAAACACCTGAAACGCTTGGCGTAAATGTTAATCAATTAATAGGAAAAGCAGGACATGCCTGATCCCGTTTATTTAGGGTTTGATTTTGGTTATAAACGGATAGGGGTTGCTGTAGGGCAACGACTTACGGCGACGGCTTCACCACTGCCGACACTGCAAGCGCATGAAGGCGTTCCACGCTGGGAATTAATCCAAGCTTTGATTAAACAATGGCGTCCTGATGCTTTAATTGTCGGGTATCCAACGCGAGCTGATGGTGGCAATTTATATGTTACTAAACCTGCAAAACGCTTTGCAAAATCGCTTGAAACGCAATTTAAACTCCCAGTTTTTTTGGTTGATGAACGTTTATCAACGGTTGAGGCGCGTGCACAAGTCTTTGCTGAGGGAGGGTATCGAAAATTAAAAAAAGTAGATCTTGATAGTTTGGCTGCATGTGTTATTTTAGAACAATGGCTGCAATATGCGGAGTAAGCGCTAAATGCAAGATTTTATCGATGTCAATCAACTCACAGCCAAAACAGTGTCTGATTTATTTGAGCGCGCATTTGCATTTAAAAAAACAAATACCTACCCTAATTATCATCAGATTAAATTATTAAATTTATTTTATGAAGACAGCACACGCACGCGCTTAAGCTTTGAATTGGCGGCTAAAAACTTGGGATTTACGGTGTTAAATTTAGATCCAAAGCGTTCGTCTGAAACCAAAGGCGAATCCATGCAGGATATGCTTCGTACTGTCGCGGCGATGGGTGTGGATATTGTGGTGATACGTCATCCAGATAATGATGTTTTTGATTTCATCAAAGCAAGCAAGCCAGCGTATTTAAGCTTAATAAATGCAGGTTGTGGCATGTTCGCACATCCAACACAAGCGATGCTGGATATCATGACCATGCTTGAGCATAAAATAAAATTAGAACAAGCTAAAATTGCAGTGATAGGCGATATTTTGCATTCGCGTGTGGCAGGATCATTACAGCGACTTTCAGCGATATTAGGTGTAAAAGACTTGGTGTTCACAGGACCTAAATCATGGCTACCTCATACACTTGAATATGGCCGTATGACGGATTTGTTACCAGATGCTTTATCTGATGCTGATGTAGTGATGGCGCTTCGCGTGCAACGCGAGCGCTTTAAAACCGATGAAGATTTAGATTTTGAAGCGTACCGAGCACATTATGCGTTAACCGAAGATGCATTAGCCTATGCAAAGCCAAATGCTATCGTCATGCACCCAGGCCCGATGAACCGAGGTGTTGAAATAGACAGCGCGGTTGCGGATGGGCCTCAATCTTGCATTTTAAAACAAGTTGAAAATGGCGTATTTATTCGTATGGCGATATTAGAGCATTCCCGTGCGGGAATATTTCAAAGGTAACACAGAAAATCTATCGTATTGTTCCCGATCGGTAAATTTAACTTGATTTTCTTTGGAAAGCAGCCTAAAGTTACCGTACGGGAACATATAAAGACCTGCTTATGATTCAATCTACAAAAGAAATCGGACAAAGCATTCGTCATATTCGGAAACAACTTGGCGTGACTCAAAGTGATGTGGCGCTGACCGCGGGCACTGGCCTGCGATTTGTTGTTGATTTGGAAAAAGGCAAACCAACCTGTCAAATTGGCAAAATATTGCAAGTACTACAAGTTCTTGGGATTCAATGCAATTTATCTCACGCGGAGGTTAAGCCTTTTGAAACGTAAATTAGCGGTTTATCTTAATCAAACGTTAATCGGTGAGTTATCTATAGACACACATAACGATATGATATTTACGTATCAAAAAGAATACGCTGAGAATAAGAAAAATCAGGCATTATCTCAGTCACTGCCTTTACAAACAGCTGCTTATGACGCCAAACAATGTCGTCCTTTTTTTACGGGTATCTTACCTGAAGCACATTTACGAACAGCCATTGCAAAACAGTTGGGCATCAGTGAAAAAAATGATTTTGCTTTATTATCCGCAATTGGTGGAGAATGTGCGGGTGCGGTCAGTTTGTTTCCACCCGATTCAGCACCGGTTAATCTAAAACCAGATTATCGAATCATCGATAACAATGCTGTCGCAGTTATCTTAGAGACGATGCTTCAAAAACCGATGCTTGCAGGAGAAGATGGTATTCGTTTATCTCTAGCAGGAGCACAAGACAAATTGGCCGTCGCACTGATAGATGGTCATATCGCCATACCTATAGGGGGAGCCCCTAGTACGCATATACTCAAACCTATTAATCGAGCATTTCCTTCTTTAATTGAAAATGAGTTTTTTTGTTTGAATTTAGCTCGAAAAATGGGTTTGAATACAGCTGAAGTCGCGCTACATGAAGCGGATGGAAAAGCATACTTATTGATAGAGCGTTACGATCGTATTCAAACCAATCAGCACATTCAGCGCTTGCATCAGGAAGATTTCTGCCAAGCGCTTGGCATTGTCCCGCAAATGAAATATCAGCGTGAAGGTGGGCCTGCGCTAGCTGATTGTTTTCAATTAATAAGGCACGTATCAAGTCTGCCTGTGGTTGATATTAAAGCATTGTTACAAGGTGTTCTGTTTAATTTAATTATTGGTAACAACGATGCTCATGGCAAAAATTTTTCTTTGTTATACAAAAAAAATCAAACGCGGCTAGCCCCTTTTTACGATATGATTTCAACGGTATATTATCCAAGCCTTGCGACTAAAATGGCAATGAAAATGGGTAGCAAATATAAATTTAACCTTCTTTACCCACGTCATATTATTCAAATGGCCGAAGCTGCTGATTTATCAAAAACAATCGTTCAAAAAGAAATCATAAATATGATAGACAAACTCGAAATGCATGTAACAGAAAGCCCATTTACACCTATTATTTTAAAGCGAGCACACATACTGCGACAACGATTTCAGGAGTGCTCCTGATTTCAATTTCATGGGTGAATTACCGCAAAATCAAGCTAAATCATACTTAACTTAAACACTTGTTTATATGACAAGGCTTGTTTCAAATCACTTTGAGTGACTGTTTCGCGTGCATTTAAATCAGCAATAGTGCGTGCAATTTTAAGTAATCTATGAAAAGCACGAGCTGAGAGTTTAAGCTGACTTAATACTTGCTCTAAAAAAATATGCTCCTGTGATGCTAAACCACAAAATAATTCACATTGTTTTGTATTTAAATGAGCATTGAGGACACCTTGGCGTTTGATTTGATGTGCGCGTATGATTTCTATTTTTTCCCGAATTTTAGGACTATCTAATGTTTTGCTTGTGTTGGGCTTGATGAGCTCTTCTTTGGTTAAGGCTTGGACTGTCACTTGCATATCAATACGGTCTAATAAAGGCCCTGAGAGTTTTGCTAAATAGCGGTTGATGCGCTCAGGCGTACAGAGACACTCTCGATGCGGATTGCCCGCATGGCCGCAAGGGCACGGATTCATGGCGGCAATAAGCTGAAATTTGGCCGGAAATTCAGCTTGCGCTGCAGCGCGTGAAATACAAACATATCCTGATTCGAGCGGTTCGCGTAGCGTTTCAAGGACACGGCGGTTAAATTCAGGTAACTCATCTAAAAATAAAACGCCGTGATGTGCAAGCGATATCTCACCGGGCTTAGGCGGGTTGCCGCCACCGACTAGTGCAACGGGAGATGCCGTATGATGGGGTGATCTAAACGGCGGTTCATGCCAGCGATGCGTGCTGGGCAAGCGACCTCGGGTGGAGTGAATGGCAGCGGCTTCAAGCGTTTCAGTTTCGTTTAGATTAGGCAGTAACGTTGTAAAACGTTTGGCCAACATGGTTTTGCCACTACCCGGCGGCCCTGAAAGCAGTAAACTATGGCCACCAGCAGCTGCAATCTCGAACGCGCGCTTTGCATGATGCTGACCTTTGACATCAGACCAGTCCAGTGCTGTTTCAGACTGGGGTTGTGGTGCAATATGAGGAATAGGGCTCAACATTTCACCATGACAAAAGGCATTGCATAGCTCGCGTAGGTTTTTTGCGGTAAACAAGCCATCATAATTGGCGACATGCGCATCGACGGCATTTGCACTTGCAATCACTAAGCTTTTATTTGCACGGCGCGCCGCAAGAACCACCGGAATAATACCTGAAACGCCACGAAGCTCGCCGTTTAAGGCGAGCTCTGCAATAAATTCATGTATGGCCAAAGGTTCAACGGGAATTTGTTTTGAAGCAGCTAAAATACCAAGCGCAATCGGCACATCAAATCCGCTACCACTTTTGGGTAAATCAGCAGGCGCTAAGTTGACGGTGATACGACGATTTGGAAATTCAAATTGGCTATTCAAAATGGCACTTCGAACGCGATCTTTACTTTCTCTGACAGCCGTTTCGGCAAGACCTACAATCGCAAAAGCGGGTAAGCCACGAGAGAGATGTACTTCAACAGCGACGGATTGTGCGTGAATGCCGAGTGTACTGCGGGTTTTTGTAATAGCGAGATTCATAGGTGGTGTTGCTCCCTGATGTTGTTGGACAAAAACACCCGATGTTCCATCTGGGTGCCCGCGTACAATAGCTGATTTTAATCAGGGAAGCTAGAGGTATTTTGTAGTTGCTTTTTAGTTGTTGTTATCTAATTTTTTTTGTAAAGCTTCAACTTTTTCACGGGTTCGTGCAAGCACTTTGACTTGTGCATCAAATTCTTCACGGGTGACTAAATCTAATTCGGAAAAACCGGCTTGTAAGATAGATTTAAACGTATTTTGTACGTCAGCTTCAATGGCTTGAACACCAGCAGGTAGGGTGGCACACAGTTTTTTAACTAGATTATCTAATTGATTGGGATTAAACATGAGACAGTTCTCCGATATGATTAATAAACGACCATTCATCAGGACGAATAGGTAAAATAGATAAGCGATTGCCTTTTTGTAACAATTGCATGTGCGCCAATTCAGGCTGATTTTTCAAAGCATTCAGCGGAATAATATGCTTAAACTCATGCTTAAATTTCAAGTCAACCATAAACCAGCGTGGCTTTTCAGGCGTGCTTTTAGGATCAGGGTGATCGCTCTTAGGATCAAACGCAGTGTGGTCTGGATAGGCTGTTTTAACCACGCTCATGGTGCCGACAATGCCGGGCTCAGGACAGCTCGAATGATAAAAAAAGGCTTGATCGCCGAGTTGCATCTCATCGCGCATAAAATTACGTGCTTGATAATTACGAATGCCATCCCAATGTGTGGTTTGGTCAGGTGATTGCTTTAAGTCATTGAGACTAAAGCACGACGGTTCAGATTTAAGAAGCCAATAACGAGTCATGGGGCGCTCCAGTAAGTATTTTCTTCGGTGATAATGATATCTAAGGGAATATCCCAAGAGTCAGGCGTCAGCGCATGTTGTTGAAAGCCATAGGCCGCACCCAGTAAGCAAGCCGGTTTTTGATGTTGTAGTGTTTTATCATAAAACCCTGCCCCGCGTCCAAGTCGCGTGCCTTTTTTATCAAATGCAACCAGCGGTAATATGATTAAATCAAGTTGTTGAAGTGGAATAGCACGGGCATGTGAAATATCAGGCTCTAAAATTTGAAATGCATTGGGTTTTTGAGGTGTCTCAGGGGTGCTGGGCAAAAAAAGCAAAGTTTTATTTTCTGGCATAACCACAGGCATATAACATATTTTACCGGCGGCTATGGCGGAATGCCAGAGAGGGGTTAAGCTGATTTCGCCCCCAATTGCTTGATATAAAGCAATATGCATGGCGTTTTGATAAATAGGCAACGCCTCAATACGGGCACATAGTGTCTTTGAGGCATTTAATTGTACCTGCTTTGTTAAGCTACGACGTTGTTTTAAGCATTGTTTGCGGATATGCGCTTTATTGAATGAGGACATTGGAATCAAAACAGGCGTATTGAAAGGATTAATATTATCTCATAAAACCTTAAGGTTTAAGTATTAGGATAAAATAAAGCGCACTTAAGGATACGTTATGACTCATAAAAAATCGGATAGTACGGGTTTAATCTTAGAAGGCTTAGGCTCGCGTTCTAAAAAAACCGCTATGCGAAAGGCATCACAAAAGGATTTAGTGGATGACGCGCCGCTTAATCAACCTAAATCAGCCCCTAATATGGCCCATGTTCTTGAAAACTGTCTGAGTCAGACAGCCAAGAAAAATAAAACGCATGGATAATGGCTATTTGTATTTAATATTTAACATATTTTCTTGAATTGCATTCATTAATGCCTCCGGTATACTTAAATGAATTGTTTCTATCTAACGGAGTGATTATGGCCGCTGGATTTGCTCCTGGGTCCCATTGGCGTGATTCTGCTAGAAGTGCGCGTTTTTTTATGGTTGATGCACGCGCGGCGTTCCCTATTTTTTTCTTTTTGATGCACATTCGTGTGTGGACCGGTATTTTAGTGCTGGCGTCAGCCTTTTTTTTTGGCATCATAGAGCATTATGGCTATAGACTGCCTGTTTTTCTTCGTGCGATACGGACTTTTTTTGCAGGGCACATCAAAGTAGCCCGACCATGGTGGATGTGATATGAGCTTAGATATTTCTAAAAGTATGGTGTTAATTGCAACCAAATTAAATGCAAAATTCATGTTAAATAATCACCCGATTAAAAACGAAGATGTTTTTGTGGCAACAGGACTTTTGCCGGCGATTGTACGTCGGGCAGATCAGTTGAGCTCGTTATGTCTTGGATATGGTTTGGGTGCATCCTATGAAGACGCCGAAGGTGCTTTACTCGGCACACGCGTTTTATTTGATGAAGTGACCCCCAATGCTTTACGTCTGCTGTGCTTAACGGATGTGTTAAACGAGCTGATTCAAGGTTCGCCTAGCGCTGACAATACACCACTTGATGAGCTCATGTACGATTAAACTGCTATTTCAACCAGCATAGATCGATTTTTTTGCCCATAGTGTAAAGAAATCGAAAATATTTCCTTTTTAAGCTTTCCTTAAGCTATATTGCGTATTCTTAGAGATATAAGTTGCGTTTATATTGAACGCAAAGATTTATTTTTGTTTTAAGAGGTGTTGTATGAGGTATTCAATTTTCTCTCAAGATCATGTTAAGCAAGTCGGAACAGCTGACCTAGAAGTACTACTAGAAGTACTACGCAATAAGCTCGCAAAAGATATTCTTTCGCCATTAGAAACATTAAATAAGAATCGACCCGGTAACCCGAACAATGAAAGCGCTTTAAAAATACTTTATGTTTTGTCTAAAACCTTAAAAGCGACACATAACACAGAAGAAACAGCTACAAAACAGCCTGCTGCTCCAGCTGCTTAAACCGAATCTATCAGTGGAAAGATTTATTTGAGTTTTAATTTGCTATAATTCAAGAACTATGAAAAATAATAAATTATCAGAGCAACAAATTAAAGCTATCTTAGATGCTTTTCATGAAGCGCTTGACCATGGTCCATGGGCAAGCTCGGCATTGTTACGTGTGCTCGGCAAAAAACTTCAAGGATTGTCTGATAAGTTTGAAGACGAAGTCGGTTTAGAACAAAACGCACTGACTCAAGAAGAGAGTGAGCATCATACCCAGAAAAAACCGCAAGACATGCAGCAAGAAGTGTTTGTGGGTTTATATTCTTCGGATGGTACGAGCCTTAGATCTTGGGAGCATATTTTAGTTAATCTTCCACGGCAAATGATTTCTCGTCCTGTTTATACCCATGAAGAAGATATCAAACAAGCCATTCGTGCGCGAGATAACCCAATGAATGAAGGCTATGTTGCAATTTATATTAATAAAGCAAATATTCTTACCATGCCCGAAGATAGAACCCCTAAAGATCGCTTAGGCACGTCGCTACTCACCTTGAAAGATAAGTCTTTATTGCTGGATCACATCATTCGGTTTGTGCATATGACCGGCGTATATAGCTATACACGTGGGCGTTTGGTTAAAGATTAATCGAAGCATACGCTCTAAAGTCGCATCAACAAGAAACTGGGTATATACTCAAAAGTAATCCGATCGCTTTTTAAGTGTAGAAAAATATATGGCCCAACAACAACAGCAACAATCTGGCGATAATTCACTTGCTCCTGTTTGGATAACACTGCTTTTAGTGATGACAGGTTATGTCATTTGGTATTTTGGACATGCCTATATTGTTTCTTTTGTGTTTTTTTTAAATATTCTGCAAGCTAAATTGATTACACTGGTGTTGAGTGACTCAGTACTGGAACAAGAAATTATATTGATGCAAACAGCCAATCCTCAAAGCGTAGAATGGAAAGACTTGGTTGAGTTAACCAGTCGTGTGGGTGAATATGTCCGTTATCCTGTGGCGGTGGTACTCGGTTTTTTGGCTTTTTATTTATATAAATCCAATGTCACACTTAAATTTAAAAGAACCCATAGCATGGATACACTGAAAACACAGGAGCAGGCAAACTGGCCCTGTATTATTCCAGCCGTCAAAAAAATGGATTTGGTGGCGACTGATGTGAACAAAGGCCCCTGGGCAATGGGCATGACGCCGATGGAGTTTGCTCGCAAGCATAAATTATTAAGAAAAGAAGATGCGCTGCTAGATACACCACTTCCAGGACAAGAAATGACAGCAGGCATACGTCGCGGGGATGCAAAGCGTGTATTTACGTTACAACTTGGGCCTTATTGGGATGGTTTTCAAACCTGTTCACCGCAGATGCAAGCATTGGCAGCTGTTTTTATGGCGCGCATGCATCGTGATAGAGAGGCGGCGACCTTGATTTTGACAACATTAGATAAAACGTATGTGGATGGTAAGCCAGACTACTCAGTGGCTCTGCCAACCATTAAAAAATATGAGAATACGGAGTCGGTACAAAATATTATACAAAAACATGCCTATCAGCTAACGGTGATGGCCGAATTATTAAAGGCTTCTCGAGATGATGGGGTAGTGCCTAGTGCTGAGTTTTTATGGCTTAAGCCGATAGATAGACGTTTGTGGTATATGCTGAATAGCATTGGAAGGCAAACGCCTTACTCTGAAGTGGGAGGGCCTTTTGCACATTGGCGAGCAGAACAAGTGATGGGGCGGCGCTCGTTAACACCAATGATTGATGAAGCCATTCGAGCGCTTGAGATAGCAATCAAAGAAATTTTGCTCTCACCGAAAGAATTGAGGGGGCTCACTCCATGAAACGAGGGATTGATGCACGCCATGAGGTAGATCCGACCCGGTTATTACGAGACACACGAACCATTGGTGAGCGGTTAAGCACGTTTTTTTCTGATTCAGGCAATGTTGCCATTTTATTGATTGTCATGGCAGGGGTCGGCTATGTTTTTCCAGTAGCTGCAGGTTTTGTGCTGATTTTAGGAATATGTACTTATTTTTATACCTCGACACGAAAGCAAATGTTACCGATTCGATTGCCGAAAGTGGCCAAAATTAAAGATTTCAATGATTTAATTCCAGGGATTAAAAAACCAAATAAAGCACGAGGCATTGCTTATTTTGGTAATGACGATAAAACAAACGAAGAACTGTGGTTTGCCAATGAAGACATGCGAACACACGTACTTATTTTTGGTTCAACCGGAAGTGGTAAAACAGAAGCTTTAGTGTCCATGGCATATAATGCTTTGGTGCAAGGCAGTGGATTTATTTATGTCGACGGAAAAGGGGATAATTCGCTCTATGCAAAAGTATTTTCGATGGTCCGGAGCATGGGGCGCGAAGATGATTTATTGCTGATTAATTTTATGACCGGTGCGCGTGATATTGTCGGTCCTCAGAAAAGCCGGTTATCAAATACGCTCAATCCTTTTTGCCAAGGCTCATCCAGCATGTTAACGCAGCTGGTGGTGAATTTAATGGGGAGCTCGGGTCAATCCTCTGATGGTGATATGTGGAAAGGGCGTGCGATTGCATTTGTTGAAGCGTTAATGCGGCTATTGGTGTATATGCGAGATGAAGGAGCTATTTTACTCGATGCCAATAATATCCGAAATTATTTTGATATACAGCGCTTAGAATCGATTGTGATTGATAAAGTATTTCCACGTGATGACCAAGAAAGTGTAAATATTGAGTCTATTCCAAAGCTTGTGACCGATCCCCTTCGAAATTATCTCATGACATTACCGGGTTATAATAAAGAAAAAAAAGGAAAACAAGTCTCACAGGTGCTCGAGCAGCATGGTTTTATTACGATGCAATTGGTTCGAAGCTTTTCTTCTTTAGCGGATACGTATGGGCATATTATTCGAACCAATCTGGCAGAGGTGGATTTTAAAGACGTGGTGTTAAACCGACGTATTTTAGTGGTATTACTGCCTGCTTTAGAGAAATCACCGGATGAACTTGCAAATTTAGGTAAAATTATTGTGGCGTCGTTGAAAGCCATGATGGCCGCAGGGCTTGGTGAAGAGGTGGAGGGGGAATATCGAGATGTGATTGAACGTAAGCCAACCACCGCGCCAACGCCTTATTTATGTATTTTAGATGAGTATGGGTATTATGCGGTACAAGGCTTTGCTGTGGTGCCAGCACAGGCCAGGTCACTTGGATTTTCGGCGATTTTTGCAGGGCAGGATTTACCGGCATTTCAAAAAACCTCAAAAGAAGAAGCGGCATCTATTGGCGCGAATACAAATATTAAAATTTGTATGAAACTTGAGGATCCAACCGAAACCTGGGACTTTTTTACCAAAACAGCAGGCGAGGCATACGTAACCAAAGTTGATGCTTTTCAAACAAAAGATACGAGTATCGCGAATACTTATCAAGATACCAAAAGTTCTTCGTTTGAAAAGCGTGCGCGTATTGATTTATTAGATTTAAAAGATCAAACCGAAGGTGAGGCGCATATTTTCTTTCGCTCACAAGTGATTCGGGCACGTATGTTTTACGCCAATCCCAAACCAGTAGCACGATTAAAGATTAATCAGTTTTTAAAAGTAGAGCCGCCATCAGATGCTTATTTAGCCAAATTATCTCAGCAAAGTAAGTTATTTCAATCTGTGATAGAAGGGGGGGATTTAACGATTCGAGTGGCTTCAACAGCAGCCGATGATGAAATTCCGCTGGTTGCATCTTTATTGAAAGAAGCGAAAGAGAAAGAAAAAGATTCAATGAAGCGGGGTGTTGCAGCACTGCTAGCCTTTCATAAACGCAATGAGCCAGAACAGGTGGATGAGTTATTTGATGAAACGCCAGTTGAGAACATCACAATATTTAGTCCATTACGAGAGTTACCACCCGGTACGCCTCCTATTTTGGCAGCAGACGCGGATGCATTTGCAGAGCCGTTATTGCCGATTCAAGTTGCGCGTGATTACTTGATGAGTATCGGAAGGTTATCAGGCGCTAAAGATAAGCTTGCAGGGGCTGTTGCGAACGAAATAATTAAAGATTTACAAATGGCAACCAATTATCCGCCAATACATCATATTTTAATGGATGCGGCTGAGCTTACAGGAGCAGTTCATATATTAGTACAGCGTATTCATGAAGCACGAGATAAAGCGTCTGAAAAAAAATAAAAAAATAAAAAAATTAGAAGAATTAAACTTGTCTCTTTGGGTTGAGTATGTTTTTATGGGGAATACTTTGCGGCCAATGAGGGTTTGAATCCGTGTTGAGTCGATATTTTTTAAATAGACTTGGCAACTTGCCTAATTTATTGATATTACTTGTTTGTATGTTGCTTGGCGCCTGCCAATCAGCCCCTACTCCCAGTATTATTCGTGACGAACCGATTTTGCCTCAGCAAGTCGCTTTGGGTGATGCTGAAATCATTGCATTAGAAAAGCGCTTAACCGAGCGAGGGGTTCAAATTATTTCTGTGGGACAAGATTACTTATTAACGATTCCTGCTAAGGCATTATTTGGCGACCAATCGCCGCGATTAACCTGGGAGTCGTATGATGAGCTAAATGAAATTGCGTGTTATTTACGACAATTTCGTAAAGTAGGGGTTGAGGTAACAGGTTATGCTAGCCGTTATGTCTCCACCAAGCGTGAGCATGCCTTGTCAGCCACGCGTGCAGAAGTGGTGGCGAATTATCTATGGTCACAAGGTGTAGACACACGGTTACTTTTTTCTCGTGGAGAAGGTAATGACAAGCCCCTTGTCATCGGAGCACGTGCAAGTGATAAATCACCGAATGCACGGATTGAAATTACGTTTAGACGAACGATTGTATAAAAAACCATATAATCGTTTTTAATAAAAGCAGGTAGGAGCAAGCATGCGGCGTGAAGTGTGGCGTTTACTCATACAGTCAAAGCGATTTTATGTAGGAACGTTTCGGTTTATTGAAAGCGCACTTGTTTTTTCTTTGGTAATCAGCGTATTGTTAAGTTTTGGATTAATTTATGTGTATTTACATATCCCCGAACGGCATTACTATGCAACAAATGGCGAGGCTCCACCAATTGAATTAACCGCAATGGATGAAGCCAATAAGACATCAGTCCCTTTATTGGCTGATGATCCAACGGTTGATGATGCTGAGAAGCTCATGCCCAATTAAAGAGAGGATACTATGGCAGAAGACGCCTTAACCGCGGTGACATTAAGAAATACCTTTTATCGCGACGGCCAACGTAAAGTCATTTTGGTTTTATTGCTTTCTATTATTGTTAATTTTTTGATGATATCACTGTTAGCTTATTTGCTGACGCATCCGCCTATTCCTAAATACTTTGCAACCAGCATCAACGGACGCATTACCCCTTTGTTTGCACTCAATGAGCCGAATCAATCAGATTCAGCGGTGCTGCAGTGGACCAATCAAGCAGCTATTGCAGCGTTCACGTATAATTTTGTAAACTATAGAACAGAGTTACAAGCATCATCAGATTTTTTTACTTCTTCTGGCTGGACACAATTTTTAAAAGCTCTGCAAGATTCTAATAATTTGGATGCGGTGAAAGCAAAAAAATTAATTGTGTCAGCGGTTGCTACCAGTGCTCCTATTATTTTGCAAAAAGGCTTATTAAATGGTCGTTATTCATGGCGGATACAAATGCCGATTCTTGTGACGTATCAAAGTGCGAGTGAGTTTTCACAGCAGCGTAATGTCGTGACTATTTTGGTGACACGAATATCCACTTTGAATTCGCCAAGAGGGATTGGGATTGCACAGTTTGTGGTTGGACCTGCTGCGACGAGTGGAGCTGACACGCAATGAGAATCAGAATGATATTCCCCTGTTTTTTGCTGCTAGCTTCTTATTTATTTTCGCCTTGGGCCTTCAGTGCCTCATCAAAAGATGATTCTGCTCAGCAGGCATTAGACCAATTACGGCTATTGCAGCAAAAACTAGGTGCCAAAGACAGTAATAGTAAGACAGAGACATCGTCAACAAGTACCACTACAAAATCACCGACTAAAATAATGCAACCGCCGTCTCGACGGGCACGGGCGCAAAGCAGTGGTAATGAGGCCGTGATGAGCGCTTCAGATGAAAGCATGATCAATGAACTGGCATTTGATGAAGTAGAAAAGCAATTGTTTCCGTTAACACCCAAAGAAACGGTAAGAATTAAAAAGCGCTATCATGAAGATGAGTATGCGCTAGCTACTTCACCAGAAACACCGCCGAAGCCCACAGCAACATCACAGTTTGTCAATTTATCCCCTGGTTCAACACCGCCAGCGATTCGTTTATCGCAAGGTTTTGTGTCGTCACTGGTTTTTCTTGATTCAACGGGTGCAGCATGGCCGATTTCAGCATATGATTTGGGTGATCCGAATGCGTTTAATATCCAATGGGATAAAGTCAGTAATACCTTGATGATTCAGGCGAGCAAATTATATACCTATGGTAATTTGGCTGTTCGATTGAAAGGCTTGAATACTCCTGTCATGCTAACCCTTATTCCAGGGCAAAAAGCAGTGGATTATCGTGTGGATTTACGCGTTCAAGGGTATGGACCGAATGCAAAGCAAATGCCAATGGGGGCTAATTTGCCACCCTCTGCCAGTGATGTTTTACTGCATGTATTAGATGGCGTGCCACCAGCAGGCAGTACACGTTTAACCGTGAGCGGAGGCGATGCAAAAGCTTGGCTCTTAAAGAGTCGAATGTTTATTAGGACCAATTTGACCATTTTGTCTCCTGGATGGATTGGTAGCATGACGAGTGCAGATGGCACACATGCCTACGAAATGCATAAGTCGCCCGTGCTATTGGTTTCATGGCATGGAAAAGTGATGCAGCTTAAGGTAGAAGGGTTATAACACCATGGCCGGAAAAAAAGAGAATATAAAAGCACTTTTTTCAAATACACGAACCCGCGTGATTATTTTGTTCACCGCGATTTTGTTGGTGGCGAGTGTGATGATTGGTTTTTTTAAAATAAGGGCTTTTAATCAAGATAACGTTGTGTCATCTGCAAACGTTAAAAAAGTGCCAACCAATATTAAATCTATTCCGGGTAGCCTGAACCAGACGGCTCAATATGCAACCCTTCAAAATAAGCAAAATATTGATCAAGCTGAATCAGCTTCTAAAAGTGGTGGCAGTGCGATTCCAACCATTATTAAAACACAAGCATTTGGTGATGGCGTGGATTTAATTGGACCACAATATGGTGAAGGGGGCGAGGGCTTTGTGACGTTGTCACACTCAAATACAGATGGTGTGTCAAAAAGCTTATGGTTTGAAAAATTGAAGACAGAAGCATGTAGCACTGCAGCTATCAAAGAAATACTCGATAAAGGGGCAACCCTTTCGGATTTGCATCAAGAGTGCAGTTGCTGTCAACTCAAAAAATATGGCTATAAATTTGAAGATTTGCATACCGTTTGCTCTTGTCCAGAGCTCAAAGCGGCAGGCTTTACGGCACGTGAGATCAAAGCGATTCCTTTGACAGTGTCAGATTTAAAAGCTTGTGGTTTTTCTGCTTGTGCAACGCGATCAGCGGGCGTTGATTTAGCGGCCATGAAAGGTGGCGGATTTTCAGACGGTGAATTAAAAGGGGCTGGTTTTTCTGATAAAGATATTTCTGCTGCAACAGGTTTGCCTGCGGGTGTCTCTTTAGATGATGTGCGTGCCGCAGGATGTGACCCTAAAAAATTAGCAGCATTGCGTGCGAAAGGCGTGAGTGCTGCCTCAATACAAAGAGTGAGCTCATGTAGTTTAGATCAATTAAAAGCGGCAGGTTTTTCTGAAGATGGCATTAAAGCCGCCACTGATTTGCCAGCAGGTGTTTCGGTGGATGATGTACAAAAGGCAGGATGTGATGCTAAAAAACTAGCGACATTGCGAGCACAAGGGGTGACTGCTGCCGCGATACAGCGTATTAGCTCGTGTAGTTTGGCGCAACTCAAAGCGGCAGGTTACACCAATGCCGAATTAGGTTTGCCAGCAGCTGATACGACGCAAGTGGCAGATAATGCCGACTTGAGTTCAATGGCGAGTATTCCCTCGATAACAGGCACTAAAAAAAATGATGTGAGTGCCGCTAAATCAGATACAAAAAAATTACAAGATCTCATGGCCCAACAGCAAAGCAAAGCTTTAGAGCAGCGTTATCAGGCAAAAGTAAAGCAGCTCAGTGGACGGATGCTTTCAGCTGCGGGTCAGGCTCTTCAGGGTTGGAAAAATGTGCCGACACAAGTCTTTATTATGAGCACAGAAAAAGAAGATAAAAATACGAAACAAGAAGCAGGATTAGCTTCCGAGACAGAAGCTGCGACACAAGCTGCAGCATCACCGGCCGGAACACTGACCAATCCCAATTCAATCTTTATTAAAACAGGCGATATTTTATTCGCAGTTTTAGAAACGTCGGTGAATACCGATGAGCCAGGTCCTATTTTGGCAACGATTGTTTCCGGTAAACTTAAAGGCTCAAAATTAATTGGAAGTTTTACGCTGCCATCAAATGCGGATCAAATGGTTGTGACGTTTAATACGCTCTCTATGCCAGGAGCAGACACCACGATGAGTATTAATGCCTATGCGATTGATCCAAATACAGCGCGTACGGCACTGGCTGTCCGTGTGAATCATCATTATTTGATGCGATATGGCTCTTTGTTTGCATCGACTTGCTTGGAAGGCTTTAGTAGTGCGATTCAATCAGCCGATACGACGATTACGATTGGTGGTACGGGGGGAACAACCGATACAACGGTTCAAAATGGTATCAATCGTTCGATGCTTGAAAATGCATTAATCGGTTTAGGTGAAGTCGGTAAAGCATGGTCAGAAACAGCCGAGAAATTAATGAATAAGCCGACAACAGTGGAGTTGTTTTCTGGCACAGGCATGGGCATCCTGTTTACACAAGATGTTCAGATAGGCTAATAACTGGGTGGATGGGTGATGATGGCAGATGATGATCAACAAGACAATCAGCAAGATAATCAAGATGAATATCAATTTGCTGATCTTGATGTACTAGGTACAGAGCAAGATGCTGTTTCTTCATCAGATTTAGATCTAGAATTAGATGATGACACAGTGGGAAATAATGCAGGCCATGGGGGAGAAGGTGTTTCTTCGCCACCTGGACGAGGACGGTTTGATCATCTTGATCCGAAACTTGTTGATACGTTTAAGAAAGGCTTGATTGCAGTTGCTGCTTTAATTTTGGTTTTATTGATTTATAAAGGGGTGACAGGTTTCTTCTCTTCAAAATCAAGCACATCTAAAAAAACAACGACATCAAGTGCTTCGACAAGAATACCAGCAGAGAAATCTGTACCACAACAGCCTATTCTCTCAACACTGTCTACAACTGATAATAATACAGCGGCTGTGAGTGCAGATACGGGCACGTTGTCAGCGCTTAAGTCAGAGCAAAAGCAAATAGAAGAAGAGTTGGTTGATATTCGCACCCAAATCAATACGGTGACGCAGAGCATCAGTGACGTTTCAACTAAGATGACGGATGTGCAGCAAACCATGTTGGTGTTGAGCGAGCGCTTAGAGCAGCAGTCACAACAAATGGGCCGCTTACAAACGCTCAGTCGTTCAAAACGTGTGACATCATCACGCTCGTCGTCTGAGCGACAAAGAACGGCTGCTCCGAGAACTGTTTATGCGATTCAAGCGATTATTCCTGGACGTGCATGGCTTATGTCTGATGAAGGAAAAAGTTTAACCGTCAGTCGAGGCTCACCGGTGCCAGGTTATGGCTCTGTGCGTATTGTTAATGCAAAGCTGGGCCGCGTGTTTACGAGTTCTGGGCGCGTGATTCGATTTAGTCAGGCGGATAGCTAATTTATTTATCAGTTATCAGTTATCAGTTATCAGTCATGAGGCATGAGTCAAGGGGGCGATTATGAGTAGTTCAAGTATGACAACGGAAATGCTTGTTAACTTAGCTCAGTCATTGCTCCCTGTTCAAAACTTAATAACGGGCGCTGCATATCTAATCGGTCTCTCTTTGGGGCTAAAAGCAGTCTATACGTTGAAAGTGTATGGTGAAGCAAGAACCATGCAGTCTTCAACATCTAGCATTAAAGAGCCTATATTTTATCTACTGGTTGCAGGATTGCTAATTTATTTTCCGACAGCAATGGATATTATGTTAAACAGCTCATTTGGTTCTTCGAGTGTGCTCGCTTATGGTGACAGTGATATCATGACGGGTATTTTTTCGGGTGATAGTGATTTGGGTAATGCCGTTGTTATTATTTTCCAAACGATTGGATTATATGCTTTTGTGAGAGGGTGGGTTTTAATTTCACGCTCGGCATCGCAAGGACAACAACCAGGTGGTATGGGTAAAGGTTTAATGCATGTATTTGGGGGGATATTAGCGGTGAATATTGTGGGAACCGTCGAAATGGTTAATAATACCTTATTAGGTTCATGATGATTTTGGAGAATGTAGATGATAATTAAAAATAAATTGCTGATAATCCTGAAGTTATTGGGCATGCTAATGTTTTCGGGTGCAGTGCTCGCGGACACCAGTTTAACCTTAGGGGGTATGGCGTCTACGATTACAGGATCTTTTGAGCAATTAACAAAGTTAATTACGGCGGCCTCTTATTTGGCAGGGTTAGGCTTCTCAATTGGCGCGATTATGAAATTTAAGCAACATAAAGATAATCCAACCCAAATCCCTATTGGTACACCGATTGCACTGGTCTTTATTTCGGCCGCATTATTATTCTTGCCATCTATTCTTGATGTTGCAGGTGCGACCATGTTTGGTAGTGGCGCGACCACAGCCGGTCCAACCGGAATTCAGTATGGTGATAGTTAATTAATATGAGCGTGAGATATGGTTAATCAAATTGCTGAACCGATTCTCATTCGATTGAAGGCGTCCGCGGGGGCCTGGCGGTTGTACTCCGCCAGGCACGCGGACCCTCGGTTTAAGGCATTTGAAAAAAAAGTATTTGACCGAGACCAATATACCTGCAGATTTTGCGGGTTTCAGGCACGTCTTTTTCAAGAAGTGATAAATCTTGATGGTAATTACACACACAATAAGCTTGAAAACCTTGCGACAGCTTGTTGCTTTTGCGCGCAATGTTTTTTTGTTGAGTCTGTTGGGGTTGGGGGATATGGTGGCGGATCATTAATTTATTTGCCAGAGCTGTCACAGTCAGAACTCAACAGCTTATGTCATGTATTGTTTTGTGCCATTACAAACGATACGGGCTATAAAAGCACAGCACAGGGTATTTATCGAAGTTTAAAGTTTCGAACACAACCGATAGAAGAAAAGTTTGGCGAAGGGACAAGCGATCCCGCTATTTTTGGACGCTTGTTGATTGACTCAGGTTATGCTGAGCCTGAAAAAGCAGAGCCTATTTTTCGGGATATGCGCTTACTTCCTTCACGTGCTAAATTTCGAAGACAAATTGAAAGCTGGGCAGCTGGCGCTTTAGAAGAAGTGGCAGGGATAGAAAAGCAAAAATAAAAATAAATCTAAGCCAGCGTGCATGTGGAGAGCAAGGGATGGGGAAGTGGACAGAGTCATTTTTTGAAGGGGTTGATACTTTTTTTGCTTGGTTTAGCACTTCTTTAAAGCAAACGACAGCCTCTTATTGTGAGTTAGAAACAGCTGATTCACCAACGGTTTTAGTGAATCATGATGGTTCATTGCTTTCGGTTTTAGAAATTGATGGGATTACGGCTTTACTGGGTAACGAAGAGTTTTCAACGTTGGTCGAAGGCTTAACCAATAGTTTTCGATCCCCAATGACGCGTGCAGGACATGCGTTACAAGTTTATTTTGAACATGACAAACAAAATATTAAACAAGACATACAAGATATTTATGCGCCAGCAGCAGCCACGGCAAAACGGATTAAACTCAATTTAGATGATTTATTCGAAGAACGAGGGAGTTTTTTAGGGCAATATTGTGCGGCAGAAAAAGTTTATTTTGTCTTAATGACGCGTCCTTTTAATTTGCCACAAGATCAACTAAAAGCAGCAAATAAAGCAAAGCTTAAAATGCTTAAAAATAAAAAATCTCCAGCATTTAAGCATTCGCAGACGATTTATGCGGCGATACCTGAACTACGAGATACCCATGATGCTTATGTTCGTTCAATTCGAAGTGATCTGCAAACGCTGAGTGTTGTATCTGAATTACTTCCTGTGCATGACGCTGTGTATGCCATTCGGATGACTGCCGATCCAGATTTTACAGCGGATGACTGGCGTGCCACCTTGCCTGGGGATGAGATTCCCGTGCGTGAGCTGAATGCTTTTGAGGGAGATGCCTCCGATTTATTATGGCCATCGCTTGCAAAGCAAGTACTGCCACGAGATGCTGAGATTATTGATAGACGGACTGTTTTAGTGGGTAATCGCTTATACTCGAGCGCCTATGTGGATTTATTTCCTAAAGATATACGGCCTTTTATTACGTTATTTTCTCGTATTTTACCGACACATATTCCGTGGCGTATTTCTTTCTTAATTGAAAGCGAAGGGTTAGGTACAACCAAATTAAAAGGCTTACTGGCCGCTATTTTAAGTTTTTCATCGGCACAAAATCGCCTGATTAGTGATTCAGTCAACTTATTGAAATATTTACAACTCAATACCGATGAAGCGATTGTTCGCTTGCGTGTGGTTGCGAGCACGTGGGCGCCAGAAGGGCAGCTGCCTCTTTTACGCCGCCGTAGCTCAGAGCTTGCGAAAGCAATTCAAGGTTGGGGATCAACCGATGTTTCAGAAATTTGTGGCGATCCATTTGCAGGGTTTGCAGCGAATATGTTGGCCACGACAACAGAAAGTCCAGCGGTTGCAGCGGTTGCGCCTTTAACGGATGTGGTGACCATGTTACCGGTGACACGACCGGCTTCCCCTTGGAAAACAGGGGCCTTATTGCTTCGCTCCCCAGATGGTAAGCTTTGGCCTTTTCAGCCAGGCTCAAATCAACAAACGACTTGGATTGATTTGGTTTATGCTCGTCCAGGGTCAGGTAAATCGGTTTTATCGAATGCACAGAATTTAGCATTGTGTATGTCGGGTGGTATTTTGCGATTGCCACGTATCGCGATTATTGATATCGGTCCATCAAGTAGTGGTTTAATTTCGCTGTTACGAGAGGCCTTGCCTGAAAATCAGCGGCACTTGGTGGCTTATCATCGTCTGCGTATGCTACCAGAGTATTCAATCAATCCATTTGATACACAACTGGGCTCACGCTTTCCAACACCATCGGAACGTTCATTTTTGGTTAATTTTTTAACGCTATTAACCACGCCACTGGGAACAGAAAAGCCATATGATGGCATGCCGGACTTAGCAGGGATGGTTGTCGATGAGCTTTATAAAGGTTTATCTGATGACAATAATCCAGCACCTTATGCACCGGGGATTGAAGAATTATTAGATGGTATTTTGGAAGAAATTGGGTTTGTTCGCGACTCAAAATCAACTTGGTGGGAAGTAACGGATGCTTTATTTTCAGCAGGGTTTACACATGAAGCTTTACTGGCGCAGCGCTACGCGATGCCGTTGTTGGCTGATGCGGCTTCTATTTGTCGTACACCATCCATCGAAGATTTATATGAAAAAATAACAGCACCCACAGGGGAGTCTTTGATTGCTGCCTTTTCTCGTATGATATCCAGTGCTGTGCGGGAATATCCTATCTTATCTCGTGTAACAGCGTTTGATATTGGGGATGCGCGAGTTGTGTCTTTAGACTTAGATGAAGTCGCTAAAAGTGGGGGTGAAGCTGCAGATAGGCGTACATCGGTGATGTACATGCTCGCGCGCTATGTGCTTGCGCGGCATTATTATCTGACTGAAGAGAGTGTCAATAACGTCCTTGAGCAATATCATCCATATCACTTAGAGCGGATCCGTGAAATCAGAGAAGATCCTAAACGCATTGTTTATGATGAATTTCATCGTACAGCGAGTTCTGCTGCTGTGCGTGATCAAGTGATTATTGATATGCGAGAAGGACGAAAATGGAATGTTCAAATTTCTCTTTTATCGCAGTCGCTCGATGATTTTGATGCTGTAATGGTTGAGTTTGCAACTTCTGTTTTTATTATGGATGCAGGTCCTGCACAAACGATTGAAAAAACCAGTAAAATTTTTGGGCTATCAGAAACAGCCAAAGTCGCCTTAAGAACGCGTGTACATGGGCCAAGAGAAGGTGGGGGAACTTTTCTCGCGCAATTTGCAACAAAAAATGGTATCAGCGTACAGTTATTAACGCTAACCTTGGGGCCTATTGAACTTTGGGCTTTTAGTACAACCGCTGAAGATGCCATGGTTCGTAATCAACTTTACAGACACTTAGGGCCAGGCGAGGCACGTCGTTTTCTCGCGTTATTGTTTCCAAATGGTTCTATTACAAAAGAACTGACTGAGCGCCTGAATGAATTAAAAGAAGAAGGTGGCTTAATCGAAGAAGAAAATAAAAACAGTGCGATGGATGGTTTGGTTGGAGATATTTTAGCGACCTATGCAAAAGATCCAAATAGCCGGCGTTTAGGCAAGGCTGAGCACTAGTCCTTTTTATTTACCATGAAGCCAGTGCAGCATCTCCAAACAGGGCATTGGCTTTCTTTCGAACTTCATCTGAATGCATGGCTTTGACAAATAAATCGAGTTGTTCGCGTTTAGGAGTATCTATTTTTATAACAATTAAATTAGCATAAGGTGAATTTTTATCTTCTGTGATGAGTGCATCACGCATTGGGTTTAATCCAGCAGGAATGGCAAAAGTGGTATTAATCACAGCGGCATCCACATCAGGTAATATACGAGGCAGTTGTGCGGCATCTAGTGTTTTAAATCTAATTTTTTTAGGGTTAGTCAAAATGTCTTGAAGGCTGGGTGTATTGGTTTGTTTTAAGGTAATTAAGTGTGCTGTAGCCAGTAATATCAGTGCGCGTGCCTCGTTGCTAGGGTCGTTTGGAATAGCAATTTGTGCGCGTTCAGGCAGTGCATCAAGAGATTTTATTTTTTTAGAATAAATGCCTGTTGGAAACAAAAATGTCCGGCCAATAGGCTCTAAAGTATAACCGTGTGCTTTTTGAGCGGATTCAAGATAAGGCAGATGTTGATAGACATTGGCATCTAAACTACCATCTTGAAGGGCTTCGTTTGGTAAATTATAATCACTGAACTCAATGACTTTAATGTCTAAGTTAGATTTATCTTTTGCAACAGCCTGAGCGGTTTTCACTAAATCAGTTTCGGGGCCTGCAATGGTCCCAATCACTAAGGTATTTGCTGGTGTCGATGGTTGTTGACAAGCACATAAACTCAACAATAAAGGCAGTAGTAATAATTTGATACAGCGCATCATGAATGATTCCCTCGAGATAAATAAGTACTTATGCGATCGCCTGACACTTGGAAAAGCTGAACAATAATCACTAAAATCAAAACAGTTGTGAGCATCACCGTCAGATTAAAGCGTTGATAACCATAACGGATGGCCAAATCACCAAGGCCACCACCGCCAACGGTACCGGCCATGGCTGAGTAATTAACCAGTGTTGTGGCCGTAACTGTGAGCGCTTGAATGAGTGCAGCACGTGCTTCAGGCAGTAAAATATGGCAAATAATTTGATAAGTAGAGGCGCCCATGGCCTCTGCAGCTTCAAAAATCCCCTGAGGCAGGGTTTGATAAGCATTATCAACAAGTCGCGCAAAAAAGGGGGCGGCACCTAATGTCAGTGGGACAATCGCTGCATGTAATCCGATAGACGTACCCACAATCAAGCGTGTTACAGGAATTAATGCGACCAGTAAAATAATAAACGGAATAGAGCGCGTAAAATTAATTATGCCTGCTGTTATTTGATGTAATACAGGATGGGGTTTAATCGTACGCGTCACAAACAGGCATGTACCCAGTGGCAAGCCTAACAGGGCCGCAAAAAAAGTACTTAAAAATACCATATAGAGTGTTTCGCCGGTGGCGATTAAAATATCATGAAGCATCATGGGTGACATAACCGAGCGTCTCCACTATTAAATCAAAAGGTTCGCAATGCTTTAAAAAAGTGCCGAGTTGGGCTGGGGTTGCGTCTAACTCAAGCACAACAACACCACAGGTGATGCCATCAATCCGGTCAATGTTTGCAAGCAATATATTAATATTAATTTTTAAGTCCCGACTAATTTGGCTAATAATCGGGCCGTTTACTGCCTCGCCTTGGAAAAAAATGCGTAGTAGTGGTTGGTTACTCTCTGTTTGCGAGAGCTGTTTGGCCAAGCAATCGGGTAAGTCAGGACTTAATTGTGCGCATAATAATTGCTTTGCAGGGGTTGCGGGTTGTGAAAATAGCGTATTTAAGGCCACAACTTCTGTAATAGAGCCCGCCTCCATCAGTGCAACGCGATGTGCGAGTTGTTTGACGACATCCATTTCATGGGTAATTAAAACAATTGTAATCCCATAGTCACGATTAATTTTTTTAAGTAAATTTAAAATAGCGGTTGTGGTTTCAGGGTCTAGTGCTGACGTTGCTTCATCACAGAGTAAAACACGAGGCTCACTTGAGAGTGCTCGTGCAATGGCAACACGTTGTTTTTGACCGCCACTTAAGGCCGCAGGGTAAGCCTCGGCTTTATTGCTGAGCTCAACAAGCGCTAAGAGCTGGTTCACACGTGTTTTGATGTCAGCATGAGGCACACCCTGGATACGTAAAGGAAAAGCAATATTTTCGTAGACTGTTTTGGCCTGGAGTAAGTTAAAATGCTGAAAAATCATGCCAATTTGATGGCGTGCATCACGTAAAGCATGTGGTGTGAGCGCTAACATATCTTGTTGATTAACGGTTATAGTACCGCTATCAGGGCGTTCAAGTAAGTTAATACAACGGAGTAAAGTTGATTTTCCCGCGCCACTTTTACCAATAATGCCAAAAATTTCGCCGGCATCAATCGTTAAATGAATATCAGAAAGTGCATGATGGTGACCATAATGTTTGTTAAGCCCTGTTAGATTATTCTTGTTATTTAATCATGCGTCGTAGCACTACCCATTTAGAAGCAATAAAAATTAATAAAATGCGATTTGATTATATCGATATTTAGTTTATTTGTAACTCCCCACGTCATCCTGATCGCAGCGAGGGATCTCCTGAATGTGGCACAATTTAAGGGAGGGTTACCAAAGGAAGTGTAATAAAAAGAGTTCATTATTGGGCATAAATAGCATTCATTACCGCAGTTTTCCAGATTTTATCCCAATCATTTGATCCAATAGCTGCTCTTAATTGCAACAAAGGATCCAATCCTTCTCTTGACCAATGCATATGCTGCTGCCCTTTGCATCGTTGGTTGATCAGACTTTCAACCGTGCTTTCAGCCAAGTTACTGGTAAAAACCAAGCCGTTTTTTTGACGCTCTCTATAGTTAACAATCTTAGTTTTATTATTCGCAATATAAGTTTTTAATTTTTTAAGTCGCTCTGTTGATTTACCGGTATCCAGTATTTTTTGCGACAGAACCCAGACAACCACAACTTAAAAAAATACCGAAGGCCGTGTATATTAATCCACCAGAATCGGTTGAGATAACAAATAAAGCTAGACAAAAAAAAGGGGCTATGGCAAGCTAATCGAGTTACTTAGCACATCATGAATTTTGTCTCTTTTCCCCTGGCACGCTCCGCCTGCCCCTCTATAACGAATGCATAGGAGGTAACAATGCTTCTAACACGATTAACCAAGGCAGCTGAACCTTTATTAAGAAGGGATCTGCCCGGAAGGAAAATACTGCTTAGCTTCTCACTATCGGTGCTACCCGCACTATTTACCTCTAACGCGCTCGCAGATTGTGGGTCTATTCATTGCACTGACACCCAAATTTGTATGCACGTGGTATGTCTCACTGATGGAACATGTAACTGGCGGTACGCGCATGGGACAGGGAAAGTAGACTATCTACAAGCAAATGATGGGAGCACTGTGTCACTTTGTGCGAATGAAGGTTCGACGGTCTATGTAACTACTATGGATAGCTCTGGGGAAGACGAAGGGAACACCAAGATAAAGTGCGGCGATGCTAAACACAGCAAGACCTTTACTATGCCAAACAATAACTCGTGTACAGTGTCGTAGCTCGTTACTGGACTTTAGCCATTTTAAAGTCAGACCGAACCCGCAAGGCTGGTGGCTTGACGGTTGTTAGCAGCCTGTGTGTGATCTGGCAACACTTTTCTAGACAAATTTTTCATGGATTTATGCAGCCTGCCTTTCATACTCGTCATATTCAAATATCAGTTGTTTAGCTTCCTCTCGGGTGTGAAATTTAAATTGGTGGGTTAACTCCACTTTTAGCGTGTGAAAAAAGCTCTCTGCAACGCTATTATCCCAACAATTGCCTTTTCGAGCTCTTGCTCTTTAATCATTATATGGGCTATCTGGATGTGTTTTTGAAATCAGTTCGACTTGATATGCTAAATCAATTGCCCGCTGGTGAACCAAAGGAATCAGTTGGGTCGTTTTTCTTTCTTTAACATAGAACATCCAATTCAAGCCATAACAGTAAGCAGTGTGGCTTATTATAGGGCGCAATTGTTCGTTTTGTTAGGGTATGTTTTACAATTATTTATAATTATGCATTGTCTAGCAGTTCAGGCCGATTTTTAAAGTACGCAAGGGCTTCTGGATTCTCAAGTGAACTGAGGTTTTTAATGGCTTCACCGAGCACCGCTTGGCGTGCGGCCACTTCGACAATTTTTCCGTTGATGGTTCGAGGGATATCGATTACTTCTAAAATTTTAGCAGGTACATGACGTGGAGAGGCTTGGGTCCGAATCATTTGCCGTATTTTAGTTCGTAAAGCTTCATCTAGTTGAATGTTTTGATTGAGCTTCACAAATAAAACAACACGCACATCACCCTCAAAGGGTTGACCGATGACAATGCTTTCAAGTACTTCGGGTAAATCTTCCAGGGGGCGATAAATTTCTGCCGTACCAATGCGTACGCCCCCCGGATTTAAAACGGCATCCGAGCGGCCATAAATAATTAATCCGCCATGTTTGGTTCGCGCAGCAAGGTCGCCATGCGTCCAAACGCCCGGAAATTGCTCGAAATAAGCTTTCTTATATTTAATATGGCCATTATCTTGCCAAAATCCAATCGGCATGGATGGAAAAGGTGTTGTACAAACCAGCTCACCCATTTTACCTGCTGTGACAGCTTGGCCTGCTTCATTAAAGATTTCAACAGCCATGCCAAGCCCCAAGCACTGCAATTCACCACGGTAAACAGGCGTGATAGGGTTGCCGAGCGCAAAGCATGAAATAATATCAGAGCCACCAGCAATAGAGCTTAACTGAACGTCAGGTTTAATATGTTTTTGTACAAAATCATATTGCTGAGGCAATAGCGGTGAGCCAGTCGATAAAATAGTACGGAGTGCATTAAACCTTAAGTGTGTATTGGGTTGGATGTTTTTTTTCTCTATGGCAGCCAAAAAGCGTGCACCCGTTCCAAAGACAGTGATTGACTCATCGGCCAATATTTGAAAAATGGCATCTGACGTGGGGTACATCGGCGAGCCATCATACAAGACAAGCGTTGCACCCAAAGCAAGGCCTGATGCCATCCAATTCCACATCATCCAGCCAGAACTGGTGTGAAAAAACAAATTATCTTTTGCATTCAGATCAGTGTGTAATCCAAGCTCTTTCACATGCTGCAGTAAGGTGCCGCCGGCGCTATGTGTGATGCATTTGGGCTGTCCTGTGGTGCCTGATGAAAATAAAATATACCAAGGGTGATCAAAGGCTTGTGGGATGGGTTTAAATACTGCGTGAGGCGCAAGAAAATCATCCCATAATACTGCGGTTTTTGGTAATAAATCTGGCGAGTTTAAAACAGGGCAAATCACAACGGTTTGAATGGATGAGATTTGTTTAATTACTGCCTCAGTTTTTGTTTTGAGATGAAAGGTTTTGCCATGATAGTGATAACCATCAGCAATTAACAATAATTTGGGGGTGACCTGCCCGAGCCTATCCACTGCGGCAGCGACACCAAATTCAGGAGCACAGGCGGACCAAATGGCGCCAATGGAGGCAGTAGCAAGCATGGCGATGATTGCAAAAGCACTATTGGGTAGCATGCTGGCAACGCGATCGCCTGATTGAACCCCTTGTGCTTCAAGGCCTGCAGCACAGCGGGCCACTTGCTCTCTTAGGGTGTGGTAACTGAAGACTTCACGCTCACCCATTTCGTTTAAACTGATTAAAGCTGGATGATTATCATGACGGTGGAGTAAATGCTCGGTGACATTGAGTGTTGCGCCCTCGAACCATTTAGCATCTATCATGTGTTCTGTTGTTTTTAGAATATGTGTGGGGGGGGTATTACATTTAATTTTAAAAAAATCAGCCAGTGCTTCCCAAAATAGTGCAGGGTTTGCAATAGACCATGCATGCAACGCTGCATAAGTCGGTAAGTTTAAATGATGCTGTTGTTCCAATATACGCATAAAGCGCGTCATGGCTGTTTTTTCTGTATTTTGTGGCATCCAAACCGGTTTGTTCATGCGCATCTACCTTTGCTGCATTGCAGGGAGTATGTGATAATTAAGCTCTCGCTATTTTATACGGATGAACCAATGGAAGACAACAAACAAAAAGCACTGAATGCCGCCTTATCTCAAATCGAACGTCAATTTGGAAAAGGCTCTGTGATGCGAATGGGTGATGGAACAGCTGTTCGTGATATTGAAGCGATATCAACCGGCTCAATTGGGCTTGATATTGCGCTGGGTATAGGCGGTTTACCGAAAGGTCGGATTGTTGAAATTTATGGCCCTGAATCATCAGGAAAAACCACGTTAACGTTGCAAGTGATTGCTGAATGCCAAAAAAATGGCGGCACAGCTGCATTTGTTGATGCAGAGCATGCCCTGGACCCCAGTTATGCAAAAAAACTCAATGTAAATATGGATGAGCTTTTAATCTCTCAACCCGACACCGGCGAGCAAGCGCTTGAAATCACCGATATGTTGGTGCGTTCTGCGGCAGTTGATGTCGTTGTGGTTGACTCGGTTGCGGCTCTCACGCCGAAAGCTGAAATTGAAGGCGATATGGGTGATTCTCATATGGGCTTACAAGCGCGCCTTATGTCACAAGCGCTTCGAAAATTAACTGCAAATATTAAACGTTCGAATACACTCGTGATTTTTATTAATCAAATTCGAATGAAAATTGGCGTGATGTTTGGTAATCCTGAAACAACCACAGGTGGTAATGCTTTAAAGTTTTATGCTTCTGTGCGTTTGGATATCAGACGAACCGGTGCAATCAAAAAAGGCGATGATATCTTGGGTAACGAAACCCGTGTCAAAGTGGTTAAAAATAAAGTGGCACCACCGTTTAAAAAAGCCGAGTTTGATATTTTATATAACGAAGGGATTTCACGTGAAGGCGAGATTATCCAGTTTGCGACACAGCTTGGTTTTATTGAAAAAGCAGGCGCTTGGTATAGTTATAATCAATCCAAAATTGGCCAAGGCAAAGACAATGTTCGGCAGTATTTTAAAGATAACCCAGAGATTGCAGCTGAAATAGAAGCACGTGTTCGCGCTGAATTATTAGACAGTATAACTGAGACGGTTGATGTTGAAACCGGTGAAGTGATTGATGGCTAATCAGCCAGAAGGTTTTGATGTGGCGGTGCGCTTGCTCTCACGGCGAGAGCACAGCGCGCATCAGCTGCGTCATAAGTTAAAAATAAGAAAAATTTCAACACAGGCCATTGATGAAACGCTGGACAAATGCCAAGCACTTGATTTACAAAGTGACGCGCGGTTTGCCGAGATGTTTTGTCGAGCACGCATTAATCGCGGATATGGGCCAC
>JAAHTH010000021.1_pt1 | contig 38244 bp, 37 predicted proteins | sample 6116091 | NCBI WGS metagenome assembly JAAHTH01 (sample SAMN13939990, study PRJNA603662) | sponge metagenome | isolation source: marine sponge | host: Mycale hentscheli | place: New Zealand | collected 2006
GTGTGTGGTTTGGCTTGGGGTGACGAAGCTAAAGGAAAGATTACTAGTCAATTAGCATCATCAGGTGAATATGATTATGTTTGTAGATGGGCTGGAGGAAATAATGCTGGGCATACTGTTTATGTTGATGATACCAAATTCAAAACACATCTAATACCGTCAGGAATATTTTACGGTGTTAAATCAGTAATAGGACCGGGTTGTGTAGTGAATGTCAAATCATTCTTTTCAGAAATTGAATATCTTAATAATTCTGGCTTTGATACAAGCTTGGTTAAGATATCTCCAAATGCTCACGTTGTAACACAAGAACACATTAATAGAGATTTAAAGAATCAATATAAAAAATTAGGTACAACTGCAAAAGGCATTGGCCCATGTTATTCCGATAAAACAAAAAGAGTAGGCACTAGAGTTAAAGATATTGATGACTTTAAAGATTATCTCTGGGATGGCTATTTAGAAGGTAACATTCTTTGTGAGGGTGCACAAGGCTTTTGGTTAGACCTAGATTACGGAAACTATCCTTTTGTTACGTCAAGTACTACACTACCCTATGCAGCTTGTAGCCTAGGTTTTGCGCCACAGCAAATTAGAAAGATATGGGGCGCAGCAAAAATATATGATACTAGATCTGGTTTAGATCCAGAATTTCCAGAGCAGCTGCTAGATGATCCAGAATTAACAAGGATAGGCATGTTAGGTCAAGAATATGGTGTAACTACTGGAAGAAGAAGAAAGGTAAATTGGTTAAATTTGAACAAATTAATTCAAGCTATCAATATTTCAGGGACCACTAATCTTGTGATATCTAAAGTTGACATATTAGAGACTTTAGGTATTCATAAACTACTTTTTAATAATGAACTTTTTGAATTTAACAGTGTAACAGAAATGAAACATTTCATAAAATTAGAAATAATTAAAAATTGTAATTTTATGAAAGATGTTATATACTCTAGTAGTCCAAAAGAGATATAAATATAAATTATGCTTCAGTAGCTCAGTTGGTAGAGCATCGGTTTTGTAAACCGGCGGTCGTAGGTTCAAATCCTATCTGAAGCTTTTTATTTTACTTTCATACATTCTTTATATTATTATAAGTCTTCCCAAAGTAGGGAACAATTGAGCATAACGAGGAGATTTAATTATGCGATTTTTTATTGAAGCAATTACTTTAACAGGTTTAGGGTTAATCATGTCACTGTCTGCATGCAGTGGTGACAAAGATGATTCGGGGGAAGAAGTAGAAGAACACGATTCGGCTGTTTCAGATTCAGGTGAAGAAACCGGAGTTGTTGTAGAGCCTGCTGAAGAACCCGTTGATTCAGGTTCAGACACAGGATCAGAACCTCAAGATACCGCATCATCTGAAGACACGGGAGAATAAATATGATCTTTTTAATTGCAACACTATTAGCTTGTTCTGGTGAAACAACATCTACTGAAAATGAAGAAGTAGTTCAGGATGAGCAAACTCAAACAACAGAAGCAGAAGCTGAAACAACTGAAGTAGTTGAGGCTAAGCATACCACCACACAATCCACCGCAGCCCAGAGTAATGAAGTTGAGGTAGATGCTTCTGAAGAGACCACGTCAGAAACAACAAGTGAAGAATCTGAAGAGTAGGTTTCATTGTTTTGAGCGAGCTATTATAGCTCACTTTAATGCGCCACATTGTGGCGCATTTTTTTTGTAAATAAAATTATATCTTGTTTAAATAGTCTTGAAGACTCAGCAGAAGAGAGAAAAATGATTAATTCAAAAATATCAGAAAAAGGTTCATTAGTGAAGATGATAGAGCATGTTTTAGGTACAGCATACAAGCCTGATTCAAATGGAAACGCATATTATGATTTGTCTATCGTTGAATTGCAGCCAGGACAGATCCTATTATTATTAGAAGAGTCTGAAAACGAATCAATAGTTTTAGTTCCTAATTGCGGGGAAGTTCACTTTCCTACATACGTTGATATTCTACCTATGGATGTTGCTGAAGCTAAAATTTATCCTGTTTATGAGCACGTGCAAAAATAAAACAAAGCATAATATAATAATAAGGTCCCAAACGTTTAAATTAGGAGTTATAAAATGGATATTAAAACATTTATTCAAGTAGTTTCAAATCTTCCCCCACACATCGCTGTTTTAACAAGAGGCGCAACTGGTGTAGGTAAATCTCAGATCTTTCATCAAATTGGTTCAAATCTTGATCTTCCAGTTATTGATCGTCGACTTAGTCAAATGACTGAGGGTGATATTATCGGACTCCCTGAGCTCACAGACGGTGTTACACGGTTTGCTCCGGTTGACTGGGTTGTTCGTGCTTCTCGAGAACCTGTAGTACTTTTCCTAGATGAGATTAATCGAGCAACGGTAGAGGTACAGCAATGTGCTTTTCAGCTTGTTCTAGATCGAGAAATTAATGGAGTCAAACTCCACCCAAAGACACGAATATATGCTGCAATTAATGAAGGCGCACATTACCAAGTTAATGATATGGGCCCGGCTTTAGTTCGTCGATTTTGGACTGTTGACTTGGAACCTACAACTGAAGATTGGTTGAATTGGGCTAAGTCAGCAAAAATTGACAGCCTAATAACAGAGTTCATTAAGCAGAATCCTGCACATCTTAGATATAAAGGCGAATTTGAACCCGGCAAAGTTTACCCTAATCCAGCATCATGGCATCGACTAGATGAATCACTCAAGTACGCAAACATGAATCCTACTGATAGTTGTGGTAAGAAAACACCTTCTGGGTTTTATGCAACATGTCTCGGATTCGTAGGTGTTGAAGCTTCAATATCTTTTATAGACTTTGTTGAAAAGTATGAATTTCAATATTCAGCAAAAGATGTTGTTGACGACTGGGCAATACGCAAAGATTTGATCTTAAGTCTTGGTGATGATAAACATAATGACTTAATTGAGAAGATTGTTAATCATAGTAAAGAAAACAAATGGACAGTAAATCAAGCAAAAAATGCATGTGATTTTATTGAAACAACTAGCGGTGAAATGCTTGTTAATTTCTTTAATAAGATTATGGAGACAGAGGACTTAGACATAATTCGCAAAGTCCACAAGCTAATTGGTGCTAAAGTTGTTGAAATTGTTAATGCTTCTAATGACATCAAGTAATGAAAGTAAAGATTGATTTGCACGGTTTAAAGCATGAGCAAGTAACTGATATTTTAATTGATTCATGCTCTAAATATGAAACGCCTTTCATTGTTATTACAGGACATTCTTCTAAAATGAAAACAATTGTCGAAGATGTTGTAGTTAAGTACTTTAATTTAAATGTTAGAGAAATGATTGGTAATAAAGGCTGTTTAATTATTGAAGATTGATTTTAAGGGTTGCGTGCGTGCAACCCTTTTTACTTTTATGTTATAATACTACTATAAGGAGGACACAACATTATGTCTAAAAAAGATATCGTAAAATCAGACTATGCTGTTAAAGAAGTCTCACAAGAACAAATTGATAATTTTGCTTTGGATCCGTATCTTGTGCAATTTTTACTTCATGAACCTTTCTTCTCTTCAATTCTACGTCAGGTTAGTAAGCAAAAAACTGATGAAATACCGACAGCAGGTGTTAGTGTAAATGAAGGGTCGTTTACTCTCTTTTGGAATCCTGAGTTTTTGGCAGGACTCCCTAAAAAGCACATTGTTGGACTACTCAAGCATGAGATGTATCACTTGATTTTTAGTCATTGTACAACAAGGCGTCAAGAACCACACGCACTGTGGAATATCGCAACAGATCTAGCAATTAATAGCCTTATTGACTTTTCTTTGTTACCAGAAGGTGGCTTAGTCCCTGGTCGAAAAATTGATACTTTAAAAGCTCCTGAAAACTCTTCACAAGCTAAGTTTGCTAATCGACTAGCAGAAATGATTGAATCATTTACGCCTAGACAAGCTTCTGAATATTATATGAAAGCGCTTCAAGAAGATGAAGAGTTACAAGAAGCTTATGGGCAGATGGAAGCAGAATCAAATATTTATTCAGTTGGTTTTGATGACCATGACGACTGGGGTGAAGGGCTGTCTGAAGAGCAGAAGCAGCGCATCGAAGGAAAGATCAAGGATATGGTTGGCAAAGCTGTAAAGGATGCTGATTCAAAAAACAGTTGGGGTACTGTAAGCTCTGAAGTAAGAGAACAGCTTCGTAAGCTTTACAATGATTCTGTTGATTGGAAAAAAGTACTGCTAAACTTTGTAGGCAGAAGACAACGTGCTAATAAATCAAATACTCATCGACGTATTAATCGAAAGTATCCGTACATCCATCCGGGTAAACATAAAAGTTATACTTCTAATTTAGCTGTTTATATTGATCAATCAGGTTCTGTAACTGCTAATACACTAACATTATTCTTCGGCACTTTAGAAAAATTAGCAAAAAATGTAACAATCACCATCTATACTTTTGATACGTCAGTCGATGAAAAAAGTGAGTATGTTTGGAGAAAAGGTAAAAGAAATGTTAAGCCATTTAGAACTCGCACCGGAGGTACATGCTTTGAATGCGTTGAGCAGCATTACAGGAAAAATGTTGGTAGGTTTGACGGTTACATTGTTTTAACAGATGGTATGGCACCCAAACCTAGTTCAACGGTTGGTCAAAGATGCTGGGTTCTAGAACCCGGGTGTAAGCTTTACTTCCCACACGACAAGAAAGATACAGTTGTAAGTATGAAACTTTAATTGATAAACTTTAAAGAACACACTATACAATTAGATACGTTCTTCTTTTTATTTGCGAGGTTATTTTGAAAATAGCACACATTGCTGATGTTCATTGGCGCGGTTTAACACGTCATGAGGAATACATAGCAGTTTTTAAAGACTTTTTTAACGATGTTAAAAAGTTAAATCCTGATATCATTTACGTTGGTGGCGATATTGTACACTCTAAAACACAAGGAATCTCACCAGAACTTATTGATAGCTTGATATGGTGGTTTAAATCATTAGCTTCTATTTGTCCAACACACGTTATCCTGGGTAATCATGACGGGTTAATATTGAACAAAGATAGACAAGATGCAATTACACCAATCATTAATGCAATTCAAGAAGATAATATTCATTTGTTTAAACAGTCAGGTGTATACCCAACTGGATTTAAAGGTTTTAATTGGTGCGTTTTTTCTTGTTTTGATGAAGAGCACTGGGAAGATGTAAAGCCTGTTGAAGGTGAAGTTAACATTGCTTTGTATCACGGTGCTGTTAGAGGTTCGTTAACAGACACAGACTGGTCATTAGAAGGGGAAATTGAGTCTGGATTCTTTAAAGGTTATGACTTTGCGCTTTTAGGCGACATACATAAAAGACAATTTTTAAATAAAAAGAAAACTATAGCATATTGTGGTTCAACAATTCAACAGAACTATGGTGAAGATCCGGACAAAGGTTTTTTGTTTTGGGATATACGAGGAAAGAATGATTTTGATGTTTCTTTTCATAGACTGTATAGCCCTAATCCTTTTATTACAGTTGACTGGGCAGGCACAGTTGAAAATACAATCAGGTCTTGTAAAACATATCCAGACTGTTCTCGTTTTAGAATACGATCATCAGTTCCAATAACACAAGTCGAATCAAAAAGAATTCAACAAGATCTTAAGCGTCTTAAAAGTGCTGAAGAGGTTGTTTTTAAGACGGAAACAACTTTTGACATGTCTCAAATTAGCACTCAAACGCATAACTTGAGTCAAAGAAATTTAAGGGATCCTGATGTGCATATGTCACTCATCACAGATTATTACAAAGATGCTAATCTTGATGAAACTGTATTGGATAGTGTTAAAGAAAAAGTAACTGCTTATCTTTCAGAAATAACAAACGAAGAAGAATCATTGAGAAACGTTACTTGGACCATAAATAGAATGAAGTTTGATAATACTTTTTCTTACGGTGAAAATAATATTATTGATTTTGATAGCTTGCCTGGAATTACTGGTATATTTGGTAAGAATGCCCGCGGCAAATCTTCAATAATCGGTACATTAGCATACGGATTATTCAATACAACAGACCGCGGTAGCATTAAAAACATTCATGTTATTAATACAAGAAAAAATAACTGTACTTGCGAAGTTGATGTAACGTTAGGTGGTAATAAGTTTAGAATCAAAAGAAAGACAATCAAAAAGCAAACAAAAACAAACCTTTGGGCACCTACTTCACTTGATTTTTATAAAATTGACGATGAGGGAAATGAAACTGAAGATATGTCTGACGAGCAAAGACGATCAACAGAAAAAGTTATTAGGCGATTAATCGGGACTGCTGAAGAATTTCAAATGACATCTTTGGCTTCACAAGGTGAGATGAATACGTTTATCAAAGAAAAAGCAACAGCAAGAAAAAATATTTTAGCTAATTTCTTAGATCTAGGAGTATTTGACAAGATATATGAAAGGGTTAAAAGAGATGCTAGTGATGTGAGATCACAATCTAAAATTTTAGCTTCTAATAGCTGGGATGAAAGAATTGATGATTGTATTGTTGAAAAACAAGATAATTCTGAACAAAGAAGTTTATTAACACAGACTATTAATGATTTAGATGTTCAGATTGATGAAGTTAAATCAAGAATGTATGAATCATCCCCTAATAAGATTATTACAGACAGTCAATTTGAAAGCATTAAAAGCAGTCTTAATAATTTGAGTAAAGAGCTTAAAGTTAAAATTGAAAGATCTGAAGAAATAAAAGATGAGACTAGTGATACTAGACAGAGAGTATTTAAAGTTTCTGAATTTCTAGATCAGTTCAACGTAGAAGAATTAAAAAAGAAGCTCGGGGCACAGAAAAAAATAGAACGCAAACTTTACGAATTTAAACAATCTTATGAAATACAGAAAAGAGAATTAGATAATATTGAAAAGTCTGTAAAGAAATTAAGTAAAGTCCCATGTGGCGATCAGTTTCCAACATGCAGATTTATAAAAGACTCACATAAAAACAAACAGCGAATAGACAAACAAAAAGAAAAAGTTGTCAATCTTATTTCTAAAGTTAATGAGTTTGAAGAGCTGTTTAACGATCTTTCCGATGAAAGTATAGAAGAAAAAATAGAGAAGTATAATCAAATACTTCAACGAAAAGCTGAACTGGAAATTAAACTTTCATCATATGATGTTGAATTAGCGCAGGTTTCTTCTAGAATTGAAAATATAAATGATATACTTCCAAGCATACAAGGTCAGTATGAAGAAGCTGTTGCGCTTCGTAGTAATGATGAAAATCAAATTACACAAAAGTATCAAGAGGAATTGACAAGGCTTAAGAACGATCAAAAACAAACGTACAAAGAAAGAGATGTCTTGGTTTCTAATGTCGCAAAGCTTGAACAGCAAATCAGTAATCTTAAAACTCAAAAGAAAGAGTATAATAGAATAAGAAAAGAGTTAACTGTTTATGATGTCTTGACTCAAGCAGTCTCTAAAAAGGGTATCCCGACACAATTAATTAATACTATGTTACCTGCAATCAATACTGAAATATCAAAAATATTGCAGGGCGTTGTTTCTTTCACAGTTGAACTAGAAGCTGACTTAGACTCAAATTCAATGGATCTATTTATAAACTATGGTGATAGTAAGCGAATCGTAGAATTAGCATCAGGGATGGAAAAGATGATATCATCATTAGCTATTCGTGTTGCGTTAATCAATGTTTCGACTATGTCTAAAACTAATATGCTTATTATTGATGAGGGATTTGGTGCTTTAGATGAAACAAATCTTGAAGCTTGCAGTCGACTTTTACAATCTTTGAAAAAATGGTTTAGAAATATTTTAATTATTTCTCATGTTGATATGATTAAAGATACAGTTGATAATACACTTGATATTATGAAAAAAGGTAAAGATTCTTATGTCAACAACACTTAATAACTGCAAATTGATTTGTCCCGTTTGTAATTATCTGATGTCTACTTATGAAGATCAGTTTTCAATGAAAGAATATAATTGTTGTCACGATTGTTTTTTAAAGTGGGCAGAGTCTAGAAAAGAAGACTGGCTGGCAGGATGGCGTCCTTCTGATGAGTCGATTAAAATTCATATTGTACACAAAGAAAGAATAATTTTAAGATAATTAATAATTAATAAGAGTAGGAGAGTAACCGTTATGCTTAGTTTTAAAGAAGTTAATATATTAGCACAGATTTTAAATGATACATTTGGTGTGGGTAGCACTGGAACAAATGCTACTAGCGCAATAAAGGCTTCATTGGAAGATGAAATATTGTCTGTTATGGGAATTGAAGTAATCAATCTCGTTGATTTTAGACATTCAGAAGTAGAATCTAAAAAATCTGCTGACCAGTTAGATCAAAGAATTGATGCTTTTATTAGAGAAATGAAAAAGAGTTTTAAAGAAGAAGCCGGAAGAGCACTTAAATGTAATCAGATCAAAGGGAGCGAGAATACTGAATTGGAAATTATTAACTATTCTGCTTATTCCTCAAAGCGATCTGCTTATGTTAGAAGAAGAATAAACTTCAAGTGTGAGTAATGGCTTCAAATAAACCAGGGAAATCAAAACAAGTACAAGAAATTATTAAATGTGGTAAGGATCCTGCTTATTTTTTCAACAAATATCTGAGGATTCAGCACCCAGTCAGAGGGTTAATTCCTTTTGACACCTATGATTTTCAAAATGATTGTGTAAAACAATTTATAGAAAATAGATTTAATATTGTACTCAAGTCTAGACAGTTAGGTTTGTCAACTTTGGTTGCTGCCTATTCTGTTTGGATGGCTATATTTCAAAGAGAAAAGAATATTCTTATTATTGCTACTAAGTTAAGTGTAGCTCAAAACTTTATTACAAAAGTTAAAACAATGATAAGAAGTTTACCGGGTTGGCTCTTGTTGCCTGAAATTGTTGCTAATAATAAACAACAAATACAATTTAATCACGGATCTTCTATTAAAGCTATTCCGACTTCCGAAGATGCTGGGCGATCAGAAGCACTTTCATTACTTATTGTTGATGAGGCTGCCTTCGTAAGAAACTTTGATACTATTTGGACAGGTATTTATCCTACGATTTCAACTGGTGGTCGTGTTATTATTCTTTCTACGCCAAACGGTGTTGGTGGACAATACTACAAATTATATACAGAGGCCGAATCAAACCTTAATGAATTCAATCCTATTAAGTTAATGTGGGATGTTCATCCAGACCGTGACGAGGAATGGTTTAATAAGACAACAGGTAACATGTCAAAAAGACAAATTGCCCAGGAATATCTTTGTGACTTCACAACCTCTGGTGACACTTTCTTAGATAACGAAAGTATTCTATGGTTAAGGAAACTAGTGCAACCACCTGTTGATAGGGCAGGTTATGATATGAATGTGTGGATATGGAAATACCCATTATCAGAACACACTTATGTTTTATCTGCAGATGTTGCTAGAGGTGATGCTAAGGATTATTCTACATTTCATATTATAGATGTTGAAACTGGAGAAGTTGTTGCTGAATACAAGGGTAAGATTAGACCAGATACTTTTGCTGAGTTGATTAATGAGTTTGGTTTAAAATATAACAAAGCACTAGTTTGTCCTGAGAACAATAGTTATGGTTTTGCTACAATTTTAAAATTACAAGAGCTTAGATACCCTAAAATATATTATAGAAAAAAGAAGGCTGTATATATCGGTGATTATGTGCCTACTTCGACACCTGAAACTGCTGGATTCAATACTAACGGTAAATCAAGAGGTACTATTCTTGCAAAACTTGAGGAAGTTATTAGAAACAAACAGTTAATATCTTATTCGTCCAGATTCTATGAAGAATTAAAAGTCTTTACTTGGCAAAGTGGTAAAGTTAAAGCACGTTCTGGATTCCATGATGACTTAGTAATGAGTTTAGCAATTGGTGTCTGGTTATACGATGCTAATGCTGATTATAGTAAGAATTCTAAGCAATTAAATCAAGCAATGTTAACAGCAATGAAAAGAGAAACAACAACATATCAGGACACTCCTGATGTGGTACTTAACCCTATGGGGATATACACATCCAAGTCTAAACAAAGTAATTCTTCAATTGTGAAAACTGATATAAAAAATATTGGAAGACGCAGTAAGATACCATCAGATATGACTTGGATATTAAAGTGAGGTAAAAAATGGCAGACGAAAGCCAAACTCGTGCCAGTTTATTCAGAAGACTGACTAAACTATTTAGAAGTGGCCCGGTAATTAAGCGTAATGTAAAAGATTTTGATGCAAAAGGATCACCATCTTCAGCATTTGAAATATTTAGAAAGAATCAATCTCAAGTTTATAGTGCAGCAATGTCTGCATACGGAACTTATGATAGAATGGCAAGATATTCTGACTTTAGTGAGATGGAATACACACCTGAGATTGCTAGTGCTTTAGATATATATGCAGAAGAATCTGTTGCAGCAGATGAGCATGGTAAAACATTGCACATATATTCTGAAAATTCTAAAATTAGAGAAATTCTTGAAGATTTATTCTATGATACCCTTAATATTGATTTCAATATGACGGCTTGGATTCGAAATCTTGTAAAGTATGGTGACTTTTTTCTATTTAACGATGTCAGCCCTAGATATGGTGTAATCAATGCTTTTCCGCTACCCATATCAGAAGTTGAAAGAGAAGAAGGATTTGACCCTAACGATCCAATGGCTGTTAGATTTCGATGGGTAACGCAAGGTAATCAGGTTTTAGAAAACTGGCAAGTGTCACATATGCGACTCTTGGGTAACGATGCATTTCTACCGTACGGTTCATCTGTGCTAGAACCTGCAAGAAGAATCTGGCGTCAATTAATTCTTTTAGAAGATGCAATGTTGGTCTACAGGGTTATACGTGCACCAGAACGCAGGGTGTTCTACGTTGACGTTGGAAACGTTCCTCCTGAAGATATACCCAACTATATGGAACAAGTTCAAAGTAGTCTTAAAAGATCATCTGTGGTTGAGAAGAACACAGGTAGAGTTGATTTAAGATACAATCCCTTAAGTGTAGACGAAGATTATTATATACCCGTACGTGGTGGAGAATCTGGTACTAAAATTGACACCTTGGGTGGTGGTACCATGGCTGGCGAAACAAATGACGTTGAATATATTCAAAAGAAACTGTTTGCTGCTTTAAAAATACCAAAAGCTTATTTAGGCTATGATGAGGGCTTAGGCGCTAAAGCAACCCTTTCTCAAGAAGATATTCGATTTAGTAGAACAATTGCAAGAATACAGCGCACAATATTAGCTGAAATGAATAAGATTGCAATTATTCATCTTTACTGTAATGGTTATGAAGGTGAAGAGCTGTTAGACTTTACACTCAAACTTTCAAATCCTTCAACAATTGCACAGCAACAAAAGCTTGAGCTATTTAGAACAAGGTTTGAAATTGCACAGGCAGCGCTTGGTACCCCTGGTTTAGTTGATAAATACTGGGTCAAGAAGAATATTTTAAGACTACCTGATGAAGAAATTGCAGCTATTAATCAGGGTTTGAAAGATGACAAACGATTAGAATTGGAAATTGAATCTGTACAGGTTAGTGACACCTCATTATCACCCGGAACTACATCGATTGAATCAGGTGGTACAGGAATCCCGGGTACTGGTACAGCACCTTCGTTAGACTTAGCCGCGTTATCTGAAACTAATAGTTTGATTAACTCTTTAGAAGACGAAGAAGCACCGATCAAAATTCAAAATGCTTTAAAAGAGTTTGACAATGCGCTTAATGAAGATTCTGATTCTGATTCTGAAGAGCTTACAGAGTTTGAACAGTTTCAAAAAGATTGGCAAGGTGATTACAAAGAAAAGCGCAGAAAACACCAAACAACTGCACAGGCTGGATTCCATGACTTTGCTGCAATGAATAGGTTACCTAAGGCAAATACAATGAGGGGCGATGTTTCAGGTATGAAATCATTAAAAGCTGATATGAAGGGTGAGGTTAATCCTTTACGTAACTTGTCAGAAGTGGAAGATTTTAGTATTGGAGAATACTTAGATACGTCTATGGTTAAAAACGCACAAATGACAAATCAATTACAATCAACATTAGATAAAATGAATGGCTTATTTGGGAATTCAAAGAAGTCAGTAATCTCTGAGACAAAAAATTCTTCAGGGGAAGAAGATGAGTAAACACAACAAAAAAAGAAACGTAGGTATAATTTACGAACTTTTGCTTCGTTACATCTCTAACTGTTTAATTGAAAACAGAAAAGATGACGCACAAAAAGCTTTAAATATCATTGAAAAAAGATTTAAAATAGGTACAGAACTGTACAAAGAATTTAGAATATTTAATGCTTTGTCTAAATCAACTGTTAGTGGTAGCCATGTTGCTTCAGCAATATTGCAAGAAGCAAAACAAGCATGTAGAAACACCAATTCAGACGTGCTTAAAAAAGAAAAGTCTGCTTTGATTAAAGATATCAATTACAAACTTAACGACAATAACTTTTATTACCGCTCAATTCCTGAGTATACAACATATGCAACAATTCAAACATTGTTCAATGAGTGGCGAAAAGGTGATGATAGTAATTTTACTAAAATGATAGATTATGAAAAGAAAATATCTGACTGGTTGATTACAGAAAAAATTGAAATTGTCAGTGAAAACAAAGACGTCTCTGAGCATGATGCATTAATCTTTAAGATAATGTCAGAAAAGATTAATGAAAAGTATAAACATGAATTCAATGATGAGCAACGTAAAATTATTCAAGCATATGCTATTTTAAACGAAGAACCTGATCATATGTCAAAATTTTTAAGTGAAATTAAGTCTAAAACAGTTAATACGCTTGCGAAGTTTAAGAGTAAGAATCAAAATAAATTTTTAGATACTAAAATAGACATTATTTTAGAAAGAATCAATACTTTAGACACAGCTGATGTTAATGATGATTTAATATCAAAGTATCTAACAGTCTCTAAACTAAAAGAAGAAATACAAAACGGGTAACGATATGTCTGAACTTAAATTATTAACTGAGTGGTGTCCTATTACACTCACAAAAGATATGATCAATGAATCAAGAGAAGTCAATAATGGAAAGTTATTATTGCGGGGAATAATTCAAAGAGCTAATACACTAAATCAAAACGGAAGAGTCTACCCTAGATCAATTCTTGAAAGAGAAATAATGAATTATCAAAAATTAATTCAAGAAAATAGAGCAATGGGTGAATGCGATCACCCAGATTCTTCAGTTGTTGAATTAAAAAATGTAAGTCATGTTGTTAAAGAAGCAAGAATGCAAGGTGACGACGTTTATGGTATTATTGAAATATTAGATACACCAAGCGGAAAAATCATTCAGTCTTTAATTGAAAGTGGTGTAACCTTAGGAATATCTTCAAGAGGCGTTGGTTCAACTAGTCGTCAAGGCGACAGTCAAATAGTTCAAGATGATTTCCAATTGATTTGTTTTGATATGGTTTCAGAACCTAGTACGCCCGGTGCATTTATGTTACGAGAAGGAAAAACAATATCACCAAAAGAATTAAATAAGGTTTTTAACAAATCAGATAGAATTGATAGAATATTTAATGACATTTTAAGGTGGTAATTAGAAATGGCAAAGTTGAGTAGAGACGATTTAAAAGGAATCGTCAAAGAATGTTTATTAGAAATATTGTCTGAAGGTTTAAACTCTTCTTTTGATACACTTGTTGAAAGTAAGAAAATTAATTCTAGGCCATCTAGAAGATCGATTAGTAAAGATCAATATAAGCGACCAACTAGAAATAGGAATTCTGAATTAGAATCCTTGAAGCAAAGGATGAAATATTTAGATACTTTAAAAGTTAGTCAAAATGAATCAGTTGATGAAGATCAAGATTCAAGAATTGTTGCTAATCATAATTTTCAAAAGAATGTTGAGAATACAGCATCTAACTTAACACAAGATCCGATTCTAAGCGAAATATTTAAAGATACAGCAATGACTACACTTCAAGAACAGCTTTCTGCAGAATCTAAGTCACCCGCAGGAGCTGCTCCGGCGGCCACTGATGCATATTCTTTAAAAGTTGCACAGTCTAGACCCGAAGATTTATTTGGCGGTGATGCAGCATCTAAGTGGGCAACTTTAGCATTTGCTGAAAAATAGACAAATACTTTTTTTAAGTGATAAATATATTTGTGTCTCACTGGAGTGTGTTTAATGAAAAAATTTCAAAAATTAACCCCTGAATTGTTAAAAAGAATTATTTCTGAAGAGAAAGCAAAGTTAGAAAAGTTAGGTCTCATTACTAATAAAGCAGAAGAAAAAGATGCATCTGAGTATGCTTCAGCTTTAGTAAACAAAATTGATTATGTTAAAAAATTAGGTATCAAAGAAGCAGAATTAAAAGCAAAGCTTCAAAGAATCTCCGAAGTTAAAAGAAAGTTAGCGTTAAGTCTAAAAGATAAAAGATAGGAGATAGAAAATGCCAGAACAAAGACAAATTATAGTACAACAACCTGTACCCCCAGATAAGCCTTTAGGCGCTAGTAAAGTTAAAAATGCTAAATCAGCATTTAGTGCTTCACCAATCTATAAAGGCGAAATATCAGACGATGAAAGAAGAAAACTTTTCCAAGAGTTAGTGCTTGATGGTACAGTTACTGGTGGGAATGGTGTTAACTTATTTAATCCTAATTTTGTTAATGCACCTAACCTAGATGAAGTTGAGACTGGTGGCGGAGGATTACCATCAACGCCATATACACCTAATTTAACTTCTCCCGGGCCTGGTAGCATTAATCCTGCTGATCAACCTGTTTATGAAGGTGACTTTAGAGGACCTGATCAAAAAACACAATTTGGTACCGGTCTTGGTGGAACAACTTCACCTGCAAAAACCGCAGAACAAATTGCTAGACAAGGTACATTAGGAAATTATATATCAGGAAGATCATATCAAGGATCAGACGGTAAAAATTAATGTACGTTCAGTCACCTACAATTGGTTCTAATCATTACGATACCCACCCTGGCGGTGGGTATGGTTCTTTAAGGATTGGGAAAGATCCTGTTTTAGGATCTACAGCAGGTAATGAAAGATCGATGGGTGGTATTTATAGAGAACCCGATCAATATGCAGATGATGAACAATATTCTGTTGAAGATTTAGACGTACCAGAAAAAGTTTTGAAAAAAATTGCAGCGACCATAGATCAACATGTTAACAAAAATGATTTTGGAGCTCAAGCTAGTACAGATAGTAGGACACTTACAAAAAACCAAGCTGTTTTAGAACAATCTAAATTTACAAATACAGCAGTAAAAGGGATATCACCACAAATTGGTAGATCTAAACTGATGTCAATGACAGGCGTAACAAAAAAATTTGATGGTCCAGCAATAGGCTCTGGGCATGCTGATCAAGCCTTCAAAACAACAGGTAATTATTTTTATACTGGTACACAATACGGTACCTCTAGAAAGCCATTACCCCGCCATGACGAAGATGATGAACCAATTTTTAATTCGTACGAATTATTTAACATGGATCCCGTCGCCAGGAATTATATAAAACAACAGAACAGAGTCAATCAAGTTTTAAAGCAAATTGAGGAAGAATAGTTATTTTTGATATGATTTTTGGAATTTATCGTAATAATTAATCTCAGAAAGTAGGAGTGTTAGTTCAATGAGCACAAAATCGTTATATGAAGAAGCAATCGCAGATGCGAGAAAAATTAAAGAAGTTGCAGAAGAAAATGCTAAAAAAGCTATATTAGAAACTGTAACACCTCGAATTAGAGAATTTATTGAGCAGCAGTTACTAGAACAAAATGATGAGATGTCAGAAGAAGAAGCAGTCGATGAAGAAATTTCTGAAGAAGAAGTTGCATTGGATGAAACTGCTATAGCTTCTTTACTCGGTCTCTTAAACAATAATTTTGATGAGGACTTTCTTTCAGAAAGCAAATCTCAAGAAGAGTTAGCAAGCTCTTTAAAATCTGCTCTAGAAAATCTTACAGAAAGCGAAAGAGAAAAGCTTTTTGAAGTTGCTAATAATGAAAGTTCTGATCATACAGAACACGCTAGCATAAATAATAATAAAGCAAGGGAGAATAAGAAAATGTCTAAGGACACATACTACGAAGTAGATCTTCAGATGCTGCGTGAGGCTGTTGAAGATCAAAACGAAACCATGGATGAAATGGATCACATGGATGAAATGGAAAAATCAGATGAGGGTTACGACATGTCTGAAGAAGAACTTAAAGAACTTTACGAAATGCTTAATGAGCAAGAAGAAGAAGTTGAAGTTGAAGAAGAAGCTGAAGAAGCAGAACCTGAAACTGAAGACATGATCAGCAAAGATGATCTTCGTAAAGAACTTGAAGATCTTATGAAAGATCTAGGGCTTGATGAAGAAGCTCCAGAAATGGAAGCACCTGAAGCCGAAGAAGCGCCTGAAGCCGAAGAAGAGGTTGATTTTGCAGCAATGTTTGGTGGTGAAGAAGAAGCTGAAGAAGAAGTTGAAGCTGAAGAAGCTGAACAACTCGACGAAGTTTTTGAAATCGATCCTCAAATGCTTAAGCAAGAGTTAGCTAGAGTACGCGATCAACTTCGTGAAGGCAAAGGAATTGCAAAGGATATGGAACACCACTTTGGCGGAAAAGGCAAAGGAAACGCCGGAACATCAGGCGCATTCGGTGGCGGTAAAGAAGGACAAGATTCTTTCACCAATCCTCCAAAAACACTTTTAGAAATGCGACGTCAATTACGTCACCAAAGCCGCAAAAATCGAGCTTTGAATGAGAAACTCAATAAATACGTGAGTGCAGTAAATACTCTCCGTGAGCAGTTGGAAGATCTCAATTTATTTAATGCTAAACTTCTCTACGTTAATAAGCTTCTTCAAAATAAGTCGCTTAACGAATCACAGAAGAAGTCAATCATTAAAGCGCTTGATAAAGCAGATAATTTGCAAGAAGCAAAAACTCTTTACAAGAGCTTAACAGAAACCTTCTCTACAAGAAAAGGTAAAACACTTAATGAATCAAGAAATGTAGGCGGTTCCTCTAGAACAACTCAGTCAGCATCTGCTAAAAATAGTACTGTTGCAGAGGTTGGTCGTTGGACAAAGCTTGCAGGACTGTAAACAAATAAATTAAATTTTTTCACTATTTATGGAGATATAGAAAATGTCTAAAACTTTTACTCTTAATCAACTAACTGAAGGTATCCGTCAACGCAATGTTGGCGCTGATGGTCTTCGTCTTGTTGAAAAGTGGACCCGTACCGGTCTACTCCGTGGCCTTGATGATCAACGTCGCGAAACAATGTCTCGTCTTCTCGAGAATCAAGCTTCACAACTTCTTCGTGAAGCAAACAGCATCTCTACTGGTGCTGGTTCTTTGGCTGGTTCTGGTGACCTCCAAGGTTTCACCAATATTGCATTCCCAATCGTACGTCGTGTATTCGGTGGATTGGTTGCCAATGAACTCGTTTCTATTCAGCCAATGAGTCTTCCATCAGGTCTTCTTTTCTACCTCGATTATACCTACGGTTCAGACGTTGGTGGTGCTAATGATCTTAATGCAAATAACACTGTTGATAATCAAGCTGCTACTTACGCTGCTGGAAACTCAATTTATGGTGGCCCAGCCGGCGCTTCTATTCGTGAAGGTGCTTCAGCTGCAGGTGGTCAATATGACCTTGTAGGTGCTACTTACTCAAAAGTTCACAGTGCTTCTTCAGTACCTCAAACACTTGTTGCTTCTGGTACATACGATTCTGTTGGTGTTCTTCAAGCAAACGGTGCTTCACTTTCTGGCACCGGTTCTGATGGTGCATTAATTCAGTTTGATGTACAGATTAGCCGTCGTGTCGATGCGCAGACACATGCTTACAATGCGCTGATCCTTGATGCTTCTGATTCAGACTTTGTTAACTTTGATGTAACAAACGTTAAGTCATTTGCACTTTCTAACGCAGGTGTAACCACAGCAGCAACTCAAATTGGTGGTCTTTACCCAATTGATTCTGAAGTACAAGATGGTCGTCTTATTCTTAACGTTCGTCGACTTAACCAAATCGGTAGCTGGGATGCGGGAACAAACACTTTCAACGCGAATCCTTTCGTAAACGAATCCGACAGAAAGCTTCTTCTTGTTGTATCTGGTGTTCTTGATGCTGCTACTTCAGTTGCTGACCTTATGGTTGACATGACCGGTTCTTACGCAATTGCTGACTCTTTGGATGCAACACCTACAAGTGGTGCAACTCTTACCATTCCTTCATTCGAGTCTAACTTCGGCGCAGATCCTGATCCAGTTATTCCTGAAATCGACATCAAGATCGAGTCTATCGCAGTTACTGCAACCACACGTAAGTTACGTGCGCGTTGGTCTCCAGAACTTGCACAAGATCTTAATGCTTACCACTCACTTGACGCTGAAGTTGAGCTTACACAAATCCTTTCTGAGCAAATTGCTCTTGAAATCGATCGTGAAATCCTTAACGACCTTCTTGTTGAAGCTCGTGGTGCTAACTTCTTCTGGTCACGTGCTCCAGGTAAATTCGTTAACAAAGCAACTGGTCAAGCGGTAGTTCCTGGTGGTGCTGGTACCATTGGTCCTTCATTCACTGGTACAGTTCGCGAATGGTATGAGACTCTTGTTGAGACCATCATCGACGTTGCTAACGAAATCCACAGAAAGACACTTCGTGGTTCTGCAAACTTCATCGTTTGTTCACCAGAAGTTGCTACAGTTTTTGAAGCTTCAGTTCTTTACAAGCCTTCTCTTAAGATTGATGGACAAGGTCAGGTTTCTGGTCAGTTCAGTCTTGGTGCAGCTTCTATCGGTTCTCTTTCTAATCGTTTCACCGTTTACAAAGATCCTTACTTCCCACGTAACAAGATCCTTGTTGGTTACAAAGGTGGCTCTTACCTTGAAACAGGTTATGTATATGCTCCTTACGTACCTCTCATTGTTACACCTACAATCTTCGCTCCAGAAGATTTCACACCACGTAAAGGTGTTATGACTCGTTACGGTAAGAAGATGGTTCGCGCTGACTTCTACGGAACAGTTACTTGTTTGGATATGGACATCATCTAGTCCTAAATCGTTAGATAATTTTAAGGGAGCTCTTTGAGCTCCCTTTTTTATTAATGAATGTTAAGTTATAATTAATAAATGTAATAGAGGTTATTGATTTATGTTAAACGAAAATACTATTCGAGAATTAATTCAAATTGCTTTGCTTGAGCAAGTTGAAGAGGAACAAACACCTGCTGATGAAACACCTGAAGAACGTACAGCACGTCAAGAAATTATCAACAACAAAAAAGAACGAATTCAATTAATTCAAAAAGTTATTGAGCAGAAAAAAGAAAGAATTCGCAAATTAAGAGAGCGTATTGTAAAGACAGAAGAAGAAATTAAAAACAAAACTGAAGTAGTTAATAAGTTAATGTCTGAAGTTTAATAACTTCTCCAAGCAAAGCGCTTTCTATTCTTCAAGTATTCTTCATCTTCGTCATTTTCATATGCTTCACGCTCAAACGGAATAGAATGATAAGCGCCCGTATTTGACATTCCCTTAACTTTTCCAATTAACCAATACAATATATAAAGAAAATAAAAGCCAATCAACCAGAGCTCTCTCTGTTGCTCTAAATGTATCTTTTCATGGTTAATAACAGTAGGATTTCCCTCATCTTTAATAAATACATAAGGATACAATGTAATTGCGTATACATCAATAAATAGAGATAATCTTTGCGGGATTTTTGAGTTAGTGATAATTTTTTGCTTCATAACTTGCACCTTTAAACATTTTAAGATTATATTGTATAATTAATTATTACAGGAGAAATTCATATGCCTAGAAAAAGAAAATCAACAACAACTAGTACAACTGCAACTACAACTACAACTACGAAGCCTGAAATTGAAGCTGCCATTGTTAAAACCTCTGTAGAGAATAAAGTGGAATCTTACGACCACACAAAACTTGAAAAACAAATTGCTGATTTGCAAAAAGAAGTCAATGCGTTAGCAAGACGTGTTGGTGAGATTTCAAAAGAGAAAGTTGAATTAAGAGACAGACTTGAAGCTTCTGTTTCTGAATTGCGCGAAAACGCTCGAAACACTGCTTTAAATGTAGCTGTTAAAGCTGATGATCGCTTAGATGATTTAATTGCAACTTTAAATTCTGATCGTAGATTTGCAATTAAATTTAGAGGCGTTCGTGCAGCACGAAAATCTAAAAAATCTAAAAAATAGTCTTTTAATAAAAGAAATATAAGTTTTTCACAAGGGTAGCTTTTGCTACCCTTTTATTTTGTAACATTACGATACTGTGATTGATTTGATTTAAAAACAAGCATAATTATGATAAGCTAATCAGGATTTAAAAAATGAAAGTTTTAATTGCAATATTAATGTTGATTATATGTCATATATTGGTTTGGCTTCAAATAAATGGCAGGTTATTTAGCAAGTGGTGGATAGATAATTTTTGGTATTCAGCAATATTCTTATCACCTATTGTTTTTTTAATTGGATACGGATATTGGGTTATTATGACTGACTTTTTTGGCGGTATTGTTTGGCCTGCAAAATTAATTGCGTACACAGTCAACTTTTTAGTTTTTGCTATTTGCGCTTACTATTATTTGGGTGAATTATTTTTTACTGTGAGAAATGTAGTAAGTTTATTTTTTGTAATTATGATAATATCTGCTCAAATGGCGCTACCCAAGAAACATATAACTGAGTACTTTACGCGTAATAAACATCCACGTCACGATCCCACCAAGAATTAACAATGTCCAAATCAAACTGTTCATTAATCGAGTCAGGCAAATATGAAATTGCTTTAAAATCAAACCACTCTCCATTTTTTCTACATCTATGTATCTTAAGTATTTCGTGAAGTTGTTTCTCTATGAAACCTTGATGTTTCAATTCTAAGATCAACTTAAGCTTATAAGGACTTCCGGTTTGAAGTTGAACTAATCGTCTTTCCACATTTTTACTTCTACCTATTTTAAAAGCTCCTGTAATATCACTCTGTATAATGTAAAGGTGTTGCATAATTATCCTTGAGGTTTATATGATAATTAAATCAAGCGTTTTAAAAAAGTTAATTAGAGAATCACTGGCAGCTGTTATTAGCGAAGCTAAAAAATTTGTGTGCCCACCAGCAACAAAAGATTTGAAATTAAACACAAAAAATAGAAATAATGCTATCAAAGCAGATCACATAAAATATGGTCCTTTAAATCTTTCAGACCAAAAATACTGGAATGCAATTGCAGATCACTGGGACACTGATGTAGATGTTGCTAAAAAATCTTTATGCGGTAATTGTGCGGCATTTGATATTTCGCCACAGATGTTGGAATGTATGCCAGGAGAAGTTGATAAAGAAGGTAAGCTAGGATATTGCTGGATGCATGATTTCAAATGTCATTCAGCTCGTACATGTTATACTTGGGCAGGCGGTGGTCCTATTGATGATAATTCAACATCTGATAGTTGGAATACTAAGTGAGGTTATTATGAAACTAACCGAAGGTCAATTAAGATTTTTAATACAACAAACACTTCGAGAGTATGTTGTTCCCATGGGCTACAATTATAAAAAGTGGCTTAAAAAGAAAAAGAAAGAAAATATAACTAATAAGTCATATGCTAAAGATACGAAAGGTGACAAATGGAAAGTTGTAGATAAAAAAGGAAACCCTTTAGCAAAAAATCTATCATATGAAAAAGCAACTAAGATGTTACAAGCAATTGAATTAAGCAAAAGAGGTATCAGCGAATCAAAAAAAAAGAGTCGTAAAGACTTAGGTAAACTTTTATTTACGGAGTACGGATATGCAATTTTTCAACCATTTTTGGCCCCTTTGTTCTATTCTACTTTTGGCTATATTCCTCCTGTTAATATTCCACCACACCATCGTGGGGAATTAACGCCTAGTATCGAAAGAAAGATAGAAGATCTTAAAACGGGAACAGTATCTCCTGTATTGGAGCCTTACAAATTAAAAATTGAACCAATTTACTTACCAGCGAAAGATCATGAGATCGAGTTTGTAACTAAAAGTAATTTTAATAATGTAAAGTTATAATCTTTTTCTGTAGAAGATATACGCAATCTTGTCAAAGAAATTTTAAGTAAGTTTTAAATAGATATTATAGAATTGTTTAGTTTGAATTTTAGTTATAGTTGTGCCTAGTTAGTAATAAAGATTAGACAGGAGGCACAATGGCCACTTTTGCGAATACAACAAACCCAACACCTTTTGGACAATTTGATGCTGATACAGATTTTCAGTCTGAGGCTGACAATATGGTGGTTTTTGTTAAGCGTAAATTGGGTGATGATGTTTTATCGGTAGAGTTAACAAAAAAACAAATATGGGCAAACTTCGAAGAAGCAATGTTTGAATATGGATCTATACTTAACATGTATCAAGCAAAATCTCAAATGGTTAATTTTTTAGGTTACACCACATCATCTGATGATGCTCAAGAAAAACTGCCGAGAGAGAATTTAGAATTTTTAAATAGACTTACTGAACCCTATGCAATGGAAGCTGGATTAGGTGGTTCGTATGATATGGTTTCAGGTTCTATTGATCTTACAAACGGCAAACAAGATTATGACATATATTCAGAACTTAAAGATGCTTCAGGAAATCTTATTTTTGATCAAGGTCCCAATTCTGTTACAGGTTCTGATGGTAGCTATAAATTTAGAACAAAATTAAGAATTCAGGAAGTCTTTCATTTTAATCCGACAGCAGCTTATCGCTTTTTTGACACAACATCTGCTATAAATTATTTAAATAATGAATTTTCTTTTGAATCTTTTACACCAGAGACTATTTTTTATGTACTTCCAGTATTTGAAGACATTCTAAGAGCAGGTCAGTTAGACTTATCTAATAGAGTTAGAAGGTCAAACTATTCTTATCATGTCATGGGGACGAAAATTAGAATATTTCCAATCCCTACACAGGTTGATTCACAACGACCTATGAAACTTTTTATTAGAGTGCGGTACTACCCTGACCCTTTATCACCTTCCTACGAAGACTCAACAATTCATGGTGTTTCTAATTTAGGTAACATACCTTTTGGTAATTTAGTTTTCACTAGAGTTAATTCTATTGGTAGACAGTGGATACGACAGTATACTTTAGCATTGTGTAAAGAAACGTTAGGATTAATTAGAAGTAAATTTGGAAACATTCCAGTCCCAGGAGCTGAAGTTTCTTTAAACGGCAGCGATTTAATAAGCAATGGTAGAGAAGAAAAAGACAAACTAATAACATCACTTAAAGAAATGTTAGATACTTTAACTTATGACAAACTTTTAGAGACTTCTTCAAACCGAGCTGAAATGTTGCAGAAACAGTTGCGTTTTATACCAATACCAAAAGCAATATTTATGGGATAGAAAAATGGCAAGATTATTTGTAACACCTCGCGAAATTGATTTTATAAACGACATAGCCAAAGAAATTGTAAAAGATGTCATTGGTCAAAAGATATACTATTTTCCAATTTCAGAGGTCAAAACACAAGTTCATGATGTTTATGAAGAGGCAGTTGACAAGGTTTTTGAAAATCCAATTGAAATTGATGCATTAGTCAAGTATGAAGCACAAAATGTGACTACTAATAAATTTGGATCTGAGGAAACTTATAACATCGAAGCTTATATTCAATCAAGAGATTTGCTAGATAAAGGAATTCAGGTAACTGAAGGTGACTTCTTTTCTTACGGTGATACTTTCTTTGAAGTCATTAAAGCACCTTCTTCAGATACAATCTTTGGACAAATCGAGCATAAGAGATTTATTACTATTACAGGGAAACAATCAAGAAAAGGACAATTTATATCTAAAGTCTTTGGTCCTACAGATGAATCTTACTCTGATTCAGATGCAGTTCAAAACACTTATGTACAGCAAAGAGGTTTTGAAGAGAACAGGTTAGGCAAAACAGGCGATGTTAGAGATCTTCAAAAGAAAGGTATTCTAGACGCACCACTCACAGGCCCGGCTGAGGTTTCTCCCAAAGGTACTGACACAAAAGCCGGCTCAGCATTTTATGATGAGAGTTAGAACATGACAAAAAAAGTTAATGTAAAAAATCAAGGAAACAATGTTACAGCGGATTTTGATTTTCCACCTATTAATATTGAAGAAATCGATCGTGCTATCTTTAATTTTTTTGATAAAGAGATTAATTTTGGTGTAACATACAATGGAAAAAGTTCAAAAGTTCCTGTTGTTTTTGCTGCTGGTGAAAGGTTTGCTTTGACACGAAGAAAGAGTCCTATTAGAGATAAGAATAACGCACTGATCTTGCCTATAATTTCTATTATGAGAACTGGCATGGATATTAGCCCTTCACAGAATAACAAAGGTACAGCTATATCTTTTTATTACTCACAACCTTACTATATAAAAAGAAGATTAGCAGATCAAGATAGAGATTATCAAAACATTGTCAATAAAATGGGACTTAAAAATCAGGACAATGTAACTGCTAGAGGACACTTTATTGACAATAGCACATCACCCGGAAAGACTGCTAAGCCTAATACAATAGCATCTAGAAGAAATAAAGCTGGATTAAGTTACATAGATAGATTACCAAAAGGTATAAAAGATAATATTGATGATAATATATTTGAAATCATTGAAGTCCCTTATCCCGACTTTATTTCTATGACTTATAACGTTACTTTTTGGACACAGTATGTGACACAAGCAAATCAAATTATTGAAACATTAATGTCTAAGTTCATGCCATACAAAGAAGCTATAATAACTACAGCAAACGGGTACGAAGTTTTTATTAGTTTAGGTGATAGCATCAATAGTGATGTTAATTTTGAAAACTATACTGATGATGAAAGAGTAATTAAACATTCTGTTGACATTGTAGCGTCAGGTTACCTCTTAGCATTAGACAATGAACTATTAGGTATCCCATTTAGATCTTATTTTTCTGCTCCTCAAATTAATTTTGGTTATTATGATTCAAATACTCAAGTTGTTAAAAGAGAAAAAAATGATTTTGAAAGATTAAACAACAATCAGATGGTATTAACTGACTTAACTAATGATATAGACATACGCGGAGAAGAATTAGAAAGAGGACAATCAAGTGAAGAATATGAAAAAGTTATTGAAAATCCTTTTGATGATTCAAAAGAAAAAACATATGTAAAAGCAAAGCTAAGAAATCAAAGGGCTGGTGAAACAGTCGCAGGAAAAAATACAGTAAGACTTATTGATACTCAATCTGAATAGATAATTAGATTACTGGCGAATACTTATTATGAGAAGAATGTATAGGAGAACAAAACATGGCAGAGCAAACTTTTAAATCTCCAGGTTTTTTTGAAAGAGAAGTTGATTTAACTCAACGCGAACAAGAAATATCAGGGATTCCAGCAGGTGTTGTCGGAACTTCTGAGATAGGTCCAGCATTTGTTCCTGTCACAGTTGGGTCAATTAACGACTTTATAGCACGCTTTGGAAATTTAGATCCGGAAAAATTTGGACCTTATGCCGTAAGAGAATTCTTAAGAAATCGAACGGCAGTTACTTATGTTAGAGTTTTAGGCGCCGGCGCTAATGCTTCAACAACTGACTTTAACAACACGGAGACAAAAGGAATTGTTAAAAATGCGGGATTCTTCATTTCGGGATCAGAAAATCCTGTAGGTAGAGATCAAGGTTTTACATTTTATCTAGCAGCAACTCATCAAGTTGACGGACTAGAAACAGCAGGTTATCCTGTTTTCACAGATAATAGAACTTTTAGTTTATCATCAGGTACTGATGTTAATCTTATTCGTGGCATGATTTTTTGTGCTTCAGGTTCTAGAGTTGAAGCGTTAGACTGGAACGCTAATTATGCAATAGGTGGTTCAACAACAGACGGCGTCAAAATTAAAAGTTATGATGGTACTGAATCAGAAGGTACCTTTAAATTGGTAATTTCTTCATCCGCTGGTAGCAATTATGCTAACTCAGATGGTTTTGCAGGAATAAAAATATATACTGCTTCCTTTGATCCTACAAGCAAATATTACGTTGGTAAATTACTAAATAAAGACCCAAGAAGATTTAGCGAAGAGCAACATTTACTTTATGGAGAATTTCCTGTCGAAAGTGAAATTGCAAAAGCAAAATATTCTGCATCTGTTGATACAGTTGCTGTAATGTCTGGATCGAGAAATACTAGTAATTCATCCGGTGATACAGCAATGACCTTTGCTGAAGCTTTTGGTAGACTTGACACAAGATATAAATCAGCAAGAACAACACCCTTCATATCACAACCTTTTGGAGATACAGAATACGACTTGTTTCATTTCGAAACAATCACAGATGGTGCTGCTGGTAATTCTAAATATAAAATTTCTATTGCAGATCTTAAAAAATCAACAAATGTCAAGAGTCCGTTCGGATCTTTTACTGTGCAAATTCGTAGATTTGATGATACAGATACTAATCCTCAAATTTTAGAACTATATCCAAACTGTACATTAGATCCTAAAGATGAAAATTATATTGCTAAAAAAATTGGTGACTTTAAAGTTTATTATGACTTTGATGCTGAAATTGATTCAGAAAGAAAATTACGCGTAAGTGGAAAATATCCTAATAAGTCTTCTTATGTTAGAGTCATCATGAATGAAGAATTAGAAAATTCCAACAATATACCAAAAGAAGCAATTCCTTTTGGCTTTAGAGGGTTAGCGACTATTAAAACAACTGACTCTTTAACAGATAATCGTCTAGACGTTTTACCTGGGATTGGTTCAACTGGCAACGATAGAATTGTTGGTGTTTTCGATTCAGAATCATATGTTTCTGCTTCTGTATTGCCTCCTGTCCCAATGCGATTCAAAGTAACAAGAAACGCAACAAATGAATCACCTACATTTGCAGGTCAACCTGGAAAATTAGAATTATCAGATTCACGTTATTATTGGGGAATTAAATTTGAAAGAGCACCGCTTACTAGTTCTATTTCAAATTCAGTTCTCAATGCTAATGCTTCTTCAGCACCCAATCCACTATTAGCAAACTACAGCAAACTTTTAGGTATTGATAAACTAGATGTTGTTGTGACTGGTTCTGGCGCTGATAGATTTAATGATAATAAATTCACTTTGGCACGTGTTGCGCTTTACAACCAAATAGCTGACGGAGCAAATTTAGATACAACACTTGCTGCTGAAGTAACTTCATCGGCTGATGCGCATATGTTAGAAGCTGCTTATCTAAGAGACAAAGATCCAGTTTCACCACATTATTATGTTGTAGATGATTCAGGTGGGTCAGATATCAATAGATTGACAATGGCATCACTTTATGCTTCTACGACAAACACATATTTTAATAGATTCTTTAATTACTTGAAATTTACAAATATGATGTATGGCGGATTTGATGGTGTTAATATTCTCGATCCGGATATGAAAAAGTTAAATGATCGAGCAACATCATCTGATGCTGGTGGAAAAGCTGTAAGTGGCGTTGATAGTAGAATTAATATGCCATCGACATACACACCAGGTTTAGCTACAGAAAATAATTCAGTTGTTGCCTATAGAACGGGTGGTAAAATCTTAACAGACGAGTTAGCTTCAAGAGTTAATATCATCACAATACCGGGTATTAGAGATAGTTTCGTTACAGACTATGTTTCTGAAAGAACACGTGATTACAGTAAAGCAATTTATTTGATGGATATTCCTGGGTATGATGATTCAATCAATAGACTTTTTGAAGACTCAACTGCTAGACCTAGTGTAAGAGTAACATCAGAACAATTTGATTCTAGAGCAATTGATAACAACTATGTCGCGACTTATTTCCCAGATGTTATTATTAATGACGAGGATAACAACAGAGCTGTCCCTGTGCCTGCAACTGTTGTTGCCTTAGGGGCACTTGGTTTTAATGATTCTGTTGCTTATCCGTGGTTTGCACCGGCTGGATTTAACAGAGGCGCTTTAGAAAATGTACTGAACACTAAGGTTCGTTTAACAACAGCCGATCGTGATACACTTTATGAGGCAAAAATCAATCCAATTGCTAACTTCCCAAATGGTGGGTTTGTTATTTTTGGACAAAAAACATTACAACAAGCACAATCAGCATTAGACAGAGTCAATGTAAGAAGAATGCTCTTAGAAGTAAAGAGAATCGTATCAGATGTTGCACTTAAAATTGTATTTGAACAAAATACACCTTCAACACGTGCAAGATTTGTTTCACAAGTAACACCGCTCCTTGCAACAATCCAAAGTCAGCAAGGAATTGATCAATTCAAAGTCGTTATGGACTCTTCTAACAATACACAACTGGATGTTGAAGAGAATAGATTGAACGGAAGAATTGTTCTTGTACCAACACGTGCGGTTGAGTTTATCGCGGTTGATTTTATCGTCACAAATGCTGGCGTAAGCTTTGAGTAAGAGATAATTAAAAACGTTAAGTGGAGATATTAAATGGCAGAATTAACTTTTAGAAGTGCGGGTGTAAGTACAAGAGAGATTGACTTATCACAACCAGCAGTAACCGGTCCGCAAGGTGTTCCTGCGGGTATAATTGGTACCTCATTAGAAGGACCAGCTTTTATACCCCTTACAGTTGCAACTTTTGCTGATTTCCAAACAGTATTTGGACAGTCCGACGGTGAAAAATTTGGTCCCCTCGCAGTAAATTCTTGGCTTAGAAACGCTAGAGCATGTACTTACATTAGAGTATTAGGTGTAGGAAACGGCAAAAAAAGAGCTACAACAGGTGTTGTTACAAACGCTGGTTTTACAGTAGGCGATCAACAAGTTCAGGCTTCGGGATTACTCGGTGATAATCCTTACGCAAATTCAGGTGACGGTGCAGTTGAAGGACGTGTACATTTCCTCGGATGCTTTATGTCTGAATCTGCCGGCAGTACTATTTTTAGTTCAGCGGGTATTCAAACTTCTACTGATGCATCTGCTATTATGAGAGGTATTTTACTTGCACCCTCAGGTGTTGTACTTACATTGAGTGGTAATGGCGCACAAGGTGGCGCTAACACTCCTGATACTGGTAACACAGCAACAGACGGTTCATCATTAATTGGTAGAACTGGTGAAATATCAGGTTCTTTAGATTTATCATCTCAACAATTTGTTATGTTGTTGAATGGTCATAAATCTACAACATCTTATCCTAACGTAATTACTGCATCGTTTGATATGACTGCACCAAATTACTTTGCAAAGGTTTTTAATTCTGACCCACTCAAGACTGAAGAATCTGGTCACTTATTACATGCACATTATGATGTATATCCTGACTTAGCTGCTGTTACTGGTTCTGGTGTTGTTACAGCTGGAACTTATTCTTTGGGTTCAAGTGAAGCAAAAGAAGACATTGCATTACTTTTAACATCTTCAATTGCTCGTGGCACTGTTGATCCTGCAGCAATAGTTCCAGTTTATGAGAGTTTTGAAGATAGATTTGCTAGTGCTGAAACGCCATATATTATCAGTCAGGACTTTGGGGCTTCATCAAAAGATCTCTTTAAAGTTGTTCTACTTTCTGCGGGTGCTGATTCAAATCCAAGGTATAAATTTTCAATAGAAAATATCAACAGAGTCACAGCCGGTTCAGACTTATATGGAACTTTTGACTTAGTAGTTCGTGATATGACTGACACAGATGACGAAAAAGTTGTTCTAGAAAGTTTTAGAGGACTTTCATTAGATCCTAGTTCAGATCGCTACATTACAAGAGTTATCGGCGACCAGCATGTTTATTACGATTTTGATACTGCTTTGGATTCACAAAAAATCATTGTTGATGGTGAGTATCCGGTCAGATCTAGATACATCAGAATCCAAGCTTCTACTGGCTTGAAAAATGGAAACATTCCTGAAGATGCGCTTCCTGTCGGATTTAGAGGGCCTCGTCATACTGTCACATCTGGTTCTTTGTTAGCAGGCGGTGTTAACGCAGTATATACTGTTGCAGATGCTGCTAGATCACTTAGAGAACCTCCTGTTCCTTATCGTGAAACAGTTTCTTTGGGTGTTAATTTAAAGAAACGTTCTGATGCAAGACTTTATTGGGGTGCTCAAACAACAAGAAAGACTTCTATAACAGAACCTAACAAAGCTGGATTATTTGAAGATTCATTTGATTCATTTGTTAAGTACTTACCTGATTTTAGATTAGATACCAATAATTTTTCTGTTGGTGATAATGCAGGTGTTGCTGATGAAGGTGGGACAATTCTAGACTCAGACAGATTCAACAATAATATCTTCTCATTAGAAAGAATTCAAGTTAGAACCGGTTCCAATGGTATTGCAGATCCAGAACAATGGTTAAGCGCTTCTTATGTTCGTCAAGGAAGTATAGCAGCTGATGCTACCGCAAAGACTCGTGCTTTTAGAATTAGCGATTTAGATACTGTTGCTAATAGAAGATTTGCAAAATTCACTTTCTTTGCGCAAGGTGGATTTGATGGGACAAATATCTTCAATTCAGATAAATCTAAACTGACTAATAATGCAGTTAAGCGTGAAATCGATGATGCTAATCAGGGCGAAACATCTGGTCCTACAGTTTCAGCTTATCGAAAAGCTGTCGATGTTATGGGTTCTAAATCAGATGTTGAAATTCAATTGTTAGCAATCCCAGGTATTAGACATTCATCAGTGTCTGATTACGCGGTGTCTGCTATCGAAAATCGATTTGATGCGATGTATGTTATGGATATTGAAGAGAAAGATAAATTTAATACAGTTATTACGTCATCAGCACAACAGCCTAATGTAACTTACACAGTTAATTCATTTAAAAGTCGTGCACTAGACACATCTTTCGCTGCTGCATATTTTCCTGATATTGTAGTTCAAGATCCTACAACTTTAACAAATGTTTCTGCACCTCCTTCGGTTGCAGTTATGGGTGCTATGTCTCTGAATGATTCGGTTGGTCATCCTTGGTTTGCTCCAGCAGGTTTCACAAGAGGCGCATTAGATGCAGTTGAATTTGTTTCAACTAGACTTAATCGTGATAATCTTGATGATTTATACGAAGCAGACATTAATCCAATCACTGCTTTCCCAGGAACAGGTGTTACAGTTTGGGGACAGAAAACATTGTTAGCTAATCAATCAGCTCTAGACAGAATTAATGTAAGAAGATTATTGATTGATGTTCGACGTCAGGTTAGAAATGTTGCAAACACACTACTTTTCGAACCAAATCGTGAAGAGACACTTGAGAAATTTACTGCTTTGGTTAATCCAATCCTTCAAAGAGTTCAAGATTTAAGTGGTGTTGAAAGATACAAGGTTATCATTGATACTACAACAACAACTCAAGCTGACGTTGAAAACAATACAATTAGAGGAAAAATCTTCTTACAACCAACACGCACCGCAGAATTTGTTGCACTCGACTTTGTTGTGACAAATGCTGGGGCAGAAATTTAAAAGTTTCGTTAAGAGATACATATTTAATAAGAGAAATACGGAGAATTTAAAATGGCTGAAACACTATCAGTAACAGATATGCTACCAAACAAGTTTGAACCAAAAAGACAACATCGTTGGGTGTTGGCTATTGAAGGTATCGACGCATTTCTTGTGAAATCAGCAGGTCGTCCAACATGGTCAAGCGGTGAAACAGAAATTCCATTTATTAACAGCTATAGAAAAGTAAATACTGGTAAAGCTAAATGGGATAACATTAGTGTAACGATTCATGACCCAATTGCTCCATCAGGTGCACAACAAGTCATGGAGTGGATTAGAACACATCACGAGTCTGTTTCTGGTCGTGCTGGTTATGCTGATTTTTATAAGCGTGACATTCAGCTTAAGCTTCTCGATCCAGTGGGTACAGTTGTTGAACTCTGGGATATCAAAGGTGCGTTTTTAACTAACTGTACATTTGGAACTTTAGATTATGGAGCTGATGGCTTATTGGAAGTTCAGATGACAATCGCTTATGACAATGCTGTAATGCAGTTCTAAATTTTATATTCTTATCTAATTTAAAAGCGCTCTTTGAGCGCTTTTTTGTTTTACGAAAGCTTAAAATTGTTGATAATTTAATATTGACACGGGAGTGCTGCGAATATGAGTAGTAAATCTATTAAAGATATTTTAAAAGAAGATTTTAATTGGGAAGTTCCAGTTGAAACTGTTCCTTTACCTTCTTTAGGCAAGCTTTATGATCCAGATTCCACGATTTATATGCGTGAGACTGTCGACATTAAAGCTATGACTGCAGAAGAAGAAGACATATTGACATCTACTGCTTTAATTAGAAAAGGTGAAACAATTGGTCGACTAATCGAATCTTGTGTCGTTGATAAGTCATTCAATCCTGACGATTTACTCATCGGTGATAGAAATGCACTTATGGTTGCAATTAGAATTACAGGATATGGTACAAATTATCCTGTGAGTTACACATGTACAAGCTGTGGTACTTCAAATAGGACAGAGGTGGATTTAAGCACCTTACCTATTAAAACGTTAGAAATCAATCCTGTGAAATCTGGTGTTAATGAATTTAGTTATAAATTACCTGTTACGAAGAAAAATGTAACTTTTAAATTTATGACAGGTACTGATGAGAAAGAGAGAAAGATTACTCAAGAAAGAATGAAAAAAGTTTTAGGCGACAATTCAGACTTAGAAAAAAATGTAACTTCTTCTCTAGAAACTTGTGTTTTGTCAATTGAGGGTATTACAGATCGCTTAAAAATTAAGCATTTTATTAAGTACATGCCGGCATTTGACTCAAAATCTTTAAGAAACTTTATTCGAGACAACGAACCAAACATTGAAATGGTTCAGTCTTGTATCTGCTCAAACTGTGGGACGGCAGCTGACATCAATGTTCCCATAACCACAGAGTTTTTTTGGCCTAACACATAGCTGGAGAGAACGCTTCCTTGAGGAAGCATTCAATCTTCAGATGCATCTGGGTATGAGTTACTCAGAAATACGCACCATTCCTGTTGCGTATCGCCAGTGGTTTGTCAAAAGATTGATAAAGCATTTTGATGATGCAAATAAAAGACAAGATCAAGTAGCGACTAATAAGAATTCATCAGAACGTGCTAAAATTTCAGGATCAGACATAGATAATTTTGAAAACGCAATAAATAGAAAATTTTCATAGAGTTTTTTGTTTTCGATATTTATTGTATATAACTGAGAAGAGTTTTTTATTATGGCACTTAACGCAGACGAATTAGCACAAGCAATGACAGACGCACTAGCAGGCTCTGGTCTAAATCAAAGCATCAGCAATCTTGTTTCTGCAACAACTAGTCTAGAAGCAACAATTAAGGGCCTACCTCCCGGTTCTATTCAAACTTCAGGAAGCCCGGACGCTTCACAGTCAGCACAGGAAACAACTGTTGCAATTGAAGAAGGTGCTAATGCTTCTAATGTGACAGCCAACAACACCAGTCTTATTGATAATCATTTGCAAAGAGCAACAGTATCAGGTAATTCATTTTTTGATACAATGAAAAAAATTGGTGGTGCTGCATTTAGTGCTGCAGCTGCAATTGGTGAAGCTGTTATTGAAATTGAAAATTACGCGACAAATGCGACATCATTAATTGTAGGTTTAGACAACGCAGTTCAGGATGCATTTGGAAATATTCGTTTTGCACAATTTGGTGTCTCAGATATTGCAAATTCAGCTCAGGGTGTTTTTGAAGATGCTTTGAGAGAAGTTACAGACTTTAGTCGTGAATTAAGAGACACATCTGACGCTACTACTGTCTCAATAATGGGCAATTCACAATCTTCTTTACAGTTTCTGTTTGGCGCTGGCGAAGAAGGCATGAATCAATTGCAGAATGCATTAGAAGATTTTTACAATTCTGGACGTGCTGAATCTGAAAAGTTTTTTGCTGCATTAACAAAAGATGAAATTAAAAGATCTGTATCGATAGGCAAAGCTTTAGGTTTAGCTGCTGATGTTCAAGCTGATTTAGTTCAGAAATCAATAGATAGGACAGGAAAAGCATCGTCTGATTTAATAGAAGAAGTAGGTGCTTATGCTATTAAAATTCAGCAAGTAACAGGAGCATCTTCTAAGACAATTGCTAGCGGTATTGCTTCATTAATAACTGATGTTGAAACTTTTGGTGATATTGGAGTTGATTCAGCAGCAAGAATATCAGGCGCATTAGCAAACTTAGGTGTCCAAATGCAGTCCTTTAGTGGATTGGTTTCTAAGTTCATGAACTTTGACACTGCAGTTTCTTCAATTGGTGACCTAACATCTGCATTCGGTCTTCAGTTAGATGCTATGGAAATGTTTAGATTGGCTAATGAAGACGAAGAGGAATTCTTAAAAAGAATTAGAGAAGAGTTCCAGTCTCAAGGAATAGCTGTAGAAGATCTTAACAAGTCTCAATTGAGTTTATTAAAGAGTACATTAGGATTTAGTGACGTAGGCGACGTTCAAAACTTCTTACGTGAAGGAACAGTCGGCTTTGATGAAATGACTGAAGCGACAGAAGATGTGGACATTGCAGCATCTTTTGAGGAAATAGTTGCCCAAGGAAAACCCGCTGCGATTGCGATTGAAGATATTAACAAGTCTTTGCAAGCAAATGCAATGTTGCAAGGTGCTAAACAAGCTAGGGACTTAGCTTTAAATCTAGCAGAAGTTACTTTAAAAGGTGGCGAATTAGTAGAATCTTCTTCTAGAGCAGTTAGAGAAGCAACATATCTTGCTGGTGTTTCAACTGCAGATGCACTTTTATCAGCAACTTCACAAGTAATGAAAGGTGACATTAAAGGATTAGCTGGAGAAGTAGAAAAATTTGCTGTTAATGTTAAAGATACTATATCCAACTTAGCAATAAATGCTTTTGACACAGTTACAGAAGGTCTCACTAGTTCAGATATGGTACAAAAATTTCTTAGTCAGTGGAATTTAGATGATATAGTGCCCGAGGCGTTTCGTCACGGATCATTGAGCCCTTTTGGAAAAGAGATATTAAAAGGCATCACAGATCCAGAAATGACTGATGGTATAATTGAAATCATGACTGACAGTTTTTCTCAAGCTTACGATAACATTATTGAGTTACAAGAAACAAAATTGATGCCTGCTATAATCTCTAATTTTGAAAGTTTTGAGTCAATGATTAGTAGTCAAGTTTTAGAACCAAATACAGAATTTTTAAACAATCTTGTAGACGAGGGACTGCAGTCATCAGCTCAAACTTTAACAGGTGCTTTACAAAACGCACAAGTTGATCTAAGTAAAAAAGCAATTGAGTCAATTGACTTAGGGGTTGAAGTAACCGGAGACAGCATAACAGCAACTGCAGTTCCTATTACAGACTCGATTGGCAAGTTAAAAGAATCAGCTGAGGCTAATTTAGATCTTCAGAAAAAGATCGTTGAGAACGGCAACGAGTTGTTAAATTCAATGACACAATTAATTGATGGTGTATCTAATTTAAAATCTGCAATGGAAACTCCTTCTGTTATTGAGAATAAAACAGTATTAAATCTAAACGGTCGTGTGTTGGCTGAGGTTGTAAGAGATAATTCTTATAATCCTAGTACAGGTGAAGCAGTATTAATATCGAACGAATACGATTTAAACTAGTAGGATTATATGATTATTAAGAAGTATTTACAAGAATATTTTAAAGACTGGGATTTGAACGAAGTGTCTCAAGAGCAATTCGATGAAACAATTGATCAATTTGATGAAAAGTTTGAAGGAATATACGGATTAATATCAATATTATTAGAAAATAAAGCGTCTGTAATAATTGATGAAATAGAAAGAGCAATAGACAACGGTGTAGAAGATGACAACAAGAAAGACACTTAAAGATTTTTTAACACAAAGAGTTGGTTCTACTCAAGACAGACTGACTTACAACGTAAAGTCAGAAGATGGACTGTCAAATCAATATACGGGTAATGATCTAGGAAAAGACACCGGATCAGATAAAGAATTACTAGATTTAGAAAATGAACAGATTGGTATTTTAGGAGACTATTTAAGTTATTTGATAGAATTATCATCTAACAAATACAAAGTGTCTCCAGGTAACGAACAGGCTGCTCCGTCGAACCGCGGTGACTCATTAGTCATTGCAGATGAACAAGGCGCAGAAAATATATTTGTTCGACAAGGGACTGCGGATGCAGGAAACCTCAATCAGTATTCAAATTCAGGTAAGATGGATACAAACTCATTGAAAGTTTCAGATGTTTTTGATAAGACAGGTAGGGAAAGCGACTCACATGAGACTTTGAAAGACATACCGGGAAATACATTAAATAAAACAGATAAAATAAGAGTTAATCCAGCTGGAGTTGATAATGATGTTATTAAGTTGTCAAACAATCTGCTTAGAAATAATCGTTTTGCAAATTTAGCTAACAAACCTTCATTCTTAGATAATCAAACGTCCACAAGAGAGTTTGAACAAGGTTCTGAAAGCGCTGGTACAATATCTGCACAAGATAGTATGGGTGATTATAATCAAAACTTTCAAAAGGTTACACTTGACGACTTAAAAAAGTTAGGTGCATCTTTACTTTTAAAGTCCAGCGGTTTTGATGTATCATTATCACCTTCAACATCAGCAACTGTTGAAGATTTAGAATCAGATATTTTAAACAATAAAGTAAATTCAAAACATATTTCTGATACAGGCTATATGAAGTCTGATATTGAACTACTTAGAGCACGTAACGCCTCTGGTTTTCCAGCTGACGTAGCAGGTAATTCTATAAAAGCAGGCGATGGAGACTTTCTATCAGTTGATCCGGAAGCTAAAAATGCCAAATCTTTTGGTACTTCGTATAATTCAGTTATGCAACACGGATTTGGCAATACAGATGTCTTAAAGTTTCAAACAGCTGCAGCTGTTGTTGCGATGGTTAAGTCAACATCTGATCTCTTCAATACAGTTGCTTCAATAACTAACACAAAAAAGAATAACCCACTGAAACCTAAATCAGATTCTGTTATTCAAAAAGAACCGAAATACAATGGGCCCGGACCTTTTCTTTATGGGCAACACAAACCAAGTCTCTCAGATAAACTAGATTATATCAAGAAAGAACTTTTAACTCAAACCATTTATCCATACACTGATGCTGTAGAAATGGGATTAAAAGTTATGTTTGGTAGCAAGAATCCTAAGATTTCTGACGTTCAAAAATACGATCATGTTAGTCAAGCCCCGGCATTTTGGTTCGCTGTTGCAAATACAGTTCTTAAGTCTGCAAATGAGATAAATGAATCGCTCTTACTTTTAAATGCCGGAAATGGATTTAAAGCAAAAAATATTGGTGGCGTTGTAAGAGAGTTACAAAGAACTAAGATCATAAATTTTATGAATGTTGCTGCAACAATGGGTGATGTCTTTTTGCAATCCACTGGGGGTAGAAGAAGCTTTTCAGCACTGCGTAATTTAAAAAGAATTTACGACGTTGACGCTTTACCAGACGGTGGAGGAACAAGAGTTGGTAAAATCAGATCAGCAAATGGACTTTCGCCCTTAAATCTTGCATATCGACAAAGTGATGCACAGTCACTCTATTTGTTGCCTAGAAATGTTATTAGAGCAGTGACTAGATTAGGAAACTTATCTGTAGGGACAAACCCAGCAAAAGGTATGTTGGGTTCTGAATTGATTAAAGACACATATCTTGATAGAACAATGGACGGCGACTTTCCAAGAATACCTGAGGATGTTGTTAAACGTCTGGAAGATAAGTTAGATGCAGAGTATGTCCCTTTTTATTTTCAAGACTTAAGAACAAATGAAGTTGTTTCATTTCATGCTTTCTTAAACTCTTTAACAGACCAGATTACTCCTACTTTTAATGCGCAGTCAGGTTACGGAAGACTTGATGACGTACAAACTTACAGTAGTACAAAAAGAACTGTGTCTGTCGGGTTTACAGTTTTTGCTACGTCAAAAGAAGACTTCAATAATATGTGGTATAAGATTAATAAATTTGTTACACTGTTATACCCACAATGGACACCAGGCTCACAAATCGAAACAGAAGACGGTAAATTTTTCAAACAACCTTTTAGTCAAGTAATTGGAGCTTCACCGATAGTTCGAATGAGAGTTGGCGACGTTATTAAATCTAATTATTCTAAGTTTAA
>JAAHTH010000487.1_pt1 | contig 38077 bp, 40 predicted proteins | sample 6116091 | NCBI WGS metagenome assembly JAAHTH01 (sample SAMN13939990, study PRJNA603662) | sponge metagenome | isolation source: marine sponge | host: Mycale hentscheli | place: New Zealand | collected 2006
CCAGTCGAACAATGCGATCTTCTTTGATTCAAAAACTTTAGTTGGTGACTTTCAAAATGGACGCATCTATCAAATGGCCGCTAACTTCTACACAGATGATGGTGAGCCCGTTGTTCGTGAGTTTGTTCTGCCTACTGTTAATAATGGTCGTGAGTTCCTAACCGTTGACAGCTTGGAGTTTGATATGGGTACTGGTGTCGGGCTTATATTGGGGCAAGGCGATGACCCTGAACTTCGAGTTTATTTCTCAAAAGACTCAGGGAAAACATACAGCGAAAGCTTCAAGCGTGGTCGCATTGGGAAAATAGGCGAATACCTAACAAGGGCTAAAGTTAACCGCTTTGGTGCTGCAAGGCAGTTCACGTTTAAAGTTGAAATATCAGACCCGATACCAATTGATATTGGTGGCGCGTGGGTTGAGGTTCGCTAATGGCTGATAACAAAACTGAAAACCTGGTATCTAAGCCACCTCTTCAGGTTAAGCTTATCGACCAAAACGGTTTAATGAATCGCGCATGGTCAGTTTGGTTTAGAGATTTATACCGAAGGGTTGCTTACAAGGGTGGAAATTCAATTGATGAAAACATTGAAGACATTGACGATCTTGTTGCTGCGGTTGAGGCTAACATAATTGCAATTGCAGCAAACAAGGACTCAATTGAAGAAAATGCCTTAGCTATTGCTCAGAATGCTGAGGACATAGCGACAAACTCAGAGGCTATTGTTCAGAATGCCTTAGCTATTGCTCAGAACACAGTAAATATTACAGCCAATGCACAAGCAATTGTTTTATTAGCTAATAGTCTTGATAATCACGTTAACGCTTCGCAAGCTCACGGATCTAATGGTGATGTGGTCGGCTTTAATGACCTTGCTGATGAAGCAACAGTTGGCTTGGTTAAGCGAATGGCTTCTATTGCTGACGCTTTTGATTCAACAGTTAACATTACAACTGCTGATATTGTCGCAGCTCCGGCAACTTATGATCAAGCTTACACGCAATTAGTAACCGATTTAACTAACGAAAATAAAGCGGCAATAAATCAACTGGCTTCAGACCTTAACGATGCTATTGCAGTTCTTAATAACTTACTGGCAGAAAGTAAGACTTCAGGCCAGATGACAACACCATAGGGATAACATGAACGAGACAAACACAAAGCTGGAAGAATCACGCTCACTGGCAATTGTTGCGGCTGTATCTTCAATTGATATTGCTGAACGGCGCGGAAAGATTAATGCACTTGAACAGGCCATGCTTCAGGAAGAGCAAGTTCCTATTGATGTTAACCACCGCTTTAATGGTGGTATCTATGCGCGTGAAATCACCATTCCAAAAGGTACGCTGTTAACTGGCCGTATTCATAAGTTTGACCACTTCGACATTATGCTTAGCGGTGATATTTCAGTGTCCACCGATACTGGAGAAGTTAAGCGCCTTACGGGTTTGAATATCATGGAAGGTAAAGCCGGGAAGAAGCGAGCAGGATACGCGCACGAAGATACACACTGGATCACCTTCCATTGTGCTGAAGAGCGTAACCCTGAAGAAATGTATGAGTTTCTAACGTGTGGCTCATTTGAAGAGCTGGAAGAATTTAACTATCTACTTGAACAAGCAATGAAGCAAATTGAGCATGATGAAGCTGTATTAACTGAATGCGCTAAAGCTATCGTTGATAAGGGGGGTTTATGTCAGTAGTTGCGGCGGCGGTTGTCGGATCTGCTGTTGTTGGTGCTTATTCTGCTAGCAAGTCATCTAAAGCGCAGAGCAAGGCGGCACAGCAAGGAATGGACGCTGAAGAGCGTATAGCTGCGGAAAACAGAGAGCTTCAGCGTGAGCTTGCAGATCAACAGCGAGAGGACTTTGCACCTTGGCGTGATGTTGGAGAGCAAGCATTAAATAAGATGTGGTCTGGTGTTCAGTCTGGTGCATTTGAAGTTGGAGAGGTTGATGTAACAAAGGATCCGGGCTATCAATTCAGAATGGACCAAGGTATTGATGCGCTTGATAAGTCGGCGGCGGCTCGTGGTCGTTTACTTAGTGGAGCTCAACAAAAAGGTGTTACTGATTATTCTCAAAACGTAGCAAGCCAGGAATACGCAAACGCTTATGCTCGTGAAGCTAACGAAAAGGCCAAAAAGTACAACATGCTTTCAGGTTTGTCTTCAGGAGGCCAGGCTTCTGCTGCTGGTCAAGCTCAAGCAACAAGCAATCTTGCTCAAACTGAAGGGAATATTCTTTCTAATCTAGGTCAAAGCCAGGCTTACGGATACCAACAGCAAGGGCAGGCCAGAGCTGGCGCTTATCAAGGCATGGCGCAAGCAGGGAACCAGGCAGCACAAAACTGGTTAATGTATAAAACTTTGGGGGCATCATAATGGCGGCTAATCAATATGGTATCGACTTAGGCGAGATATACCGAACACAAGCAGCGGTTGAAGGGGCTCGCACTCGAAATAAGCTTTCTGGTTTACAGCTTGGTGAAATGGAACGCGAGATTGCAGAGCGACCAGCTAAAGAAGCGGCGGCTACTGAGCGTAAAAACTTGCTTACTGGCTTACGTCAAAAAGCGGTTGGTGGTGATGTTAGCGCACAACAACAGTTATTAGCATTGGATCCTGAAGGCGGTGCAACGTTCATTGATGCAGTCACCAAGATGGATGATCGCAAGCTTAAAGCAACTCAGCGTTCAGTTGATGAAATGGGCCAGCTTGCCGGGTATGTTCTTCAAGGTAAAACACCTGAAGAACAAGCTCGCCGTTATCAGTTAATGTATCAGGGCGTTTCTCCTGAAGTGCAATCAAAGCTTCCAGAGCAATACGATCCGCAATTCATTGAGCTGTCACTATCTAAAGCAATGGCAATGGATAAGCTACTTGAAAACCCTAAAGCTATTCAGGTCGGCGGTGAAGACGTTGTTTATAAAGGTGGCCGAGAGATTGAGCGTAAGACTCGCCCGGTTAAAACTTCCGGCACTGGATCTGATGGTGGCGGCGTTAAGTCGGCTGATGAAAGCTTGATGTATCGCCAGTCTGTTGAATTGCTTGGCGGTCTGTTTGATCAGGCTGGCAATATTACCAATCTTGATCCTACTGTTAGAAATAAGGTCCAGGGTATTGCTACCGAAGCAACTAACATTTTCCGTGAAGGTGGTGTAACTCGATCACAAGCAGTTAAACAAGCAGCTCAGAAGTTTGGGCTTGAAGTTCCTGACGCTGGTAGTACAGTTGATAATGACCCTTTAGGTATTCGATGATAAATGAGCCCTTTAATTAGGGCTTTAATACAGGAGAGCCGCCGTGAGCGAGTTCATAAAAAGTTTCAGAGAACAAAACCCTCAATACAATGACATGGCTGACGATCAGCTAGTCACTGCGCTTCACAATAAATACTATTCAGATATTCCAGTCGAACAGTTTAATCAAAAAATTGGCTTTCAAGTCGCACCAATTGACCCGGTTGTTAGTGAACCAGTAGCAGAGCAAGAGCCTGGTTTAATCGCACAGCCAAGACCACAAGAGCCAATTGCACCTATTACTGGTTACGGTGCATCTTCCGGCATTCCAGTTCAACAACAAGAACCAATCCCACAGCAACAACCTGTTGACGGCTTCACTGGTGCCGCAATGAAGAAACCTGAAGATCAAAGTATGTTAGAGCTTGTTAGTGGCAAGCTTAAAAACTGGGGCGCTGGTGCTGGTGAACGAGCTGGTGACGTTGGTGGTGCATTACTTAGCACTATTCAAACGGTAGGCGAAGGCATTGAACAGAAGTTACCTATGGGCGGTTTTGTTTGGGAAGATGGTGACATTATTCCTTCATACAAATCACCTGAAGAGTGGGCGCAAACTGATGCTGAACCAATCTTAAATAAAGGCGCTGAAGTTCTTAAAGGTGTTGATCTTGGCTATCAAGAAAAAGTTGGCTGGGAAGATGTTAAAAAGTCATTCTCTGAAGGTGGCCCGTTATCCGGTAGCGCTTATGCTGATGTTCTTGAGTATGGCATCGAACAGGGTGTTAAGTCGGTCCCTGATATGGTTGCGGCTATCTATGCCTTACCAACGTATATATTTGCGCGTTCTGGCGAGATAGGCGAACAGAGAGCGCAGAACAAGGGCAAAGAAAAGGCTGAGCTTGAAGACGTACTTGAAGCGGCTCCTTTTGCTGTTGCATCTTCATTACTTGAGCGTATCGGCGCTAAAGGCATTACACAGGCTGGCAAAGAAGAGATCGGGAAAGAGATCTTAAAGGCTGGTATTAAAGAATCAACTAAGCGAGTTGCCAAGGCTGGCGGAAAGGCGTTAACCAAAGAAGCCGGAACTGAAGCAATTCAGGAAGGAATGATTGAATATGTTGGTGAGCGTTACGGCACTGACGTTGCTATGGATTGGAAAGAAGCGCTTGATCGTGCGGCGGCTGGTGCTGTTGCTGGCGGTGTGTTTGGTGGTGCTGGTGGCCTAGCTACTTCAACCGCTAACGAGATCAACTATTCACCTGAAAAGGTTATTGCTAAACAGCTTGAAAAGGATATTGAAGCAACTGACATTGTAGGAACTGAGCAGGCGGCTATTGAAGCGCTATCGCCTGAGCAAGCTCAAATTCAGCAAGAGCAAAAACCACAGCAAAAACAAGAACTTAAAGCGAAAGAGGCACAAGCTCAACCTGATGCGGTCAAGCCAGTTGTTAAACAAGAGTTTGAAATAGACAAGTCTCAAACCACTGAGCAAGAGCCTGTTGCGCTTGAACTGCCAGAAGAGAAGCCAATTAAACAACAAATTGTTGGCAAAGAAGTTGTTGAAGCTCCTATTGAAGAAATAACTATCAGTGAAGACGTTCCTCAATTCAAAGAGGGCGCTAACGTTAAAGGCGTTGTTGAACCATTGGGCGGCAAGTTTGAAAGAACTGGCGTTGCTCCCGTTCAAATCTGGGTCCGTGAAGATGGTCGCAAAGAGGTGATCAGCGGTCGCCACCGTTTAGACTTAGCTGAACGTAGTGGAGAAAAAACAATCCCGGCTCAATATCATTATGAGTCTGAAGGTTTCGGTGCAGATCAGGCGGCTGTGCTTGATGCCATGCTTAATATTCGTGAAGGTCAAGGTAAGGTAAAAGATTATGTCGATTTCATCAAAGCAACAAAACCAAGAAAACAAGAAGCAGAGTCACAAGGAATACTGGCAAGGCAGACGGGCAAACGGGCTTTCACAATCGCAACTGAAGGAAGTGATGCGCTCATTACCAGCCACCGAAACGATCAGCTAACTGATGAGGCCGCGACTCGCATAGCTGAAGCGGCCCCACGTAATGAGAAGCTTCAAGCTGTTGGTATTAAGGCCATTCAAGAAGGTAAGACTATTGCCGTTGCTGAGAACATGGTTAAAGCCGTTAAAACCATGACAGACGAAACCGCGCAGCAAAGCGGTGATCTGTTTGGGTTTGATGATTCTGCAATGGTCGAAGCTGAGAACCTGGCAAAAGCCGCAGTTAAAAAGCAAAGCGAAATTCAAAAAACTTTGTCGGCGGTACAAGGTGCAGCTAAGCGACCAGAGTTAGCCGCTAAAGAAGGCGTTGACGTTAAAAACCCTGAAGCTATAAAGGCCCGTATTGCTGAACTGAAAGAGCAAAAGCGTGATTGGCAAAACTGGCATACCAACCCTAAGTTAACCCAAGAGCTTAAAGCTAAACCTGAAAAGGCGGTAACTGATGAGAAGCCAGCGATCACGGAAGAAGCTAAAACACCAGCACCAGAGCCAGCGGCGAAACCTTCAATTAAAGAGAAAGATACCTTTACCAACTGGAACGCTAAAGATAGTGAAGGCGGTCCGTCTGAGCAGTCATTCACTCGCGGCGAATATGCCAAGGCAGTAAAGAGCGACAAGGATAAAACTTTCTTTGATGGTGGTGAGATTGAAGGCATTTCTCAAGCCAATCAGAAAGCCAAGATTAAAGGCGTATGGCATGACTTTGGTTCTATCGTTAAAGCCGATAAGCCGGAGCCAGTTAAAAAACCAACTAAGCCAATGTCTGAAGTTGTCGAGTCTGTTAGCAAGAAGAAAGGCCAAGGTTTAACTGATGCTGATAAAGTGCCAGCACCTAAAGCAGACTACGCCACTGAGCCAGCACAAGCTTACCGCTCTTTCATGGAGTCGGTAGCCAATCAAACCGCTACTGTTGCCGAAATTAAAGCTGATGCTGAAAGCCTGGTTAAAAACAAAGACGCTATCATTGCCAAGATGAGTGATCGCAAGTTCACCAAGGCAATGCTTCAGCAAATAACTCACTCGCCACGCTCTGATCTCAAAAAGCCTCAAATGGTTAAGAGTGCGTATGAGTCAATGCTTGCGGCTCACGTTATGGGTGATGCTACGTTTACCATATTCGGCGGCTCTAAAACCTACGAACAACAAATGATGGAGAAAATTAACAAGCAGACTCAAGCTGATGTTGATGCGGCTTACGAGAAGCAACGCGAATACCGCGCTCAAATGAAGCAGCGTAAGGACGAGTTTGTTAAATCACTATCTAACCCTGAAACCTTGCCAGAGTTTAAAGAGTTCATCCGTGTTCGCGGTAAAGAGAAAATGAGCCCTGAACAATTGGCCGCTTATGACGAGCTTGTTGCTGAATCAATGGCAGAAGTTAAGCCTGAAGTTGTCAAGGCTGAAACTGAAGCTGTAACGACTGAGCGAGCGCAAACCAAGCACACTAAAACAGGTGCGGATCTGTTTGTAGTTAAAATGGTTGGCCGTGTACCTAAAGAGCAATTTAGAGAGCTAAGCGGAAAGGCTAAACAGCTAGGCGGCTATTACTCTTCTTACTCAAAAGGTGACGCGATACCGGGATTTCAATTTAAAACGGTTGAAGCGGCTGATCAGTTTGAACAGTTACTATCTGGCAAGGATGTGGATAAAAGCGACTTTGCAGAAGCTAAGGCTGAAGTTAAGCAGTCAAAGAACGCTGACAAGCTTCTAAACATGGCTGAAAAGATGGAAGCCAAGGCCACAGAAGAAATTAACCGACCAAGACAGGCCAACACAGCAAGGCGCGCTTCAATGGCTGCTAACGCCACTGAGAGAGCAGAGAAGCAACTCGCTTTAGCTAAGACGGTTCGCAATATCGCCGTTAAGCTTCAGGAAGGTGAAGTTAAACACCTGGGCCAAATGAGCCAGGTTACACAGCTTGAAGAACTGATCACCATTCAGAAACGTGCAATACCTAATGATATGTATGAGCAAGGTTCGTTTGATGGGTATTCAATCAGCCGACCATTGAAAGAAGGCGTTACGGTTGACGACTACATTAACCTTGTTGATTTCCCTGGTATCGAGCTTGATAGCGGAATCATTGAACGTGTAGCTGATACATTAAAAGGTAAGCGAGGTTATGCTCGCCTATCTGCTGAGCTTCGCAAGTTGCCAAAAGGTAAGCGTGGTTCACTTCGTAAGCTTACTAAAGAGCAAGGCGACAAGATCATGGCTGCCAATAAAGCCGGATTACTTGAAGCTTATTCTCTTAGCTGGCTGCCGGATCAATTAGGCAAGTTGGGTATTTCTACTGGTGAGCAGTTACGCGCCGCTATCCGTGAGCTTGATTCTCTTCGAGTGGCTAAGCGACAAGAGGACCCGGTTAAAAAGCTGGAACGTGATTTGGTCGGTAAGAAGATTGAAGGCTTCTTTCCTACGCCTACACCATTAGTTGATCAGATGATTGACTATGCAGACATTAAACCAGGGCATGAGGTATTAGAGCCTTCTGCAGGTAAGGGTAACATTGCAGATCAGATCATGGTTTCCGCGCCGGATGCTTCGCTTGATGTGGTTGAATACAATACGTCACTTGCTTCATTGCTTGAGGTAAAAGGTTATAACGTTGTTGGTAATGACTTCCTTGAATACTCAGGTAAACAGTATGACCGCATTGTTATGAATCCACCGTTTGAAAACTTCCAGGACATTGACCATGTAAAACATGCTTATGACCTGTTAAAACCTGGTGGAAAACTTGTGGCTATCATGGGTGCTGGCGTGAAGAACTCGCGCAAGAAGGCGGTTGAGTTTCGTGAGTGGCTTGATGATGCTGGCAGTTACATTGAAGATTTACCAGAAGGAAGCTTTAAAGGTTCAGAGCGTTCGACTGGCGTTAACACTGTAATGGTGACGATTGAGAAAAACGACACCAACACACTTAACTACAAGAGTGATGACAACAAAGTTTCACCTACGCCGAAAGATGGTGAGCGCGTATTTCATGCGCCTGGTCATAACTTTATCGGCATGTTCCGTTCAACCGGAATACCTGAACGCCGTGACTTTGTAACCATTGAAGGCCGTAAGCTAAAGATACCTGATGCGCCGCAACGTATCGAGCCGATCATGAGCAAGCTGATTAAGATAACTGGCCGCCGTATTTACTTTGGGAAAATCAAAGGTAAGTCTGCTGAAGGTTTCTATCGTCCTAACGTTGGCGAGATCAGAACGCGCCGCAAGAATGACGTTGAAGTGTTGGCGCATGAAATGGCTCATTACCTTGATGTGTATTCAAATATCACTTTGCCTAACTTCCAGAAGCTTTATAAAGATCCGAAGTATTCTAGTGAAGTGGCCGCGCTTAGCTATACCGATGCTGATCCGAAGATTGAGAAAATTGAAGGGTTCGCTGAGTTCGTGCGCTTATGGCTAACGAATGCCAATGAAGCGCAATTGAGAGCGCCTAAGTTCTACGGTGCGTTTACCAATGAGTTAGCGCGTGATCGTAAACTGCTTAACCCTATGCGTGATATGCAGGACCTAATGCACAAGTTCTACTTCCAGGGGCCGGATAAGTTGGGCCAAGCGTTAATTGGTCAAGACGTATCATTCAAGCAGCGATTTAACGAGTGGGCTTATCGCCGTGACTCGCGTATTCGCCAGCAAGTTATTGACCGCTTCCATGCAGCAAGAAAAGTTGAGCAAGAGCTAACCCGTAAAATTGGCACAGTTGAAGAGTCAGCCTGGAAGCAATTTAGAATTGCTAATGGTGGCGCGGAAGGTATTTCTGATTACATTCTTAACTATGGCACCGTTCAGTTTGATGAAAAAGGCGATCTGAAGCGTAGCGGTAAGAGCTTGCATGAAGTGATGGAGCCAGTTAAAACAATCAAGCTAAAGCCTGAGCATGAAGGCGATCAGAAGATTGATTTGCTAATGCGTTACTTTGCTGGGCGCAGAGCGTTAGAGCTTCATCGCCAGAAACGCGAAAACCTGATCCCTAAAGAAACCGCTAAGGAATGGGCTCGTCTTGGTAAAGACTATCCGGTGTTTGAGTCTATCCAGAAAGAGTATCAACAGTTTAATGATCGCATGATGGACTTTTACGAAGAGGCCGGAATGGTTACGCCTGAAGGCCGTAAAACAATGCAGTCAATGAACAAGGACTATGTGCCTTTTAACCGTATCCGTGATCAGCTTGCTGGTGGTAAGGGTGCTGGTAGTGCCGGATTCCAAAAGCTGAAAGGTGGCACCGCTAACCTGAATGATATTTTGGTAAACATTCAAGACGGCATAACGGCAAACGTCCGATCGGCATTAAACAACCGAGCTAAGCAGCGACTTTATCAATACATTTCAGGACATAAAGACGGGGCGATTTTTGCAACCAAGATAGCGCCGGACTCTAAACCTGTTCAGGTTTACGCTGATGAAATGCAAGCGAAGATAAGCAAGGTGCTTGAAGCTAACGGAATTGAGATAGAAGGTGATCTTGATTTAGCCAGCAAAGAGCTACTTACTTTCTGGCAACACGGCGTTGCGCCTCGCGTTAATGAGTCGGGTAATATCGTTGATTCAGTGGTCATAAACGGCAAGCCGAAGTATTACGAAGTGCAAGATCCACTGCTTCAAGAAATGCTTATGTCAATGAATCCTGAAAGCTACAGCTCATTTATGAATGTGATGTTCGGCGTTAAGAACTTCTTTACCCGTACCATTACGCTAGGTATTGAGTTCACCGGGGCTAACCTAGTGCGTGATACGGTTGGCGCGACATTCCTTAGCAAGAATAACTTCAAGCCGTTTATCAGCTCGTTCCAGGGAATGTATTCGTTTTTAGCTAAAGACAAATATTACCAGGACTTTATTCGCTCCGGTGGTGGTCACTCAAGCCGCCTTGAGGGTGCGACTCGTGACAGCCAGGCAAGACGAAGAGTTAAGCTTGATGAATTTGGCGTTATGACAGGCCCGGAAAGATTGCTAAGCAGTATTGATAACTTAGCGAGCGCTTTTGAATATGGCACTCGCATTGGCGAATACAGACTTGCCAAGAAAAACATGAAGTCTGATATGGACGCTGGTTTTGATGCGAGAGAGATCTCAACTGACTTTAGTGTTCTTGGTGCTAACAGGTTCCTGACTGGCTACATTCGCACAGTTCCGTTCCTAAACGCGATGGTTCAATCACAGGATCGAGTCTTCAGGGAAGCGGCAGTGAGTAAGCGTTATGACGGAAACCCTACAGGCATGGCTATGAAGGCGTTTCTTGGTATCACGGTGCCGACTCTGATCCTTTATTTGGTGAATAAAGATGACGAAGATTACAAAGCAATACCAGATTACGAAAAAAGAACTAACTGGCATATTAAAATCGGTGACGGCCAGTTCGTTAAAATTCCTCGTCCTTATGATGTTGGTTTTGTTTATGCAACGATGCCTGAATTATTTGCAAAGTATGTAGAGGACGACAAGGGGAAAGAGTTTGCTGACGGCATGTTATGGACCATGACGCAAATGTACGGGATTGATGGCACTCCGGCAATGATGACAGGATGGTGGGACCTTGTTCGCAATGAGAAATGGACTGGTGCGCCAGTTGTGCCGCAATCTCTTTCTGATGTTGAGGCTCCTGAGCAGTACACATCAAACACAAGTGAAACCTTTGTTCGTATGGGTGAGGCTTTAGGTGTTAGCCCTATCAAGGCTGAGCATATGTTTAAGGCGTATACTGGTTATCTTGGTGGGTACTTAATGGCTGGCACCGATCACTTGCTTTGGGATGAGTCTAAGTTTGGAGAAAAACCGGACCGCAAACTATCGGAAAACGTATTCTTGCGCCGCTTCTTAACTCCTGATGTTCGTCCGGCCACTGCTAATATGGAGAAGTTTTTTAACCTAAAAGAACAGTCTGATAAAATAGTCTCAACCTTTAAGCAAACGGTTGACGTTCGCCGACAAATTAAAGGTCAAGGTGGAACTGGTAAATTTAAGGATGACAAGTTTTACGGTCTTTCTGGAAAAGAGAAAGAAGTTCTGTTTGGCTTGAATGATTCTATGAATCAATTAATTAAGCTAATGTATGGAAAAGAAGGGATTAAAACCGCTGAGCTGAAAATTAAATATGACAAAAATTTGTCTGGTAAAGAAAAGCGTGAGCAAATGGATAAACTATGGCTTGCTCGCAATAAAGCATTTGAAACGTACTATAACCAAGCTAATCAGGCTCTACAAAAAGCCAAACGAGAAGCTGAACAGGAGAAATAACATGGCAGTCGCAATGATAGGCCCCAAGTTTTATGCTTGGGACCGTAACGGGAAACCGTTGGCTTTTGGTAAGCTTTATACTTATCAGGCCAGAACTAACATACCAAAAGCAACCTATCAATCTGAAGATATGGTTGTGGAAAACACTAACCCTGTAATTTTGAACGGGGAGGGTTACGCAAATATTTATCTTGATGGTCAGTATAAAATGGTCCTCAAAGATAAAGATGAGAATGAAATATGGACTTCAGATCCAGTTTCTTCAAACAAGGCTGATGAGTGGGTTAATTGCATGTTTGCGGCCTACGTATCACCAACTCAGTTTAAAGTAGCTGGAAATTTTGTAGCTGTGTTTAATGATCAGCGAAAAGTTAGAATAGATAGCGGATTATCAAATTACTCATACTCTAGTGTTAATGATGCTGTGTACTCTGCCGGGGAAACAACAGTAACTATTGCAGACTCTATTGTTACCACAAACATTGAAGAGGTTTGCACTTCTCTGGTTGGTCCTGATTCTAGCTATAGCGCTCAAGATGTTGGTGACGTATCAAAGCTTGTTTTCGCCTCTGTTTCAGATATGGAGTCTGGAGTTACTGTCGGCGGAGTTAAAGTAGAATTTAAAGCAGGTCAAATTCTTTCTACTGGCGTCACAGACTGGAAAGTTCTAAACACTAGCGGTCAGGTTGATCTCGGAAATGGCCTATTCGCTAAGTTTATGAACGGACTTCATGTTATTGATATGGGGGGCAACCCTGACGCTGACGTTTCAGGAACTACCGGAACAGATAACACTCAAGCAATTAACGATGCTCTTGAGCTTTCTGGTGCTGGTGGCGCAGTTAAACTTTCTCCTGGATTCTGGGGTATCAAGTCAAACATAGAAGAGCGCACTAATGGCGGTCGTAGGTTGCTTAGTGGGTATGGACAGAAAAATACTCATATTATTGCTCTTACTGGATTTACTTCACCAGCTCGCAATTATATGGCTTGGTTCGGAACGCAAACAGGTCACGGAAGTTATGCGCTTCGATGTAGAGATCTGACATTTAACGCCAACAACATAGCAATAGGCTGTCTATTTGTAGGTGAAAATGGACAGGGCTCAATTCGTGACGTTGATTTTATAAACTTCGTTAAGGTTGGCTACAGAACCAATGCGGCAACTGACGCTAAAATTGAAAAGTGTGAGTTCTATAGTGTAAACGATGATTGTTGGGGTATTGTTGCAACTGGTGCGGGAACAGCCGCTACGCAAGATCCAAGCGGTTACAGTTACTCATACTCTCTCAATACATCACCATCAAATGAAATGAAGGTAAGGGATTGCTGGTTTAGTGGTAGTGCTCACTGTATTTGGGGTAATGGTGATCTATTCCAAATTGAAGGTTGTACATCTCAGTCGTGCGGCCAGGATGAAACAAGAGACGATCTTTTTGTTATTTCCAACCTTCCATTTGATGCTGATGATGTTCAAATGAACTTCCCTATTGCTGGCCCGGTAATACGAAGAAACTGGTCTGAAGGTGGTAAGTCTCGATATTGCATAAGAGTTATTGGTTATGAAAACGGACTGATTGAAAAGAACTTCATTATCGGTTCTTCTACTGTGGTAAATGCAGTCCGCGAGGGTGGCATTCTTGTTGAGGCGAAAAGAACAGTAGTAAGAAATAACACTTTCTATCAGTTCTTTACAGCACCTCCAACAGAAGGGAGGCTTGATAATGCGGCGGTTTATATTGTTGAAGACGCTTTTGGCTCTAAACAATATGACAACGCATTCCAGTTAACGCAGCAAGGAAACCAACCTTACGAAGAAGGAACCGCCGATCCTACTGGTGATAAAAGTGGCCTGTCCGAAATCTTCGGGGTTGTAGAGTGGTCAGATCCGACAACTCCAACTCTAACAGCGAGTTCAAATAGTGTTCTAAGTGTTGTGCATGTTGGTGTTGGAATTTTCCAAGTTAACTTTAAGTACAATGTTCAGTCTCAAAACGTGCCTGTTCTTTGTACTGTTGGGGATAGCGGAAGTTATACCCCGGCATTTGTTAACTACAGATGGAATGGCAATAGCTCTATTAGAATTTCTGTCCATGATCAGGCTGGTGCAGATCTTGTTCCTGATAAAGTTTCATTTATGGTGTTTGCTCAAGCGAGCACATCAACGCTATAAGAAATTTAACAAATAAAAAATAAAGGCCGATTAAGTTCGGCCTTTTTATTGGTGAATTAAAGTTCATTTTCAAGCTGACGAATGCGAGAGTTAAAGTCTTTTCTCATTTTCTCAAGATCTTCCCAGGACCATTTAACTGGCTCAGAATGAGTCTCGCAGTATTCTATTATGGCTTGACCTTCTTCTTCGCCAAACCTATCAATCAACCCTTGCTTGTATCCCCTTGTTGTTTTTGTGCCGGATATGTCACCGGATAAGTTCATGTTGCATCGGTGGTTATGTTGAAGGAAGGTATTCTTTCTGTCATAGCGTAAACCAGATTGAGCGCCGCGAGTTTTGAAGTGACCACAGCACCACTGATCACCACCAATGGGGCGGCCACAGCTAATACATTCAGGCTCTAAACCTCTTTCTTTGAACCACAATTTTTCCTCGAGAACGCGCATTTTGTTAAATGCCTTCTGAGTTAAACCGTGTTGCCACTTCAGATCACGCCTTTTTGCTTCCTTGCTGGCTGCTCGTGAGGCTTTGCCTTCTTTCGCTTGTGATTGCTTGGCTTTCTGTTGTTGTCGCTTACGTTGGCGCTCTGAAGCTGCTCTTGCGTGCTTTACAGCGTGATCCATTTGACAAAAGAAACCAGCCGGGGTTTTTATTCCCTCTTCAGCGATGTGGAACTCTTTACAAAATAAGCATTTCTTTTCTTTGTTAGCCATTATTAACCTACGCTTAGTAATTGTGAGATTGCATTGTGAGCCGTAACTTCATCGTCAAAAGGTTTAGCTAGGACGTAACGCCAGCACACATTAAAAGCGGCCTTGTAATAGTCTCTAAATTGTTCCTCTGACATTGCATTAAAGTTTATTGATTTAAGTTTGCGCCTTGGTCCGGTCGGCGTGATCTCCACATCGAAATAACCAGCCTGCTCTTTAATCCAGTCGTGAAGCGCTTCCTTGGTCTTGTTTGGTGCCTGTATTTTTTGCGCCCGGTTCTGGCTTAGAGTGGCAAGGAACTGATCACCCCAATGCGCCACCTCGCCGCCGCCACCGTTATCATCCAGGACTTTGCAAAACCTAGCGATCAGCTTTCTTTCTGCTTCGGTTGTCATTCCCTGGTCAGGTTCCCAATACTCAAACGTCAAAGCGATAAGCCCGGCCCAGTACCTTTGATGGTAAGCAAGTGATCGGGCGCTTTGTTGAGTGGCGTTAATCTTGATCGCCTGGCCTACCTTCCAGCCTGCCGCCGCTTCCCGGTCTGAATCGGTAGCGTAGGCAAAGCCGTTATTGACCTTAATCAAAACAAATTCTTTAGCCATTATCATCACCTAGCTGTTCAATTAGGCTGTCACCGATATGCTCAAGCATCCAAGTGCAATCATTATCTTCAGCCACCAGCTTAATGAGCTCGTACTCTTCCGGCTCGCATGGATAGCAATCTTCTGGCGGTCCACTATAGAAACCTGGTGAAAATGGTGTATGATTAAACGTAAGTTCAGCCTCTACTTCTGAGCCGTTAATATCCAGTGTCACCGTTTTTGTGTATTGCATGTTATTATTCCCTTTTCTACTTTGAACTGCCCTAGCCGTATTGGTTAGGGCTTTTTTTATGCGCCGTATAATTCGGACTTAGGAATATAACTTGTTACCTGTGCGCCTATCTTGAATGGATTAAACACAAGTACGAACTGAGGTTTGTTATTGCCTGGTATCGGCTTGCCTTCACCATCTAAGAAAGCGATTCGCCCGGTTGAATACTCGCGCTTACCTTCTGGCGTAGCATCGGCAACTATGTGTCGGATCTCGCTAACACCTTTCAAAGCTTCAGCAAACCAACCAACGCTAGTGTCATCGTTAAGCAGCATAACAACACCAAGGCCACCAGCTTGAGCCTCAAGCGATTTCTTCACCCACGGCATAGGATTGCTATACGGGCAATTTAACCAAACATAGTTATGACCTATGAAGGCGTAGCGCTTATCTATCTCTTTGGCCCAATCCAGGGAAAGAGAATCATCTTCTTCAGTGAAGTGAAGAACACAAAGCGCGTTTTCGTGAGAGCTTGCCATATCAGCGACAAAACCAAACTCACGGTTTAGAGTGTTGAACACTTCTGGCGGTGTGCGCCACAAATCATTAGCCATTTTTATTCCTTAGTGGTTACAGCGACAATCATCACAAAGAGGACGGCCGCAAACAAATTGCCCGGCGTGGCTGCATCCATGAGTTGCAAGCTTTCCACAACTACACTTAGCCTGGTGGCGCTCACACTGGCCGTTATCAAGAATCGCCTTTGAGCCGCACTCACCTTGCCACGGCTCCGAATAGCAACAAGTTGGCTCTGGCATTTTGTGACCTTGTTTTTGCTGAGACAGTTCTTCAGTGATGATCTTCAACTGCTTTTTGCGGATAAGCCCGGCGAACTCAATTGAATAACCAACCTTACCAAGCACCATTTTGAAAGCGGCGTTAAAGCCTTGCTGGTAGCCTTTCTTAAAACCTTTTGAATAACTCATTTCTGCTCAATTCCTTTTCTGTTTCGGTATTCGTTCAAACCATCCATCAAAGACTTAACGCCTTGCTTAGATTCGGCCTTGTGTTCTGATAACTCAATTAAGCCAGGTAGCTTACTTGGTAGCGCCTCTAAAGGTGTGCGCTCGTAGCAGTCGTAAGAGCTAACAAACTCTTTCTTCTTCCAAACAAGCTGATCATAGGTACACATACAAAGTGCTCGCCAGCCGCCAACAGCTTTAACCGCCGCAATAGCTTGCTTATCTTCTAGCTCAAGAGTGCCATAGCTACCAATGCGGCTAATCTCTCTCTCAATGCAAGCCCAGGCCATTTCTGCGCGGTCTTCAACAAGTTGTTGGTTCTGCTTTGCGGTACCAGTTACATACTTCGCAATATTGGCAATGTTAGGAAAGTATTTCCCATCGTCTGGATCAAACATGTGCGCCTGAACAGCTTGCTCAAGTGCGTCAATTCCCCATTGCTTAAACATAAGCTTGAAGTTGGCAATGTCCGCCTCGCTCAAGTCTCTACGGTAGTTAACCGATAGCTGAGCAATCATATTTCCAAATCGTTGTTTAGAGTCCATATCTTCACCTATTGAAGTGTTAATTGGTTAATGTTTTTAACTTGATTGTCGGCGCACCATTTAATTATGATCGCTTCAATATCTCGTGGGTCTGGTGGCCCTTCTTCTAATTCCGCAAGGCTCATATACTCGATTAACGCAAACCAAACCATTTGCTCATGCGAGTATTTAAGTTCTTCCAGGAATAAATCTATTCCTCGCTCGCTAATGTAAGCGTCAAATGCTTCAAACGATCCTTTGACTAGCTCTCTCAGCTAAAGAGTTTCATTAAGATCAGTCATCGTCCCACTCCATATTGTTCAGGGCATCAAGCGTTTTAGATACGTGCTGCCCAAATCTCTGCTGCGGTTGTTGTTGCCCAACGTTGTCACGGAACTGTTCAAACTTATCAGGGCGACATATCAACTCAATATCGTTGTACTTGGTTTGATTGTCGTTTTGTCCCATATGGAAAGGCGACATAGAGCAATTGAATATCGCGGTTTTAAACTCGTCCACCTGGTAGCCTTCTTTTAGTCGATCAGAGATAAGCTTTTCACGCTTCTTGTTTAGCCTGGTGGTGCCTCCTTTTTTCATGACCTCCTTCCAGTAGTTAAAGATTTCAAGAACGTCATTGCCTGCTTTAGCTGGCGAAGGCTTTTGTTCGGTTACGGTATCAGGAATCAGGTTAAGTGAATCAGGAATCAGGTTAAGGGAATCAGGAATCAGGTTAAGGGAATCAGCAGGATTACTATCAGAGTTGTTCGGTTTTAATCCAGATAAATCACGATTAATCGCGAGTTTATTTAAATCAATAGATTGTCGGTACTCTTCACAGTATTCCGGTATTTCTGTTCCTTTAGCTTTCTCGTTCTTATGTGGGTTCTGATGTTTATCGAAATTGATGACATTTAAGTAAATTTTGTCACCGTCCGAGTAGAACCGTACAAATCCAGATTTATCCAGATTAATAGCGAGCGAATCAATGCAACACTCGTCATAAGCAAGAAGCTGTTTCTTAACTCTCTTGGATCTCCACTCAAGATTTCCGTTACAGTCTGCAATTGTCCACAGACCAATAAATAAAAGTCTTCCAAGCGGGTCATTATCTGCCAGCTCGTCATTATCAAAGAAGGCAGGCTTAATGTTTCTAGCCCTAGCCATTTTTCATTTCCTTCTTATAGAGAGCAACGATAGCTTCAGCCGCAATATCTTGCTTGGTGCGAATGAATGAGTTTTCACGCTTACGCTTCTCTGAAAGCTTGCTAAGCATTTCATCGGTGGTTGGGTTTACTTTTACATGCTGTGCCATTTTTAGTGTCCTTATGTTGATTTGATTTCATCTTAGATTAACGGCTTTAATTTGTAAATAAAAAAATACTAAAAAAGTATACAAAAATACTTGCTTTTAATTTTGGTCGGTGCTAAATTTCAATCATCAACACGGAGACACAACATGAAGAAGGCAAGCATGAAGGTTTTAGCAGTAATAGCAGCGGTGGCGCTTTTCGGCCTTGTAGGTCAAATGGACTATGAAGACGCAGTAAACGCAGAGAATCACTACTGCGATATGGTTGAAGCCGGACACTGGCCAGCATTCAATAAGAATGTTTCCTGTGATAATTCGTTCAAAGTAGAAGGTGAACAAAATGGATATTAAAAACAAAGGTGATTTAATCCAGGCGTTCGTTAATAAGTCTGAAGAAGTTCAGCGCTTAAATGATCAGCTTGGCGCGGCAGACTCGCAACTTAGTGACCTGTATGAAGCTATCGCAACAGATGAAAATCTTATGAAACTTGTTCATGCTGGTGGTATTACTACGGCTGGCGGTGAATTAATCATTTTCAACAACAGCAGTGAAGAGCTTGTTATCTGCAAGTCCGTTTCAAGCTACACCATTAAAGACGAGCTCAACGCTGAACAGCTTGGCATCGTTAACGGTTACAAGCCTGTTAGTGACGTTTGGTTTAATGCTGCAAAGAAAGAGCTTGAGTATTCAGAAACAACACTTGAGAAGCTTCTTGATCAAATCGGCGAAGAAGGTTGCAAGTTATCTGAAGAGCAACTTAAAACACTTACTGAAGCTGAGGGGCGTGGCAATGAGTAACGTTAAGTCAATTGAAGTGCGGCTTCAGCGCCCTTTTGATGAAGAAGATATTCAATGGCGTGTCCAGCAGGCTGGAATACCTGCAAGCGGAAAACCTTATGTTATGGCGATTCCTTACGTTAGTAACCGAGCGATTCAAAAGCGGCTTGATGAAGTGTTTGGTGCTTTTGGTTGGGAGAACGCATATAAGCCAACTCCTGACGGCAAGGGTTACTTGTGCGGCATCACTATTCACTTGAGTGGAAAGTCCGTCACTAAGTGGGATGGTGCCGAGTACACTAATATTGAACCATTAAAAGGAGCGTTATCTGATTCGATGAAACGTTGCGCTGTTCAGCTTGGGATCGGTCGATACCTGTATCAGCTTGATGTTTGTTTTGCTGATTGCTATGTAGTTGAAAATCGCCGTGATGCGATAAACCTTCACACCCATTTCCCAAACAAGCAAAACAGAAGTGTTAAAGTTTTAATTAGCTGGTCAAATCCAATGTTGCCAGCATGGGCTTTGCCTTTTGAAGATCACTCTGAATTTATCGACAAGATAAAAAGCGCTGAGGATATGGACCAGTTGAGGGCTGCATTCTCTGAAGCTTACAAGGCTGGTCAGTCTTCTTTGTCTGAAGAGCTTCAAGAGCAAGCTATCAAGGCGAAAGATAAGCGTAAGGCTGAAATTGCATCAACAATAGACGCAGTTAATGCCAAGAAGTTTAAAGAAGTTGATTTATGGCTTGACAAGGAGGTCCTTATGCTTAATGAGCTACCAAGTAAATCAACAATTGAAAATTACAGAAATGTAATAGCTGAGAACCTAGCAAATAGAACTAGGAATCAGCCGTTTGATAGCTCGCCACTAGAAGCGAAGCTTGATCAAAAATGCCAAGAGCGTTTAACTCAATTACCAAAGTAGAGATAAAATTATGCCAAATACAGAAATCGTAACATTCGAGCAAGCAACTTCACTTACTGGCAAGAAGGCAATCGACTTCTTTTCAGATTCAAACAACGTTTACCCACTTATTGAACAAGTAAGAAAAGAAGCTTTAAGCATTGTTCCAAACGTTAAAACTAAAAAGGGCCGTGATGAAATTGGTTCTACAGCCTTAAAGGTTTCAAAGTCTCGCAAGGCAATTGTTGAAGCGATAGATAAGTCAGTTGCAGATCTAAAGGCAAAGGTTCAAACGGCTAATGATGTAAAGAAAATAGTTGTATCTGAACTTAACCAAGCTCGTGAGGATGTTTTAGCTCCTCGCAATAAATGGCAGGCTGAACAAGATGAAATTGAAGCTAAGCGAGTTGCATCCATAAAAGAGCGAATTGATAGCATTTCAAGTATCGGTGAGTTTAGCCTTGAGGAAGATAAAGACGAAATTGCACATAAAATTGATGCTCTTGAAAATATTGATGTTAGTGAGTTCTTTGAAGAGTTCACCGCTGAAGCTGCTAAAGCTGTTCAAGATGCTATTACAGCTTTAAATGCTCGCATACTTCAAATCATTGAAGATAAAAAAGCAGAAGAACAGCGCAAGCAGCTAGAAGATGAGCAGAAGAAAAACCGAATTCAAGAGCGATTGACTAACCTGGTTCAAATTCCTCTTGGCTTAATGGGTAAGCATTCTAGCGAAATTCAAGCGAAAATTGATAGCCTTCAGGAGTTTGCTGTTCTTGAGGAAGATTTTCAAGAGCGCACAGAAGAGGCTAAAACTTCACTTTATCAAGTAGTTTCACAGCTTGAAATGATGGTTAACCAGGCTAAGCAGCTTGAAGAGGCGCAAGCCAAGACTCAAGCTGAAGAACAGGCCAATCGTGAGCAGGAAGAAGCTGACCGTTTACAGCGTGAAGCAGAAGAGAAAGCTAAGCAGCCAGAGCCAACGCATGAACCTATTCAGCAAGCGGTAGTTGAGCAGAGTGAGCCTTTGGTTGGTGATATAGCTCCTTTCGGTATCACAAAGAACTCATACCCTGACTTGTTTGAAGAGTTTAAAGACGGTTGTTCTTTCGATACATCAGAAGTGCCTAAGCATGGTAAAGGTTATGTGATTCCTGAAATTGAGCATGAAGGAAAGCTTTACCGATATAACATGCAGCTTACTTGGGATTACTCTTGGGGAATTGAAGAGTGGCTTGAGTCTGAAGGCGCTTGGCTTGTGGTTGAACCGTTTGAATATGCAGAGCTGAAAGCTGATATAATTGACTACGATTCAAAAGAAGCGATGCGATATTTCTTTGATGAAGAAGCTATTTTTGACTTAGCTCATAAGTCTGATGATATCGAGTACAAACTTGAAGTTGTTCTTCGCCGAGTTCAGCAATAATTAACCTGGCGGTGTAAAAGCCGCCACCACTTAAACCAAAGTAGAGATATAACATGAAAACGATTTTTACATACGACACTGAAACAACGGGCTTGCCTAACTGGAAGGTGCCAAGCGATTCAGAAGAACAGCCTCACTTAGTTCAATTGGCAGGTGTTCTTTCTAACGCTGAAACTGGCGAAGAAATTCAATCAATGAACGTGATTATTAAGCCGGACGGTTGGGAAATCCCTGAAGAAGTAACAGCGGTTCACGGCATCACGACTGAATACGCGCTTGAACATGGTATCCCTGAAGGAATGGCCGTGGCAATGCTTCACATGATCCGTGGTGACGCTGAACGAGTGGCGTATAACAAGACTTTTGACCAGCGCATTATTCGTATTGCAATGAAGCGCTATATGTCTGAAGAGTGCATTGAAAAGTGGGCGGTGAAAGACGATCACCACTGTGCAATGCGAATGGCTCAAAAAGAGCTAGGCGGTAAAAATCCAAAGCTTGTTGATGCTTACAAAGCTATTTGTGGCAAAGACTTGGTAAATGCTCATAGCGCAATGGCTGATACACTGGCAGCGCAAGAAATCTTTTTCAAACTTAACTCAGGAGAGTAATCATGGCAGATCGCAAAACAAACGTAGCTGACTTTATCGGCGAATGTAACGCTGGAATTATGATTGAAAAGCTTGCACTAGCTTTAAGTGATGCGGCACTTGCTCAAATCACTCACGGTATCGGCAGCAAGAAAGCGAAGGTATCACTTGAATTTACCTTTCAAAAAATGGGTGACAACGATCAGGTTATCGTTTCTCACAAGCTTTCAACCAGTAACCCAACTAAGCGCGGTAAGAAGTTCGAAGAAGATATTACTGATACAGCTTTCTTTGTTGGCAAAGGTGGCAAGCTAACCATCAACGCGCCGGAAGAAGATGACAGCGGCCAGTTCAATCTAACACATGAAAATGTTGATAAAGAAACTGGTGAAGTACAGCAACACTCAAACGTTCGCCGCCTGGCTAACTAATTCAAACCGCCGGGTTAACGCTCGGCAAACCTTAAATTTTTATTATAGAGTAAATAACTATGTCAATGACTAAAGAAGCAATCCAGCACCTTGAGAAAACCGTTCTACTTGCAGGCGTAAACGCTTCACTTGCTGAAGTAAAAGCTCAATCGCCACTTATCGCACTGCCTGAAGGCGTAAAGCTTTCTGATCTTGAAGGTCACATGGAGCACCGTACTTCTTACCGTTTCAACTTCTCAACCAAATCAATCAAAGACTTTGGTGAATACTGCAAAGAGTTCGACAAAGAAGGCGCTAAGTGTTTTGTAAACTCTGATCGCATGTATGCAGAAACCATTTTTGACCTTGGCACAGAAGATAAACCGCTTCACCAGCGCCACAACTCAAAGCTTCAGCTTGATAAGACGGCAGCGTTTAAAGCTATCCTTTGCGTAAACGGCGATCACATGAGCCAAAAAGCAGCGGCTAACTTTGTTGAAGACTGGGCCGACAATATCAAGGTTGTGAACAGTGACGGCGAACCAATGACCAACAGCCAGGCAGCTAAGCAATTGCGTGAAATTACTATTGAGCAAGTTAGTAACCGTGACAGCAAGGTCAGCGACTTCGGCGAGTCTATGAGCGAGTTCGAGAAGATTGAAGCTAAGAACCAGGATAAGATCCCGGCAACGATTGAGTTTACTTGTCAGCCGTACCACGGATTAGCTAATCGAGCGTTTACCGTTCGAGTATCAATCCTAACTGGCGGCCAGAAGCCTGAAATCTGCTTCCGTATTGTTAAGCTTGAAGCACAAGAGGAAGATATGGCTGAAGAGTTCAAAGAAATCCTGGTTGAAATGTTCAAAGACTCTGAAGTGAAAACCTTCATCGGCGAAAGCTAAGATTAACTAACCAAGTTGAACTATCTGGAATTTCCGGATAGTTCACTTTAACAAGGAGCTTCTATGGCAAGCCGTGGAGTAAACAAAGTTATCCTGGTTGGCAATCTTGGTAATGATCCTGAAATTCGCTATATGCCTAACGGGGGCGCGGTTGCCAACATAACAATTGCGACTTCAGAAAGCTGGCGAGATAAAGCAACTGGCGAACAGCGTGAAAAAACAGAGTGGCACCGTGTTGCTCTGTTCGGAAAATTGGCAGAAGTGGCCGGGGAGTATCTTCGTAAGGGCTCACAGGTTTATATTGAAGGTCAGCTTCAAACTCGTAAGTGGCAAGATCAGCAAGGCCAGGACCGATACACTACTGAAGTTGTTGTTCAGGGCTTTAATGGTGTAATGCAAATGTTAGGCGGTAAGCCTCAAGGTCAAGGCGGCCAACAACAAGCGCCAGCTCAACAGCAACAAGGTGGATGGGGCCAGCCTCAGCAGCCAGCACAGCAAAGACAACCACAACAACAGCAACGCACTCAAAACCAACAGCCTCAATACAATGAGCCGCCAATGGATTTTGATGACGACATACCTTTTAATTAAGCCCTTCAGGTCGGGGCGTAAAAGTTCGGCCTGTTACTCTATGAGGTAGATATGGGAAAGGTTTTAGATTTACTACGAAAGGGATCAAGCGCTCAGGCTGGTGACGTTACTCACGTTAACGAAGCCAAAACAGCAGAAGAAGCGCTTGATGTACTTTCAAAGGAAGCAAGAAAGGCATTGCGTGAAACGGGACTTTGGAAACAAGAGTTTCACGGCAATGAAATTGTAGCGGTGATCGCCTGCTTTATTGCGGCGAAAGCTGAATTGGATAAACAATCTGAAGGTAAATAAAATGACAAAGCAACATGACGAACAAATGGAAAAAGAAATTGTTGAGCTTGGTTTAACTGCGCCTCGCGTAACACTTGATTCAATTAAATCGCTAATGGATAAGGTTGAATACAAGGTTCACGTTGTTGAAGGGACAACCACAACTCACGCCGTTGCGCTTCTTGATGGTTTTAGCTTGGCTATCGGTATGAGTGCTTGTGTTGACCCGGCTAACTTCAATGAAGAGCTAGGTCGCAAGTATTCAATCATTGACGCTGAAGAGAAGGCTCAGAAAAAGCTATGGGAGCTTGAAGGTTATCGCCTGAAGTTCTCAAACAGTTAAATGGATAGCGTTATCAAGGTTGTATTCATTCCTAAGCTGTTAAAAGCTCAAAGGCATGAATACTTGATTCACACCGACAACTATAAAACCGCTGAAGACATAGCAAGTAAGCGGTTGTTCTTTGATGGTCACAGCAAGAAAGACTTCAAATAAGTTGTTATGGCTCAAGTTCAAGCATTTGATAAGTAAGGTATTTATGAAAAAAGTAGCTTTAATCATCGGCCACTCAGCTAAAAGCGGTGGGGCCACAAACAAAACTTACGGCACAAGCGAGTTTCAATTTAACGGGCCGCTTGCTCACTCGGTGGCTGAAAAGCTTATCCTGGAAGGCTACGAGCCAATCATTATTTATCGTGACTGCTCATACTCAGCACTACCAGGTAAGGTTAATCAAACTGAAGCTGATATTGCTGTTTCATTCCACTGTAACGCCTTCAATGAAGAGTCGAACGGCTCAGAAACGCTTTACTACAAGCACAGCTCAAAAGGTTTCTTGCTTGCTTCGTGCATTCAAGAGCAAGTTGTTAAGTGTTTGGGCCTTAAAGATCGCGGCCTTAAACCTTGCGTAGCTTCTCACAAAGGTAAGGCTGGTGATCGCGGCGGTCTTCTCCTTCAGAAAACGTCAATGCCTTGTGTCATTGTTGAGCCGTTCTTTATTGATAGCGATACATCATTAGAGCTGGCTAACCACAAGTTTGAAGAGTTATCTGAAGCCTACACTAAAGGGATAGTGAGCTATCTAAGGGGTTAGCATGGCATTAGATCCAATCAGCGCGGCGTTAGAATTAGGAACGTCAGTCATCAATAAGATTTGGCCGGACCCGGTTAAGCAAGCAGAAGAGCAGCGCAAGCTTCAAGAGTTGGCACAAAAAGGAAGCCTGGAAGAACTCAACGCTGAAGTTAAGCTTCTTATCTCCCAAGTGGACCTAAACAAAGTGGAAGCGGCTCACAAGTCTATCTTTGTTGCTGGCTGGCGTCCTTTCGTTGGTTGGGTGTGTGGCTTTGGATTGCTGTATAATGTGATCCTTGCTCCATTCCTGGATATTTGGCTAACGGTGCCAGAAGTTAAAACCGACTTGCTTTATCCGGTATTACTTGGAATGTTGGGGTTAGGTGGTATGCGCTCCTTCGAGAAAGTGAAACGTGTAAGTAGAGAAAAATAGAGTATAATTAAACATTGAGGATAGGGTAGCTCCCGAAAGAACGACACGCTGATCGTTTTTCCTCAATCCTCTTTCAGCGAACCTTAGCGAGGTTGTTATATGTTTGCAAGAAAACCAGCCAATAAAATTTCCCTATCAAAAAGAAAACCTCTTTTTGGCATTGCCATTAATGACGCTTGGTATATGACTCAATTAGGTAAGTCTGGCTACTGTCCCATTTACAGGAAGTGGAAGGATATGATCACGAGAGTCTACTCTGAGAAAATGCACAAGAATAATCCCACCTACACCGGGGTTACTGTTTGCGAAGAGTGGTTAACATTTAGCAATTTTTTGAAGTGGTACGAAGAAAATCACATTGATGGATTTGATTTAGATAAAGACTTGAAGGTCAAAGGGAATAAACTTTATTCGCCTGAAACGTGCATGTTCGTACCACCAGCAGTAAATAGATTATTTGCGGATAAGCCTAACTTAAATAAGTCTCTACCCACAGGCGTAAGCTTCCACGAGCCAACAGGGAAGTATAGAGCAAGAGTTAATAGAAAGTATCTTGGTCTGTTCGACAGAAAGGAAGATGCATCAAAGGCTTACGCTGAAGCTAAAAATAAAGAAATAAAAATATTCATGTGTCAATACCCTGAGCTTAAAATAGTGCTAAGCCAGTACCTTAGTGATACAATTAAGTCAACGGAATTTTAACAAAATGAGAAAAGTGATGCCAAGTGATACCTTATCGTTCTTACAGCGCCTTCAGGAGTACGGGATACTCGGTTATGCGTGGATACTACTCGTAAGCTTTTGGGCTGGAACTGCAAAGTATCTAACCTCACTCAATGGACAGAAGCCGACTATCTTCGGTTGGCTATCTGAAACTTGCGTAAGTGGCTTTGTCGGTATCATTGCCGCAATGACTTGCCAGTATTACCAGTTAGACTTTCTACTCACTTCAGCAATAACAGGGATCTGTGCTCATAACGGCATCAGGTCCCTTTATCTTATTGGTGAAATCTTAAAAAAAAACACGACAAGCCTTAACCGTATTGCTTCAGAGCCAACGGATACCGCTTTAATGGCAAAGAGAAAGGAACAAGACGATGAAAAACACGATAAGTAACATCATTCTCCCGGCTGATACCTGGGTTAACATCTATCTAACCCCTGCAATTGTCGCCGCTGGTATCTCAATCGGTGATCGCCTCGCCTTCACAAACATAGAAGGCGCTATCAATTTAAACTTCTCAGCTAACAAGCCTGGTCAAGATGCCGGGTTTACTCCGTTAGAGAAAGGCTTTGAAATCTCCAATAGTTTAGGTTCATTAGGTGCATGGGCGATTAGTCGCGGCGCTGACGGCTTAATTAACGTAGGTGAGAACGTAACCGCTGAAATGCCTGATGGTTTATTTAGTGGTACACGAGCAATTACACAGCAAACCTACACTGAAGCAAATTCAAAAGCTGGTGTGCAGCATGAAGGGTCAACTCTTCTAGCTGACGTTGCCGCTGGTGCAGAGAATGAAACCATATTTCTAACTGGCGCATTACCAGTATCGTTAAAAGGTAGAGTTATTGGTTATACCGGAACTGGCGTAAAGGCTGAAATCTTCGAGGCCCCAACTTATACAGGCGGTTCTTCAGTCCCATATCAAAACGCTTCAGCAATTAATCCAGTGACCGGGCTAACTCAAATCATTGTTGGTGCAACCGTAACAGCAGACGGAACACTAACTTTTGCACCTGACTACCTGATCGGCAACACATCAAACCAGGGCAAAGGCTCCTATGGTGATTCAGTCAGTGGCCGAGAGAAGCCATTAAAACCAAACACAGCTTACCTATTCCGCATCACTTCCCTTGATACACAGCCGCAAGACATTACAAGTCTGCTTACCTGGTACGAGGGCGAACTTGACTTACCGCTATGAGTGAAACAAAGCAAATTAAATTAACCGCTGAACAGTTGGAGTTAGCAAGTAAGCTTACTCCACTTCAACGTAAGTTTGTTTTAGAACTAATCAAGCCAGGAACATCACAAAGACAGGCCTACATTACAGCAGGAGGGAAAGCAAAGACCGAACAAGCTCAAGACTCTTCTGCAACAACCATGTTTAGTAATGTGAAGGTTAAAGCTTTCTATAACTCATTACTTAGCTGTATCGCTTCAGATTCGATTATGACCAAGCAGGAAGCTCTTGAGAGGCTTTCTAAGTCAGCAAGGGCAACAATACACGACATTTGCACATTCGAGCTTAAACAGGTCGGTGAGGACGAAGACGGCAACCCGGTAATGCAAACAGTTTGGACCATGAAGCACTCTGAAGACATCGATCCGGTTATCGCTGCCTCAATCAAGTCAGTTACCTTCACCAAGACCGGGCCAAAGATTGAAATGTATGACAGCAACGGATCAATCAAGATTCTTTCTGACCTTCAAGGCTGGAATGCGCCACGCAAGCAAGAGATCACCGGGAAGGATGGAAACGCATTAGCTATCAAAGCTGATGTTAGTGCACCAGAGATAGCAAGCGCTTTAGCTGGTTTAATGGCTAAATTATGAATAACTATGTGCGTATCTGTGAATAAAGTATAAAAATTATCGGGGTTAGTATCTCGAAAGTTGCATAAACGGTGAATACGATGAAGAAAAAGCAATTTCTAGCAGTGGCATTACTGGTTAATGTGCTTATCGTTGTTGGGTTATCTATCGCATTGTGGAGCCTTGCATGAGTGAAGTAATGCAGTGGGAGACAATGACGGATGCTGAAAAGATAGCCGTCAAAGTAGCAAGTGAAGCCTCTTTTGAGGCTTTTATGCGTATATTCTTCCAGTTATTGCAAGGTCAGAAGTTTAAAAAGAACTGGCACCACACCTATGAGTGCCAACTTGCTGAAGATGTTTTCTACGGAAAGATTAAACGGGGCATCATCAATGTTGCGCCTGGTTCAACTAAAACAGAAATCTGGTCTATTCACTGGCCTGTATGGTGCATTATTAAGTGTATCACTGACGGCAATCCAAGAAGTTCACGCTGGCTACCGCTTTCTTACTCTGATGACCTTGTTGTTGAGAACGCCACAAGAGTTAAAGAGATCATCGACTCTGAAGAGTTTCAACAGCTTTGGCCTATGACTCAAGCCAAAACCACCAAAGCAAAGCACAACTGGATGTACTATGACGAAAACAATAACCGTCATCGTCTTTACGGGACCAGCATCAACGGACAGGTAACAGGCCGCCGAGCTGGTTACATGATAGAGAACTGCTTTACTGGTGCGCTTATTCTGGATGATCCGCTTCCTCCTAAAGATTCAGACAGCGGCAAACTGATGGACAAGGCCAACAAGAAGCTTAACCGCGTTGTTCGTTCCCGTCTTGCACATGACAACGTGCCTATCATCATGGTTCAGCAACGAATAGCCAACGGTGACAGCACAGACTTCCTAATGAGTGACAAAACGCCGGATACCTACGAAATATTTAAGGTCCCGGCCATTATTGATCGCGAATACCTGGAAACCTTACCGCAAGAAATGAAAGAGGCTTGCATTCGTGACACTGGATTCAAGTCGGGCCGCGTTAGTTACTGGACTGACAAAGAGCCAACGGAGACATTACTCGCTATGGAAAAAGCAGATAACTTTATGTTCAGCGCTCAATACCAACAAAACCCTGATGATGCACTTCAAGAAGGTGTTGTTTACAAGAAAGAGCTTGAGCTACTTATTGAAGAGGGCCGCTTGTGTAATATCCCTATCGAGAAGGCGCTACCCGTTTATACCTATTGGGATCTTGGTATCAATGACGATATGGTTCTATGGCTCATGCAGCCACACCGCAAAGAGTTACGAATGATTGCCTGTTATGCCAATCGTGACGAAGGCATGGAACATTACATTAACTGGCTTCACGACTTCGCTGATAAGTACGGGATCCGATACAAAGAACACCTGGCACCGCATGATATTTCTGTTCGTGACCTAATGACCAGGGAAAGCCGACTTGATACCGCTAAGCGAATGGGTATTAAGTTTAAGTTGGTTGAACGATGCAAGAGCAAGCGTGAATCAATCAACGCCTTGAAGAAGTTATTCCCTCGCCTATGGATTGATAGCAAACGATGCGACACCGATTCAACCGGGGCAGTTGGTGATCAGGCTAAAAAGACAGGCTGGAAAGGTATCAAGGCATTGCGCCGTGAGTGGGACCATGACAATGAAGTGTTTAAAGATGCTACTGGTCCTAAGTGGGCGACTAACTTCACTGACGCTATTCAGCAAATGGGGCTTCACTACAAAGAAGATGCCGAGCGCAAGAAACCTAAGCGTAGACCTGGTGCTGGATCTGGTGGTGCTTGGCTTGCAAGTTAAGTGCTATTCTCATGGTGGATAAGGAGAATGCGTATGAGTAACTTAATTTGTGGTGTTGCGTTAAATGACGCTGGATATGTAACAAACAAGTCTGTCGATGGTGTTCAAGTAAGATGCCCTTTCTATGCTAAGTGGTACACGATGATAACAAGGTGCTACAACGGCAAGAAGCCAGCATATAAAGACTGCATTGTTTGTGATGAATGGCTTACGTTCAGTAACTTCAAGTCGTGGATGGAAAAACAGGACTGGGAAGAAAAGCAAATAGACAAGGATATTATAGAGCCTGGGAATAACGTTTATTGCCCTGAGCTTTGTTGCTTTGTATCAAGAAAGCTAAATATGCTGCTTTGTGCTGGAAATAAAGCTGGCGGCGCTTATTTAACGGGGGTAGCCAAGCACAAGAAAGGTTCTAGTGTATTTGAGTCAAAGATAAGCATTAACGGAAAGCAAATAAGAATAGGCTTTTTTGATAAAGAAATTGACGCCCATATCGCATGGAAAAAGGCAAAGTCAAAACTTCTTGTCGATGAAGCAAGCAAACAGTCAGATTTACGCATTGCTGCTGGCCTAATGAAACATGCGGAACTTCTTAATGCGTAGTTATGGCGAAATAGCTGAAGTGTGTTTTCAGCGTAAAGGCTGGAATATTTACAATCTGGCTACTGAGTATAAGATTTGGGATGGATACCGAAGCAAATCGGTTTATGTAAACACCATGCTTGAACTCAAAGAAGAGATCAGCAAATTTATCAAAGAGGAATACCATGAAGAAAGTTAAGTTCAAGTGTGACGGTTGTAATGTGGTTGTGAGCCGACCAAAGCAAAGGCTTGTTCAGGAACATTCTCGTAAGTATTGCTGTGAAAAATGTTTAATGAAATGGAGGCTTGCTAATGGCTAAGTCAAAGATAGAACAGCTTTACGCTAAACCCGTAAAGCAAAAAAAAGGTGATAAGTCTGATGACTCATTACTTTGTACGGCCAGAAAGCGAGCTCGTGACGGTGCAACCTACTGGAAAGAAAACTGGGAAGCTGCTGAAGATGATCTGAAGTTCCTTGCTGGTGAGCAATGGCCTTCACAGGTACGAACTGAGCGAGAGCTTGAACAGCGTCCTTGCCTAGTTAATAACGTATTACCTACCTTTGTGGATCAGGTCCTTGGTGATCAGCGACAAAACCGCCCGGCCATCAAGGTAAGTGCTACTGATGTGGTTCGCGTTCCTGACTCTAAAACCGGAGAAGATACAACGCTTCGCATATCTAACACTGCTGGCAAGAGTGATTATGAACTTTCTGAAGTATTTACCGGGCTAATCAAGAACATTGAATACAACTGTGACGCAGAAACAAGCTATGACATTGCTTTTCAGTCTGCTGTTGAGTCTGGCATGGGTTACTTGCGCGTTCGATCTGATTACCTGGCAGATGATAGCTTTGACCAAGACTTGATCATTGACCATATAGAAAACCAGTTCGCTGTAACAATGGACCCAAGCGCCAAAGAGCGTGACCGTTCAGATATGAACTGGTGTTTGATTGATGACACGATGGAAAAGGAAGCGTTCAAAGAGCTTTATCCTGATGCCAACGCCGACCCGGTTAACTCTGATTCAGTCGATGATATGGGGACCTGGTACTCTGACAACTCAGTTAAGATCAGCGAATACTTCACTCGTGAGCCTTGCATTAAAGAAGTGGCACTTCTTAGTGATGGCCGTTCAGTGTATATGGATGAGTTAGAGCCTGTTGTTGATGAGCTTCTTGCTAAAGGTGTAAGTATTGTCCGTACCCGCAAGGTGAAAACGTATAAGGTATTCTGGCGTAAAATCACAGGGCTTGATGTTCTTGAAGGCCCTGTTGAACTGCCATGCTCAACCATTCCTGTCGTCCCGGTTTGGGGTAAGGCATTGGTTATTAAGAAGAAAATCATTTTCCGTTCTATTATTCGCCACAGTAAAGATGCTCAACGAATGGCTAACTATTGGGATAGTGCAGCAACTGAAGCCGTTGCTCTTGCACCCAAAGCGCCGTTTATCGGTTCTGAAGGTCACACTGAAGGTTACGAACACCAATGGGAAACGGCCAACACTGTTAACCGTTCAGTATTAACCTACGTTCCACAATACCAGGGCGATCCTGGGCCACGCCGAGAGCAGCCAGCCTCTATCCCTGCCGCTGAAATCACTCTTGGCATGAACTCAAGCGAGAAGATTAAAGCCACGCTTGGTATGTATGATGCCTCTCTTGGTGCAATGGGAAATGAAACTTCCGGCCGGGCAATCGTAGCAAGACAGCGCCAAGGTGATCGCGGTTCATTTGCCTTCATTGATAACCTGACTAAAGCTATTCGCCGTGTTGGTAAGATCATGGTTGAAATGATACCTAAGATTTACGATACAGAGCGTGTTGTTCGTTTGAAGTTCTCTGATGAAACTGAAGACTTCGTTAAGTTGAATGAGCAGATCCTTGATGAACAAACAAATGAGTGGGTAACTATCAATGATCTTAACGTTGCTAAGTATGACGTTGTTGTTACTACTGGCCCGGCTTACTCGACTCAACGACAAGAAGCGGCTGAATCGCTTATTCAATTCGCTCAAGCTGTTCCGGCTTCTGCTGCGGTTATTGCTGATCTTATCGCTCAAAACATGGACTTCCCTGGTGCTGATGTTATGGCCGAACGTCTTAAAAAGATTGTTCCACCTAACGTATTGACCAATGACGAAAGAGAGAAGCTTGCTGAAGATATGCCAGATCAGGACCAGCCAACTCCTGAGCAGCAATTGCAAATGAAGGAGCTTGAAGTTAGAAGCCAGGAAGCTGAAGCTAAATCGGTAACGGCCCAGGCAAATAATGAGAAGTCTGCCGCCACAATTGCTAAGGCACAGGCCGATCTTGTCCAGGCTCAACTTGAAACGGCTGAAGCTCAAGCACAACTTCAAGCTATCCAAAGCGGCGAAGGTGAAGCTTACCAGCAAGTGCGTGAATTAGTTGCTGAGGCACTGGCTGAGTTAATGGCAAACAATCAAAATGTCAAGGCTTAACGAGTGACTTTTTACTAAATTAAGCTTATCATTAGTTTATGGCTACCAGTGGCCTTTCACTGGGCTTAAATTCGTATAGGAACATATACGCCATGAGTGACGAAAACAACCAAGACGAAACTTCAGGTTTTGTCGTTACATTGAGTGATGCGCCAGAAGCACCAACTGAACCACAGGAAGAGCCGAAGCAAGAAGAACAGGCCAGTTCTGAAGCTCCTGCTACTGAAGGTGAAGAGAGGCCAGCGCCTAAAGGTGAAGGTGAGGAGTCTGAAGGCAAAGCGCAAGATGATCCCGGTAACGATTCTGATACCGCCGCACCGGACGAAGGCAAGAAGCCTAACCGAGTGCAAAAGAGAATCGACAAGGTAGTAAGAGAACGCGAAGACGAGCGCCGTAAAAATGAGGCACTTGAAAAGCGTATTGCAGAATTGGAAGGTAAAGGATCGGATAAGTCAGAAAAGGAACCCGCTGAGGATGACTTTGAAACTTATGACCAGTATCTTGATGCCCTAGACGCTTATGACAATAAGCCGACAAAGGACCAGGATAAGCCTGAACCTAAACAGGAAGAGCAAGAAGCGGCACCTTCATTAACCGATAGCCAAAAAACGGCAATGGCTGTTATTAAGGAAACGGTTGAGTCAGCAACTAAACCTGATGACTTTGAAGCTGTAGCGCTTAATCCTGAAGTTCCGATCACTGGTGATATGCTTGAAGCGCTGGCTGAATGTGAAGACCCGGCTAAGGTCATGTATCATTTAGGCCAGAATAAAGATCTTGCTACTGATATTGCTTCTGGTTCGCCAGCTCAGCAAATGCGAGCAATCGCAAAACTTGATCTGACGGTGACGAGCAAACCGCCGAAACCGACAAAAACAACTAATGCGCCCGATCCTATTAGCCCTGTTGGTGGTAGTGATGCACAAGAGAAAGCCCCGGCTGAAATGTCTTTTGCAGAATACGAAGCTCACATGAATAAGAAAGAACGTTCGCGCCAATCTTGGTAATAAATAAAGGAGCCTTCTCATGGCTGTTCAAAACAACAATCTACTTACTGATGATGTAATTGCTAAAGAAGCATTGCGTCTACTTAAAAACAACTTGGTTACTGCTAAGTTGGTTTATCGCAACTATGAAAAAACGTTTGGTAAAGTCGGCGATACTATCCGCTTAAAACTTCCTTACCGTGTTAAAGCGGCTGATGGTCGCACCCTGGTTAAGCAGCCAATGGTTGATCAGACAATCCCGTTCAAGATTGACAAGCAACACCACGTTGGCCTTGAGTACACTGTTAAGGATAAGACCCTTGATATTATGGACTTCTCAGAGCGTTACCTGAAGTCGGGCATGATTCAGATCGCCAACAAGATTGACCGCAATATCTTGCTTACCCTGAAGAAAGCATTCCACACTTCCGGCACTCCTGGCGTTCGCCCTGGTAAGTTTATCGACTTTGCTAACGCTGGTGCTAAACAAACCACTTACGCCGTCCCTCAAGATGGTATGCGTCATGCGGTCCTTGACCCGTTCACTTGTGCTTCTCTATCTGATGAAGTAACCAAGCTATTTAAAGAAAGCATGGTTGAGCAAGCGTATAAGATGGGTTATCGCGGCAAGGTTTCTGAGTACGATACCTACGAATCTCAGAACTTGCCTAAGCATACTGTTGGCGATCACGGCGGCACTCCTTTAGCTGGCGCTGGTGCTAATGGTTCAGTAATTACTATGACTGGCGGTACAGCTTCAACAACTGGATTCTTGAAAGTTGGTGATGTATTTACCGTTGCTGGTGTGTTTGGTGTTAACCCTCAGAACTATGAAACAACTGGCTTGCTTCAAGAGTTCGTTGTTACTGCTGACGTTGATACTGATGGTGCTGGCGCTGCTTCAATCAGTGTATTCCCTGCATTGAATGACGGTACAGCTACAATCAACAACGATGAAGGCGACCCAATTAGCACGAAAGCTTACCAGAACATTACAGCCCTTCCGGTTGCTGGTGCGGCTATCACTATTGCTGGCGCGGCTAATGCAACATACGAACAAAACTACCTGTTCCACCGTGATGCTATCGCCCTTGCAATGATTGACCTTGAGTTGCCACAGTCAGCGGTTATCAAGTCTCGTGCTGCTGATCCTGAGACTGGTCTGTCACTTACTCTTACTGGTGCTTATGATATTAATGAGCAAACAGAGATTCACCGTATTGATGCTGTTTACGGCACCGATTTAATCTACGGTGAACTTGCCCTTCGCATGTGGGGCGCTGCTCAGTAAGCAATAAACACTAAGGCCCAAGGACGGGCCTTTTATTCATTAGATAGAGAGAGTAACTAATATGTCAAAACTATGGATGTATCACGCAAACTGCCCTAAAGGTGAAATTGTTAACCTGTCTCAAGCCGAACAGTTGGAGCAAGACGGTTGGGTTAAGTCTCCGGCGCTTCTTGATTTACCTAAAGAAGACAACGCTGCAAAGATGGACGCTGATCAGATTGAACGTGCGCGACCTGAAGATCTTGTTGGCCTGGTTAAAACGATGGGCTTCAAGGTTTTATCTGAAGTTGAATTTGAAGCTGAAATGAATAAGGCGAAATTTAGCGCTGTACCTGTCACCATTGAATCATTCAGTGATGGAGAGCTTATTGCTGAAGCTGAACGCCGCGGCTTGAAAGATTCAGGCGGTGAGTCTGAAGATCAAGAAGGAGAACATGATCTTGATGTTCTTTACGCACAGTTTGAAGAAAACCCTGAGTCACTAACCAAAGCTGAACACGTTGTTCTTGGTAACTCGCTTTATAGTTTAGGTCTTCGTGAGAATATGAAAGAAGACACTCTAATCGAGAAAATCAAAGCGGCAATGAACGGGGCTGAATAACATGGCTACTACGGTAGGGGATATTATTCGCAGTTCAATGCGTAAAATTGGCGTTCTTGCTGCTGGCGAACCCCTGCCAGCCAATGAAGGTGATGACGCTCTTCAGGTGTTTGCTCAAATGGTTGATGCCTGGACCAATGAAACGTTGCTTATCCCTGTAGTCGGAGTGGTTACATTCCAGCTTACTAACGATGTGTCTGAATACACTATTGGTATCTACCCGGAACCAAAACCGGATCCGCTACCAATTAACCACATTGAAACAGCCAGGCCAGAAAAGATACTGGCCGCTTTTATTCGCGATCAATACGATACCGACTACATTCAAGAGGTCATTGAAGTTAAGACCTTTTCACGAATTAGCCGTAAAACGAACGCTTCACGCCCTTCACGCTTCTATGTTCGTGAAGGCTGGCCGTTAAACACTATCCTATTTGAATCGGTCCCTTACTCTTCAGAGACTTTGCACCTTGAGGTTATTCAGCCGTTAAGCGAAATACTTTCAACCGCTTCATTAACAGATGTTGTTAACTTGCCGCCAGGATATGAGCGAGCCCTTGTTTATAATCTGTGTCTTGATCTGGCCGATGAATGGGGTAAGCAGCCAAGCGCCGCTATTGCCACTCATGCCATTGAAGGTAAGAAGTGGTTAAAGCGTAACAACTATCGCGATCTTGTTCTTGGTATGGATCGCGCTGTTGCCACTCAGCGTAAAGGTATCGGCACTTACATAATTGAGCAGGGGCCATAACATGCAAAGAGAGATCCCACTTGCGGCCAATACTTCAGAGCAGGATATATCAGGCAATGAGTTACTTGTTAATGTATATCCTCGCTCTTCTACTGGTGGAAAGTATCAATTCAACTTGATAAACACGCCAGGTCTAGCGTTCTTTTGTGAGCTTCCAACATATCCGGTAATGGGGTTGCACAATAACAAAGGGAGAGTGTTCGCGGTTACTCCTTCTAAAATGTACGAAGTATTTAAGGACGGTTCATTTAAAGAGCTTGGCGATGTTGATCTTAAAGGCCGTGTTGTAATGGAGGATAACGGCATTCAAGTGGTGGTAGTTGATGGGTTTAAGGGCTTTTATTATGACGGAAGCACTGAAGAAGTTAACGAGATCACCAGTGAAGGCTTTTATCCAGCAACAACCGTAACATATCAGGATGGTTATTTTTTATTTGATAGGCGCGGCACAGGTCAGTTTTTTATATCTGAACTTTTAAACGTAACATTTAATGGACTTGATTTTGCTACCGCAGAAGGTCAACCGGATAATCTTGTTGCTGTATTGAGTGACCACCGTGAAATATTCCTATTTGGTGAAGACACAATTGAGGTCTGGTACAACTCAGGCGCTTCAGACTTTCCTTTTGAGCGTAACCAGGGGGCATTTATAGAGAAGGGGTGTGGTGCTAGATACTCAGTAGCTAAGCAAAATAACACTGTTTACTTTGTAGGCTCTGACTTGATGGTTTATCAAATGACTGGCTATACACCAGTAAGAATAAGTAATCACGCTGTAGAGAAAACCCTAAAAGGGATTGACCTTAGTGATGCCTTTGCTTACACCTATCAAGATGAGGGGCATTTATTCTACGTTCTGACAATACCAGGAAGAGATATAACCTGGTGCTATGATATTTCAACTGGTGCCTGGCATGTTCGCCAGTCTTATCAGTTTGGCCGCCACCAGTCGAACAATGCGATCTTCTTTGATTCAAAAACTTTAGTTGGTGACTTTCAGAATGGCCGCATATATCAAATGTCTGGGAATTTTTACACTGATGACGGCGAGCCAGTTATTCGTGAATTTGTTTTACCTACTGTTAATAATGGCCGTGAGTTCTTAACCGTTGATAGCTTAGAGTTTGATATGGGTACTGGCGTTGGATTAATACAAGGGCAAGGCAACGATCCAGAGTTGCGCGTCTATTTTTCTAAAGATTCAGGAAAGACTTACAGCCAAAACTTTAAGCGTGGCCGTATCGGTAAAATAGGTGAGTACCTAACCAGGGCTAAAGTTAACCGTTTTGGTGCTGCCAGGCAGTTCACTTTTAAGGTTGAAATATCCGACCCTATACCAATCGATATAGGCGGCGCATGGATTGAGGTTAGGTAATGGCTGATAACAAAACTGAAAACTTAGTATCAAAGCCACCTCTTCAGGTTAAGTTGATTGACCAGAACGGTTTAATGAATCGTGCCTGGTCTGTTTGGTTTAGGGATTTGTACCGCCGAGTCGCTTACAAAGGTGGCAACTCCATTGATGATAACATTGAGGATATTGACGATCTTGTTGCTGCGGTTGAGGCTAACATAATTGCAATTGCAGCAAACA
>JAAHTH010000499.1_pt1 | contig 37496 bp, 57 predicted proteins | sample 6116091 | NCBI WGS metagenome assembly JAAHTH01 (sample SAMN13939990, study PRJNA603662) | sponge metagenome | isolation source: marine sponge | host: Mycale hentscheli | place: New Zealand | collected 2006
TTGATGCTATGGAAGTAAACTTCCTATCAGAAAGATGTTTAGTAACTCAAGCTGCAAATAACTTTGTATTATTCAAAGGTATTTAATTTTTTAGTAAAGAAAGGAGCATCTTAATGGTGCTCCTGCCTTTACATTAACTATTTAATTATATTATATCATGGAAACAAAAATTAAAAAATCAGCTGTTAAAAATAGCTGGGAAGTAAAAGATAGGACATATGTCTTAACAGGACCTTATAGTCCTTTAACATACAAAATACCATCACGACACACAACTAGGCATTCACTATTGTGGTATGATGAAAAAAATAAAGAACAAAGAGAAATTAGATATGCAACTAATCAAAATTCACCTTTTAAAGATGAACAAAAAGGAGAAGCAACATTAGGCCATATAATATTTAGAGATGGTTCTTTATATGTAAAAAAAGAAGATCAAGCTCTTCAAAAAATATTATCTTTATATCACCCTTTAAAAAATAAAAGATATAAAGAAGTTGATGAAGTAATAGAAGCTGAAGATGATCTAATAGATCTTGAAATGGAAATAGATGCTTTAAATATGGCAAGAACAATTGATATTGATCAAGCAGAAGCTATATTAAGAGTAGAGGTTGGATCTAAGGTATCTGAGATGAGTTCTAAAGAGATTAAAAGAGATTTGTTAGTGTTTGCTAAAAAGAATGCAAAATTGTTCTTAGATTTAGCTAATGATGAAAATGTGCAACTAAGAAACTTTGCAATAAAAGCAACTGAAGCAGGTATAATAACTTTAAGTTCAGATCAAAAAACTTTTCATTGGGCATCTAACAATAAAAAACTAATGACTGTACCATTTGATGAACATCCATATTCTGCAATGGCACAATTTTTTAAGACAGATGAAGGACTTGATATATACAAGTCTATAGAGAAAAAACTTTCTTAATATGTAATACTAATAAGGGAGGTGTAATGCCTCCTTTATTATAATAAAAAATACACATGGCTATAAATGTAAATACGGTATACCAAACTGTTTTACTTATATTAAATAAAGAACAAAGAGGTTATATAACACCTACTGAATTTAATAGTATAGGAACACAAGTACAACTAGAAATATTTGAAAAATATTTTGAAGACATGAATCAGCAAATACGTGTTCCACAAACAGATACAGATTATGCTGATAGAGTAAAAAATTTAGATGAAAAAATAGCTATATTTAAAACTTTCGGTGATGCTTCTTATGTCACCTCAGGTAACCTTTCTTATTGGGTACCACCAACTTCAGATTCATATGGTAATACTGTAGAGCTTTATAGGCTTGGTACAGTTTTATATAATAATGAAACAGAAGTACAAAGATTAGATAGACAAGAGTTTTATCAAGTAGACAAATCTTTGTTAACAAAACCTTCAACAACTTTTCCTATATATTTATATGAGGATAATAAACTATATGTTAAACCAACAACTATAGTTACTAATGGTGATATACAGTTAGATTATATTAAAAAACCTAATGATCCAATATGGGGTTTTGATGTAGGTACTTTAGGTCAATATATATATAACAATGCTGATTATAATCCAACTAATGCGCCAACAGGTTCACGTAATTTTGAATTACACGAGTCAGAACAAACAAATACTATACTTCAAATTTTAAAATATGCTGGAGTTATAATAAGAGATCCACAAATAGTACAAGATGCTTCACAGCAAGTTGCTATTAATGAACAGAACGAAAAAATATAATAAACTATGTCACAACCAAATGGAGGTTTAATTACTGAGACAAACGCACAATATTATGCAGGAAGTCAAATCTTTATTGCTACTACAAATCAAACTGTTTTTAAAGCTACTTTTGATACAGATATAAAATTTGGAAGTTCTGATCCTACAAAAGAAGCATATAATGATAACAATTTTAGATTATATACAAGTGCAAGTGGAGCTACAGGTACTTTTACAGAATACACAACAACTTACACTGTAGTAAATAATACTTTTACATTACCATCACAAGCAGCTGGTACTTATGTAGTTATACAGCTTTTAACTCAAGGAGGTGGTAACTATGGTAATAAAGATGCGTTAGGCAAAGTTGTACAAGAAAATTATAATAGTTATTCATATATAAGAGTTGCAGAGCTTGTAACAAACTTTTTAGTAGCTTATGTAGGGGCTGGAAAATTAATACCTAGTGTTAAAAGAACAGATGTTATTTTTCATACTAAAAGAGCTTTACAAGAATTTAGTTATGATACATTAAAAAGTATTAAATCTCAAGAGTTAACTATACCACCTAGTTTGAGTGTGCCAATACCTCAAGATTATGTTAATTATGTTAATGTTTCGTGGATAGATCAAAACGGTATAAAACATATTATATACCCTAATTCATTGACTACTAACCCATATAGTAAACCTATTCAAGACACTAGTGGTATTGCTACACAAGATAATTCCGGTAGCAATTTAACTGGTACATCGTTAACAGAAGAAAGATATAGAGATCAAAACACAGAGATATTAAAAGAAGTAAGAGATGATATAGCAGGTAGACTTATATCTGATGGTTTATATGGTTATTTTGGTTATGGTTTATATGGTTATGGCCAAATGTATGGTTTACAGCCTGAAAGAGCACAAATGAATGGTTGGTTTACTATTAATGATAGAGATGGTAAGTTTTCTTTTTCTAGTGATCTAAAAGAAAAATTAATTGTTTTAGAATATATTTCAGATGGTCTTGCATATGATCAAGATATGCGTGTACCAAAATTAGCTGAAGAAGCAGTATATGCTTATTTAAGTCATGCTATACTAGCTAGTAGAATAAATCAACCTGAATATATAATAAGAAGACTTAAACAAGAAAAAAGTGCAAAATTAAGAAACGCAAAAATAAGATTATCTAATATAAAATCTAACGAGTTTATTCAGATTATGAGAGGTAAATCTAAATGGCTTAAAAACTAAATTAAATGGCAGAAGTTAAAAATGCTTTTATTAAGTCCAAAATGAATAAAGACCTGGATGCCAGGCTATTACCAAATGGTGAGTATCGTGAAGGAATTAATATACAAGTAAGTAAATCAGAAGGTGCCGACGTTGGAGCGTTAGAAAATGTATTAGGTAATATAGAAATACAAGACTATAAAAGTATAAGTGGTTGTAATTGTGACTTAGAAACTATTGGTTTTTACACAGACGAAGTAAGTACGAACATATATATATTTCTAACCGACTATGACGAAACATTAAACACAGCTAGTTATACTTATACACCTCAATCACTTAATTATTCTTCTACAGCTAACAACTATGTATATGTTTATAATGTAGCTACAGGTGTTTCTATTCAATTACTAAGTGGAGCCTTTTTAAATTTTTCTAAAAACAAACCTATTATTGGTGTTAATTTATTAGAAAACATATTATTTTGGACAGACAATAGAAACCAACCAAGGAGAATAGATATAACAAAAGAAGCAGGTTATTATACAACTGAAGACCAAATATCTGTTGCAACATATGCTCCTTTTCAACCTATAAATTTATATTACAAAAGAGAATCAGCATTTTTACCTAATGGAGGTTCAGCTGTTACAGATGGCATAACATCTACAGGAAGCAGTACTATATTAATAACATCTGATAATCGTTTAGGTATTGCAGCAACATTAGGAACAGATCCTAAAACTTTAGTAGGATCTACTATTACAGCTGTAGATGCAAATGGTGCAACTGTACCTGGTATACCAGCTAACTCAGTATTACAAAGCTTTGCTAATGGTAATCAAATGACAATAATAGATGTTGCTAATATAGCAGCAGGTACACCTTTAGCAACTGTAACTCAGGATATACCTTCTGGTACTATTATATATTTTAATCAGAATACTCTTACCAATATATCTACACCTAACTACTACGTAACCAGTATGTTAGATGCTAGTAGTAAAATGAATCCAGGCGGAACATATAATGCTGATTATCCTGGTTTAACAACAAATCCTAACTATAACCCTAAGTTCAATGGAGATCCTGATTTTTTAGAAGATAAGTTTGTAAAATTTAGTTATAGATTTAAATACGATACAGGTGAATATTCTATTATGGCACCTTTTACACAAGCTGCATTTATACCAAAACAAGATGGTTATTTTTTAAATAACACAACTCCTACAGGTATGACTACTGATGAACAATCTACATTCAGAAGTACAGTTGTTGATTTTATGGAAAATAAAGTTAATAATATTATATTACAAATACCCACACCATTAGATGAAAACAACAACCATGTACCAGCTAATGAATTATTTACTAAATTAAAAATTGAAGAAATAGAAATACTTTATAAAGAGTCTGATGCGTTAGCTGTTCAAGTAGTAGATGCTATTTCTTGGGAGGGTACTGGTGGTTATGCAGAGCTAGGTGGTGCAGGTAATGTTATACCTTATAACTATCAAAGTACTAAACCTTATAAAACTTTACCTGAAAGTGAACTAATAAGAGTATATGATAAATCACCGGTAAGAGCTTTAGGTCAAGAAATAATAAGTAATAGGGTAGTATATAGTAACTTTCAAAATAAACATACACCGCCAGAAACTTTAAATTATAATGTTGCTGTATCAGAAAAATACACAAATTTTGTAACAGATGATCCTACGGTGCCTGCTCCACTATATAAAACATCATCTAGGGAGTATCCAATGCACACTATTAAACAAAATAGAAACTATCAAGTAGGGGTTGTATTATCTGATAAATATGGTAGATCATCTACTACAATATTATCATCAGCAACAAGCCAAGGAACAGATGAAGATAATTTAACTTTATTAGGTGATACAATATATTTTCCTTATAATACTGTATCTAGTACTAATAATGCAGATAACAATATAAACACATGGCCAGGTGATTCTATTAAAGTATTATTTAATGCTATTGTTCCTGAGTTTCAAGCTAATACACAAAATGGTTGGCCAGGTTTATATAACGGTGATCCAACAAGTGCAAGCTATAATCCATTAGGTTGGTACAGTTATAAAATAGTAGTTAAACAAACAGAACAAGATTATTATAATGTGTATTTACCTGGTTTAATGAATTTTTATCCTCCTGTTACAGCTGATCCAGATGTAGCTGGATCCGTGTCTTATATAACTTTATTAAACGATAATATAAATAAAGTACCAAGAGATCTTACAGAGGTAGGTCCAGAACAAAAACAATTTAGAAGTTCTGTTCGTTTATTTGGTAGAGTAGCACCTTCTTCAATAGCTCAACCTTTAGATAACTATCAGTTTAACCCTATAAATACAGCTACAAATATTGCTTTACCTGATACAGTTGCTACAATTAGTGATCAAAATGATTTATTTGATAACACTACAAATATAAAGTTTGGATCTATATATCAAACAGCCTCTAATCCATCAATGGCTAGAGTATCTATAACTCAACCTGTTGGTTCTACGGTTCCTGCAGCAGGTACAACAGCTGTTAATACTTGGTTAAGTATATATGAAACAATACCTACTGAATCTAGACTAGATATATATTGGGAAACTTCTACGACAGGTACAATAGCTGAGTTAAATGAAGCAATACAAACAACAGCAGGTATAAAAGGATTTACTACAGATACAAGTAGTAATCCACCATCAAGTTGGACATTTAATTTATTTGAAGATATAGCACCTGGTCAATCTCCTAATGTAGTTTATAGTGGAAGTTATGCTACAGCTGTAGCTAAACCTATTTTTCCAATAACTGAAGATACAGCAGATTTAAAAACAGTAGTACAAGACAGTAATATATCAGGAGCAGTTGCTACATCAGGCACTACAATGCCTACAACACAACAACCTGGTTTTCAAGTTGTTAATAACAATGGTGAAGATGTTTCTAATAAATTTAAATTAGTAAAAAATGCAAGTGTATCGCCTGTTAGTTATCAAATATTTATAAACAACTCTTATTTTTATTTTGGTGAACAATCTATAGATAATGATAGCTTTACTTTTACATTTGAAGTAGAAAATTTAGATGGTAATGCATCAACAAACCCTAATTTTGGAACTAAAACAATATTAACTTTTGATCAAAGACTTTTAAATAAGTCACCTATAATACAAAACTGTCCAGCAACAGGCGTTGTAGGAACAGACGCAGGTGTTACTGATTTATTTACATTAAATGCTGTAAATGGTACAGCTGATACATCTAAACAATATGATGATCTTACATGGGGTATAGCATATGGTTTAAACCAAACAAGTGGTTTTGCACCTACAATAGCTGCTTCTCCAACTGATGGTTTACCAGAAATAAAAATTGTAACAGGTAGTAATGGTTCTGCAACAATAAAAGATGAATCTGGTTTGTTAAATGTAAGTTACCCTATAACAGTAGCCGTGACAGACGCGGGCGCTGTAGATACAACATACCCTTTACCTAATGGAAACCCTACTACAACGTGTTCATTTACAATAAATGGTAGTAATGGTTATGAATCTGATGTTTTAAACACTGACTTTTTTGCTGCTAAAAATGTAGCTATTAATTTAGGTTCTGAATCATCTATTTTTGGTTGGGGTCAATCTACTAGTCCTGGTTTTTATGATCCAGACACTATTGGTTGGCAACAAAATGTAGGAAGTTTAACACCTAAATTTGAAGGTTTTGCGGCTAATCCTACTACAGGAGGTTCTGTATTTGATCTTACTACAAGTGTTAGTGATTGCCCTGTTTCAGCAATGTTAGACTCTTGGAATTTTTATAACACAAATAGAAATGCTAATATAAGACCTGGTTCAGGTATTAGAAATGGTTTAGCTGGATCTGCGGCAGGAGAAAGAAGCGATCAAACCTCAAGCGCTCAAGGTGGAACACCTGCTGTTGGATTAAAATCTGGAACAGCATATATAGTTATAGATTATGAATTAACTAATTACTTAGATATACCAACAGGTGGTTCTGGAAGGTATCAACCATCAGTTATATGGCCAACTAAACTTCAGTATAGAGAAAATGGTAATGATCCTTGGTCTGATGCGTATGATGTTGAAGGTAAACTAATTAAATTTGGTGGTACACAAATAAACAATGAAAATATAACAACATCTTTAGGTTCATTGTTTAGAAACACAGGTATTATAGACAAAGCAGATGCAGCAAGAGATTCAGATAATTTTTTCAATGTTAATGATGCTTTTCAGTGTACATATACAGGCCAGCAAAATAGTGGTAATATTGCTGTTAATACAACAGGTAGAAAAATATTTGCTATAGGTAGAAATTCAGCTTACAGAGAAAGTAATGGTCAAGCACCATCAAGCGCTCCAGATAGATATGGAGAATATAGATTAGTTGTAAGATACCCTTATGGAGATAATATAAAATCAGATTTAGCATCAGCTCCTCCCTTTAATATGCCTGGTTTTAATGCAGGTAATAAGATTATACCTACTTTTTCTCAATTTAATACATGTCCAGGTGTATTTAGTGGTAACGTAGAAGTTACACAGTATATGTCTTATAATCAAGCAACTAAAAATCAACAAGTTTATTTAAGTTATGGAGATTTTTATAATCCTGAACAACTATTAAACACATATGTAAATCAGTTAGGAGTGGCTACAAAAACAACAAGTGTTAGTAATCCTGTATCGTATGAATATAGAATAAGTGAAGCATACGACACAAGAGAAATGGCAGCTTGTCAAACACCTAGTATATTAGTATATGCAAGAGAGTGGGCTTTTAGATATATATCACAATTATTTACTGATCCTGCTTTAACTTCTGCTTATGTACCTGGTACTACAGGTGATAAATATTTTTCATACAGCGGGGTTAATAATGATGATTTAAATGTTGTATGGGGTAATGAAAATGCAAATTCAGAAAATGGTGGTGCACCAAACCCTACCAGCTCATCATCATCAACATCAACATACAGTAGAACAGGTCAACCTTTTGTTAGAAAATGGACTGCTCAATTTAGCAATACGGGTAAAAAATTAATGCAAACAGCTCAACCTTGTATTGGTAATAGTTCCCTTAATACAGCAACTAATTTTAGATCACTAAGTGATGCACAAAGGTTACCATGTAGTACGCCGGCAGGTGGTGTTCAGTATGGTAAAATGAACATATATAATATGAGTAACTTAGGTAACAATGAATTTGTTGTTAATTTTTCTGAAACCACATCTAGTGGGCAAACTTTAATTAACTTTTTAACAGGTGTATCAGCAGTACAAAACGTATCTTATTCAGTTACAGGCTCTACAGATTCATTAGTAGTTTTTGATGGTGATAGTCCTTATGCTCAACTGTTAGATATTACTTTAAATTTAAGTACAACTACAGTATTGTGGCAAAGTTTTAATGGTTATGATAGAATAACTTTTAATAACACAACAACAGATCTTTCAGGAATTGGTTTTCCTCAGAATCCATCTAACTTTTATTGGGTAATAACCTAAGTAATAAGATAAATAAATAAGTAATAATAAGTTATGGCAGCAACTATAGAGGTAAAATATTTTAATAGTTTTATACTTCGTAAAACCGCAACAGATGGCACACAGCCTTCTGCTGTAGGATGGAATGGCTCTAGAGGCGATGCTACTTTAGGTGCTTTACCTGCTAACATGAATAACTGGGCTGTTGAAGAAGCAAGAATTAGAGGTGGATATAACAATACTTATGTTGGCCAAGGAGTTAAAGCATTTTTAGTAGAAGATAGTCCTAATGCTTCATTTAGAATTAACTCGCTTATTTACTCAGGTATATTTAATTCAAGAACAGGTATAAATGACACCAATGTATTTTCTGTAGGTGAAGATATAATTAAAAGTGTAGACCCTGCAAATGGTAGTATACAAAAAATTTATGCAGAAGACACTAACTTAATTATATTCCAAGAAAAGAAAATAAGTAGAGCGTTAATAGATAAAGATGCTATTTATTCTGCAGAAGGTAATGCAACTATAACATCTGGGCCTAATGTAATAGGCCAAATACAAGCTTATGTAGGTAACTTTGGTATAAGTAAAAATCCTGAAAGCTTTGCTGTATATGGTAGAAGAAAATATTTTACTGATAAAGATAGAAATGCTGTAATGAGACTATCACAAGATGGTTTAACAGAAATATCTAACTATGGTATGATTGATTTCTTTAGAGATCAATTTGGTACATTAGGTACAGGTAAACTACAAGGCGGTTGGGATATATATAATAAACAATATGTTTTATCTATACAACCTTCTAACACTGGAATAGAATATAAAACACTATCTTTTGATGAAACAGTACAAGGTTGGACTAGTTTATATAGTTATAAACCTGGTATGATGTTGAGTTTAAGAAACAAGTTTTATACCACAGGACCATCTGTTGTTGGTAGTACAGATACAGCTGGTTTATATCAACATTATATAGATACACAACCTCGATGTAATTTTTATGGTACACAGAGTAAAGCTTCAATAGAATTTATTTTTAATCCTAATGTAAGTGTATCTAAAGTGTTTAAAACAATAAATTACGAAGGTAGCAACGGTTGGCAGGTAGATAGTTTTATATCAGATTCTACAGGTATAGGATATACTAATATTGATTTTGACAATTTTAGTACAGTAAATACTAACGATAGTGTTAGTTTTATATATAGTTTTAATGAAGGTTCATATGATAATCATGGTAATACATTTGTTAATACTACTACTACACCAATTACAGCCAATACAAAACCACTTATACCACCAGTTAATTATGCTGGGTTTACTAGAAAAGAAAATAAATATATGGCTAATTTAGTAAACAATAGTACGGCAGCTCCTGGAGAAATTATATTTGGTAATAAAATGACAGGTATTAAAGGATATTTTGCAACAGTTAAAATATCTACTGATACTTTAACAGATCCAGGAGGTATGAAAGAACTTTTTGCAGCTTCATCAGATTATGTAGAATCTGCATATTAAACAAATTAAATGAAATTTAATATACGTAAACTTACAGAAAATGATTGGGATACATTAGTATCTTGGTGGGATGCTTGGCCTAGTTGGGTTAATCCTCCAAAAGATTTTTTACCTGACAATGGAACAGGTGGATTAATAATAGAAAAAAATAATATACCTATAGTTGCAGGTTTTTTGTATTTTACAAATTCTGCAGCTGTTTTATTAGAGTGGATTATATCTAATCCAAAATATAAAGAAAAAGATAAAAAAGAAGCTATTGAAACACTAATAAAATCAGCAGAAATATTTTGTAAAAACAACAATAAAAAGTATATGTTTTCTATAGGTAGAAATAAGTCATTAATAAATATACATAAAAAACTTAATTGGCATATAGATGAAAAACCATCTTATGAAATAACTAAAAATATAAATTAATATGGCAGCAGTAACAGCGGCGGTAGCTGGTGTTGTTGGAGCAGCAACAACAGTTGCAGGAACAGCAATAGGAGCATCACAAGCAAACAAACAGGCTAAAAGAGCAGGTAGAAAAGCAGCAAGATTAGAAGCGAAGCTTGAAGGTTTAGAAAAAAGTAGACAGGCTATTATAAATCCATTCGAAGGTGTAACTAGTTTATCTAGTATGATATTTAATACTAGTAATGAACTTTCAAATCCTTATAATAACCTATCTGTAGCCACTCAAGCTGCTGAATTTCAAGCAGAAGAAGCTGATATTGCCTTAGCAAACACACTAGATGCATTACAAGCTAGTGGTGCCTCAGCTGGTGGAGCAACAGCTTTAGCACAAGCTGCATTACAAAGTAAAAGAGGTATTAGTTCTAGTATAGAAAAACAAGAGGCTTATAATCAAAAACTAAGAGCTGATGGAGAAGTTAACTTACAATCAGCAAGAATGAATGAGGCTATTAGAGTTCAAGGACAGCAATTAGGCGAATCAAGAAGATTACAACAAGCAGATGTAGCGGGAAGAGAGTTTGTGTATGGTGAAAAAGAAAGAAGAGAAGGTGAACAATTAAACAGAGTACAAGCACAAATAACAGGTGCTCAACAACAACAAGTTGCTGCAAGAGCTAGTCAAGCAGACTTTATAGGTGCTGGTGTTGATGCTGTTGGAAATTTAGCGGGATCTATATCTGGAGCAAGTGGTGCTTTTAACAAAAAACCAGTTCCTAACACATATCAAATTTCCAGCCAACCATGAAAAAAATAAAAAACTATGCCAAGACAATATTATAAATCAGGCGCTTACGAAAATCCAGTAGCAGTTATAGACAGAGAAGCAAATATGATCTATGCTGACACTATTAGAAATATTGGTAAAGTTACTGCTGGTATTATAGATAAACAAGTAGCACAAGAAACTGAGAGACAAAAAGCTGCAAATGAACAAATGAAGTGGACTATGGATTGGACATTAAAAAACCAAGACAAGTATTTAGATCAACTTCAAAAAGCTGGTAATAAAAATCCACAACTTACTGCTATGTTTATGGAGCAAATAAATATGATGGGTGATTTAGCAGGAAGAGCTAGACAGGCTTCTACACCTGAAGAACAAAGAGCATTGTTAAATGAAGTTGGTTCATATAAACAAAGATTAAGCGCTGGAGCTACAAATGTACAGCTTATGAATGATGCTATGGGTGTGTTTACAGAAGACACTCAAGGATCATTAAATACAGAAGGTAATTTAAATTTAAATAATCCTAAAGCTTTAGAATGGGGTAAAAAAATGGCTATCACTACAGGTATGAATCCAGGTACTATGACTTGGTTTGTAGATAAAGATGGTGATTGGTCTGTAAGACACGAAGGTGAAAGGCTTGAATCCCCAACTGAAACTAAAGCATCTTTGTTTTTTGGTTATGAACCAGGTATAATACCTGAAAGTACAAATGAAATGCAAGATATTTTAGAAAACAAAATAAAAGCAATTAATGTTAAAACAGGTAAGGTTGATGATCAGTTTTTAATGGGTCAAATGATTGATGGAGTAATGGCACCTAGCGTAACATATGTTAAAACAAGCGAAGATGGTATGTTACAACCAGTTTATAAAACTAACATGGATATGGTTGCTCAACAATTAGCACCTCAAGCAGAAGCTGTGGCGTTAAGTTATGCTAAAGATGTTAATACAGCTGAAGCTTTTTGGGATAGTTTACCAAAAGATATTAAAAATAATATGATGAAAAAATATAGTGTAGGTGAAGATTTACAGGTAGGTAATTTTCAAATGCCTAATGGTGTAGCAACTAAACTAAATCAATCATCAACACAAGCTATTATAGAGGGTTTACAATTAAAAGCATTAACTCAAGTACCTAAAATGAGGTTAGCTGGTTCACCAATAAAAGATCCTAAGATTAAGTCTTCAAAAGGAGGTAGTATTAAAGGTAACAAACTAACTTTACAAGACTTAATAAATTTATCTAACAAATCACCACAACAACAAGTTGCTCATGTAGAATCAGCATTAGACTCTGACACACAAGAAATAGCGTATAACCCTCAAAATAATACTATAACTGTTTCTGAAAAAGTTGAAATTACAGAAGGAACAGGAAAAGATAAAGTTACAAAAGAAGAATATCAAGATACCGTATATTATTTAAATGATCCAAGTGGTGATAGTATACCAGGCGCTACTGGAGATAAAGTAGAAGGAAGAAATCAATGGTTAAATAGAATGGCTGAACTTTATACTGGAGGAAGTGATGCTAGTAAAAAATTATTATTTGATTTTAGAAATACTATTACTGGTGTAGATCCTAACTCTGGTGTAAACATTAAAAAAGGATTTTTAGATAAAAACTAATAATGAAAGAACTATATAACTCGCTATATAATCAAGGTTTATATACAGGTACGTTTGAACAATTTCAATCAGACTATGGTGGTGAAAATTATCAAGAGTTATATAATAAATTAAATGATAATGATTATTATACAGGTAGCTTTGATCAATTTAATACTGATTATGATCCAAATATAGCTGAAAAAGAAGAAACAATAACAGCTGAGGTAGATGATAAAACAAAAGATGGTATATCTGAAATTAAAATAAATGGTAATATTACAACTCGTAATAGTGCTGCTAATACAATAAATGCTGTTGAAAATATAGAAGATTTTAATAAATTAAATATTGAAATTAACAACGATAATGAAATAAGTAATCTTTATACACAAAAACAAAAAGATTTAGAACAAAAAGATATTAATGTGTTTAAAAGTTTTGGAGCTTATGCTGGAAGCGGAATATCTAAGTTCTTTGAAGGTTTAGGAGAAACACAAGATGCTTTAATTTATGGTGCAGCTACTCTTTTTAATCCAGATATGGACAAAGAAGAAAAGTTATTATTAAAAGATAGTATAAAAAAAGGTTATATAACGCCATCATATAGTGCTAGAATACCTACACAAGAATTAGAAAACGCAACAAAGTTTTTTGATAACTACAAAAGAAAAACAGAAAGTAAAAATATTTTAGATGCTGTTGATAAAGGTAATTATTTAGAAGCAGCAGAATTAACTGTAGGAGGAGCTTTAGAATCTATTCCTTCTATAGCTTTGGTTTTTGGTGGTGGTGGTGGTTTAAGTCTTTTAGCAACAAGTGTTTCAGGTAATAAGTTTGCAGAAGAATTTGAAAACAACCCTGATGAATCATTAGGTACATTATATGCTAATGCTGCAGGCACAGGAATAGTAGAATCTTCTTTTGAATTAGTAACAAGAGGTTTGTTAAAACAAGCTGGTATAATTGGTGGTATTAAAGGTAAAGATGTAGCTCAACAGTTTTTAAAAGATGGTGCAAAAGATCTTGTTAAAAAAGTTGGTTGGTTTGCTGGAGCAACAGGAGCTGAGGGTTTATCAGAGGCTTCAACTGAGCTCGCAACAATGTATATTGATGCATATGGTATACCAATAGCTGGTGGTCTTGGTAGTATAGGAAGTTTAAACAGAAAATCTGATTTTACTGTTGATTTTTCTGAAGGTAAGTATGGAGAAGGAATAGTAAGACTTTTTGACTCTTTTATGATAGGTTCTTTTGTAGGAGGAAATTTTCAAAGTGTAGCTGCTGTAGGTGATACTAGAAGTGCCGCTAGAAATAGAGCAGAAACATTATTAACACCTGCTTCAATAAAAAAAATATATGCCGATGGTGCAACACAACTTTCTGAAATATATAAAAACTTAGATAATCCTAATATATCAGTTCAAGCTAAAAAAATATTAAAACAAAAAGCTGAACAAATAGAACAAGATATAGCTAGAGTTAAAAAAGAAACTTCAAAAGCTTTAAATAATTTAACTAAAGATGAGTTAATAGAGAACTTTAAATATGTAGAACAAATACAAGAAAATGTTGAAGCATATAATTCATTACCAGATAAAAGAAAATCAACTGGTAGAATACTTAGAAAAAATATACAAGAAGCACAACAAGCACAGCAAGATTTATTTGAACAAGCGGCACAAAGAGAATTACAAAAAAGTATAGAATTTGCTAGAACTCAAAGTGAAGAAGTAACTGGTAGAAAAACAAAAATTATAGAAACGTTTGAAGAAGTTAGAACAGAATATGGAGATGAAGCTGCTGCTGCTGATGCGTTTTTTGATCCTTCTACAGGTGATATAGTTATTAATAAAGAAATTGCTTCTAAAACAAAAGCTGTTTCTGTTGGTAGCCATGAATTATTACATGGAATTTTGCAACAATTATCTTTGTCTGATCCATCAATTATAACAGGTGAAGGAGGATTTTTAGAAACATTAAATGATAACCAAAGACAAGCTTTAGAAAAAAGAATTAAAGACAATGGATATACTAAAAAATATTTAAAAGCTAATCCTGATGAATATCTTACTCAGTTTTCTGATGCTATTAATGAAAACGAAATAGTTTTTGAAGAAAATTTATTTACTAAAATAGGAAATATTTTTACACCACTTTTAAGAAGATTAGGTTTTAATAAAATAAAGTTTAATACAGGTAAAGACGTATATGACTTTATGAAAGAATATAATAAAAGTATTAAACAAGGTAAATTAACTGGTGCTATAAAAGAAGTATTACCAGATAAAACTAAAACTAAAAAAGGAGGATTAAAGTTTTCAAGATCTGCGGATATAGACGCATTAGTAGGCCCTAAAACTGATGGCCAATATACACTAACTAAAGCTGAATGGGATGCAGGTAAAGCAGATGAAACATTATCTAAAGTATTTCCTAAACTTCAAGGTTTAATTGAAAGTAAAATACCTATAGATAGGCCACCTGGTTTTTCACAAGAAGATTTTGTAAGTGGTACTGTAGAAGAATTAATACCACATATAAGAAATTTTAATCCAGAACAAAACAATAGTTTGTCTGGTTGGATTAATTCACAGCTACAAAACAAAATAGGTAATGTGTTTAAAAAAGGTGAAGCTGCTACTAAAGAAGTATTTGAAGACGATGTAACTGAAGCTAGGGGTGTAACTGAAGTACAAGAAACAGTTGAAGAAGTAATACCAGAAACACAAACGGCTTCTAAATTAAGAAAAATAGTTGGTGTAGAAAGAAAAAGAGGTTTAGAAATAGCACGTAATATTGTTAAAGGTAAACTACCTGATCTTAGTGATAAAAAACTTAGAAGTCAAATAAACAGACAGGCAAGAGATGAATATCTTACTGAAATTAGAGATTTATTAAATGACTTAACTGATAATCAAAAACTTGAAATAGTTAAAACATTACCAGTGCAAGACTTAGTTAAGTTAGAAAGATTACAAAAAGATAAAATATTTGCTAAATTAGTAGCAAACAATATTAGCCCTACACAAGTTGATAAAGCAATTGAAGAAGGTAAATTACCTAAAGGTACAAATAGATTGTCTGGGCCTAAACTATATGAAAGACTTGATGTTACTGCAGAACAAGTTGCAGACTTTTTTACAAGTAAAAAACGTAATGCTTTTGCAGGTGTAATAGCTGAAAATTTAGTTAAAGATGCATTACCAGAAGTTACAGCTGAAACAGAATCAAAACAAAGAAGAGCAAGAGCTGAAGAAGCGCAAGGTAGAAAAGTATCAGAAAAAGATAGAGAACAATTATTAGAAAAAGTAGAACGAGATCCTGGTTTAAAATTTAAAAAATCATTTAAAGGTGCACCAGAATATGTAATTGAATTAGGAAAAAAACTTAATACAAGATTAACTAAAAATGCTACTGATAAAGCTCTTGTTGATATAAATAATGAATTAACAGATGAGCTTTTTGACTTATATAATAAAAAATATTTTCAACCTTATATTAAAGCAAGAAAAGTAGCTGACAAAATGGCTTGGCCTAATGCTGAAGAAACCGTTTTAAAAAATATTAAAATATTAGAAAATAAAATTCCTGGTATTAAAATAACTCAAGTAGAATTAAATAAAGATGCTCAAAAAGTAGATATAGAATTTATATTAAATGGTGAAAAAGTTTTTATTGAAGTAAAGAAAAATGATCAAGCTCGGTTAAGTCAAGTTTATTTACACAGAAATAAAAAAAATAAAGTTTATGCTACTGAAAACAGAGCTGATAAAAAATATATTGATCGTATAATAAAAGAAGACTCTAATAATAGAAATGTTTTAATAGATTTTATTAAAGAAAAATATTCTAATGAAATATTTGAAGAAAAAAGAGGTGATAAAATAAATATAGTAGTTACACCTGGTGCTTATTATGGAGCAAAAAGACAATTAGCAACACAAAATAGAGCTGTTGAAAAAAGATTAAAATTACCTATAGATTTTGTTAGTGATATTTATAATAGAAAAAATACATATTATATAGATTTTGGAGATATAGGTACTTTTTATATGAACAAAAATCCTCAAAATTTTCCTGTTGCTTCTTTATTACAAGAAAATAAAGATGGAAAATTAATTGATGTAGAAGTTAGAACACAATGGAAACCAAGTAAACCAAGAGCAAATGGTAACTTTACTATTAGTAGAATTGCTGTTCCTACATTAACAAATGAAGCAAAAAAAGTTTTGTCTGATACTCAAACATTCTCAATGCAAGACGAACAGCAAGCTGAAAAGGTTTTAAATGTTAGTGGTAATAAAATATTAGCTTCAAAACTTAACAATAGTATTTTACCTCCAGTTGATAAACTTAAAGGTGATTTTAATAATACAGAAGTATTAGATAAAATGGCTGAAGTTGATAATGCTAGTGTAAAAGAAGAAAGAAAACTTAGTAAATCAGCTAATTTAAGTAAAGGTTTTAATGAAATACTAGAAAAGAAAACAGGTATTGCTGCAGATAAAACATATTCTAAAGTAAAAGCACAAGTAGTTGGTGCTAATAAAGGTAGATTTAATTTCTTTATACCACCATCAGCTGAAGATTTTGTAGGTTTATTATATAAAACATTAAGTAAAAACAAACTTGGTGATAGCCAAATGGCTTGGTATAAGGCACATTTATTAAATCCTTTTGCAAGAGCAATGGATAATTTAACCAGAGATAGAGTTGCTTTAATGAATGATTTTAAAGCATTAAAAAAAGAGTTAAAAGTTGTACCTAAAACATTAAAGAAAAAAATACCAGGTGAAGGTTTTACACAAGAACAAGCGGTAAGAGTTTATATATGGGATCAACAAGCTATGGATATTCCAGGCATGGAAGAATCAGATGTTAAAGAACTAGTAGACTTTGTAAATAGTAAAAAAGATTTAAAGTTATTTGCTAATCAGTTAATTGCGTTACAAAAAGGTGATTTATATACTGCACCAAGAGAAGGTTGGAACGCTGGTACTATTACAACTGATTTAATAGAAGGTATTAATACAACTAAAAGAGCAAAATATTTAGAAGTATGGCAACAAAATGTAGACGAAATATTTAGCCAAGAAAATTTAAATAAGCTTGAAGCTATATATGGTAAAGGATATAGAGGTGCGTTAGAAAATATACTTAAACGTATGCAAACTGGAAGAAATAGAACTTTTCCAGGTGATTCATTAACAGGTAGATTTACAGATTGGTTAAGTAACTCTATTGGTGCTATTATGTTTTTTAACATGAGATCAGCTGTACTTCAAACAATATCTACAGTTAACTTTATAAATTTTAGAGACAATAACATTTTAGCGGCATCAAAAGCTTTTGCTAATCAACCACAGTTTTGGGCTGACTTTAAAAAATTATTTAACTCAGACTTTTTATTAGATAGAAGAGCTGGTCTTAAGTTAAATGTACAAGAGGCTGATATTGCTGAACTTGCTAAAAAAGGTGGTGTAAGAGGTGTTATTAGTGAATTATTAAGATTAGGATTTTTACCTACACAACTTGCAGATAGTTTTGCTATATCATCTGGTGGTGCTACTTTTTATAGAAATAGAATAAAAACATTAGAAAAACAAGGATTAACACCTAAAGAAGCAGAGAAACAAGCATTTCAAGATTTTAGAGAGGTTGCAGAAGAGTCTCAACAATCAAGCAGACCTGATAGAATTAGTCAACAACAAGCAGGACCATTAGGACGTATTATATTAGCTTTTCAAAACACTCCAATGCAATATGCTAGATTAATTAAAAAAGCCGCTAGTGATCTTAAGAATGGCCGAGGGGATGCAAAGACTAATATATCTAAAATACTGTATTATGGTTTTGTACAAAACTTAATATTTAACGCATTACAACAAGCTGCTTTTGCTTTAGGTTTTGGTGATACAGAAGAAGAAGAAGAAAAAAGAGAGAAAAAATATAACAGTATATTAAATAGTATGGCAGATAGTATTATAAGAGGTACAGGTGTTGCTGGTGTTGTGTTTGCTACTATAAAAAATACACTAATTAAATTAGAAAAAGAAAGTAAAAAGAAATCACCTAAATATCAAGATGCTGTATTAGAACTAGCACAAGCATCACCACCTTTAGGATCTAAAATAAGAAAAATACAGTCAGCTGGTAGATCTTATTCTTGGAATAAAAAAGAAATGTTAGAAAAAGGTTGGTCTATAGACAACCCAGCTTATTTAGCAGCAGGTCAAGTTATAGCTGCAACAACCAACATACCATTAGACAGAGCATTTAAAAAAATTGATAATATTAGAAACTCAAGTAGATCAGATTTAGAAGCTTGGCAAAGAATAGCTTTAATAGCAGGTTGGTCTGATTGGGATTTAGGTATTAAAGATGTAAAAACTAAGTCTACAAAAACCAAAAAAACAAGACGTGTAATAAAGAAAAAATCTAAAAAGAAAAAATTTTAAATGATAAAAAACGGAAGACAAAAAGAAATAAGACATTACGTAGGGGCAATAGGTATATTTATATTTGTTGTAGGTATATTAACATTTTTATCGTTTCACGAAATACCTACAGTAAATAAAGACATTATTGTGTCTATTATAGGAATGATCGTTGGTAGTTTATCTGTTGTAATTATGACAGTTATAGGAAGAAATCCAGATGAAGTTAACGAACTTAAAAAATCTAATGAAGGTTTAAGTTCTAAAGTTGAGCATTTAGTACAACAAAAAGATGAGTTAGAAAAAATGCTTATAACAGTACAAACTAATATAATAGATCAACTAACTATGTTAGGATCAAATGCTTTTGATACTATATACCATCCTAAAGAATGTACTTGTGGTAAAGAAAGTTGTAAATGTGAAGGAAAATAATTATGGCATATAAAAATCCAATAAATATTACAGAAAAAGCTTACGAAAAATCAAATAGAAAGATGCGTAGTGAGCATAAAAAAGATACTGGTAAAACATTAGGTACTAGACAAACTAGTGGTAAGGGTAAACGTAGAGTTTCTTTTGCTTGTAGGTTTGCAGGTATGAAAGCTAGCATGACAGATAAAAGTGGTGGACCAAGTAAATATGCTATGGCATTAAAGAAATGGGGTTTTGCTAATAGAGGTGAAGCTAGTAGTTTTTGTAGTTCAAATAAAGAAAAATAATATGGGAAAAATAAGTGGACCTTGTAAAACAGCAGCTAAAAGAAAATTTAAAGTATGGCCAAGTGCATACGCTTCTGGATGGGGTGTAAGATGTACTAAAGCTGGTGGGCCTGGTAAAATGGGTAAATCAAAAAAGAAAAAATAATGGATACTAAAAAATTAAAACAAATAGCAGGTGAATTAAAAAAAGCATCAGCTATGCATAAAGCTCAAGCTTTAAAAATTGACAAAATGCTAAAATCAATTAAACCTAAAAAATAATGGGATATAAAAATGCTGCTCAACGTAAAGCTAGATGGGCTAGTGAAAACGATGAAAAAAAGAAAAAGAAAAGAAAAAGAAAAAAGAAATAGTTATGGCATACACTCAACCATCTTCACCTCTTAACTGTTGGGAAGGATACGAAAGAGTACCAGGCACATCTAAGTTTTCTAAAGGTAGTTGTAGAAAAGTATCTTCAAGTAATTCACCAGCTACAAAAAAACAAAAAGGTGGTGGTACAACTAAAACTTGTTTACCTGCTTCTAAAATAAAAAGCATGAGTAAAGAACAAAGACAGAAGCTGGTTAATGCTAAACAAAAATCTGGAGCAAAGGGTAAATATAAAAGATCTTCAAGCACAAATGTTAAAGGTGCTAGAAAAAAAGGTGCTACTTTAAGAGATTGGTTTGAAAAAGAAGACTGGAGACAAGTTAATGATCCTAGTAAAAAATGTGGAGAAAAATGAAATATTTTACAATAACAGAGTTTGATTCACCAGATGTAGTTGGTAGTGGAAAATTAATGAATGAAGATTTTTTAGAAAAATTAGATTTAGTAAGAGCTAAGTTTGATAAACCTATAAAAATAAACAGTGGTGTACGCACAGAAGAACACAATAAAAAAGTAGGAGGAAAATATAACTCCTCACATTTAACAGGCTATGCAGCTGATTTACATTGTAATAATTCAAGAGATAGATATGAATTATTAATATGTTTATTAGATGTAGGTTTTAACCGAATAGGTGTGGGAAATACTTTTATACATGTAGATTCAGATCCTGAAAAACCTATAGATGTAGTTTGGACATATTAAAAAAAGGAACACGATAAAATGGGATTCCACCCCCAAAGTTCCTGCATAAAGGGAGGTCTTAATTGATCTCCCTTTATTATTTTAACCATCACAAGCTAAACAGTTTTCATCCATAGCTGAAGCAGCAATATCACCTCTAAGAACTGATTCAGTTCTCATATAGTATAAAGTTTTAATACCTTTTTTCCACGCATCAAAATGTACTTTATTAATCCATTTAGGTGTTGCTTCAGAAGGAAAAGCTAAATTAAGAGATACAGATTGATCAACATATTGTTGTCTTAATCCTGCTTGATTTATTAATTCTAATTGATTAATCTCTTTAAATGTTTTAAAAACTTCTTTAGCTGATATGTTGTTATTAAACATAATATCATCAAGTTCTCTAATATTCTGTACAGAACCTCCGTCTTCAAGTATTTTATCCCAAATTTCATTTGTGTTAAGTTTATATTTTCTTAATAACTTTATAAGTGTAGGGTTTTTTCTAATAAATGTACCTTTAGCTGATTGTTCTGTAAATACATTAGCAGCCCATGGTTCAATACCTGGTGATATATTACCTGATAATTTACTATTACTAACAGTTGGTGCTATAGCTCTAAGATGAGTATTACGCATACCTGTACCTACACACCATAAAGGTTCTCCATAAGTTTCAGCTAGGTTTCTACTTGCTCTATCAGATTCTATTTTTATCTGACTAAATATTTTTCTAGTTTCATATTGTGCCAATAGCCCTTCAAATGGTATATTTTTTTCTTGTAAATAAGTATGCCAACCTAAAACTCCTAAACCTAATGCTCTACCTTTTTCAGCAGATCTAACTGAATTTTCAAAACCTATTTTACCTTTTGCTTTTTGTATAAACTCTTCTAACACACCGTCTAAAAACCATATTGAATCATAAATAATGTTAGTATTTTTCCACTCTTCGTATTTAGCTAGATTTAAACTAGATAAACAACAAACAAAACTATGAGATTCATCTGTTTGTAATACTATTTCACTACATATATTAGTCATATGTACTTTTAAACTGTTTTTCTTATATGCTTCTGGATTAGCTTTGTTTGTATTTCCTTTAAATAAGATGTATGGTTCTCCAGTTGCTTTACGTTTTTGAAGTAATCTACTCCATTTGTTTCTTGCGTCTTGATCTCCTTGCTCAAGCTTTCGCATAAACTTATCGCCAATGACAGCACACTGGTGAAGGTTAAGAGATTGTCTATTGACATCTCCTTTAGGTTCTCTAATTTCCAACCACTCGAGGAAATCACTGTGTTCAATGTTGATATTAACGCTTGCAGCTCCTCTTCTAACGGAACCCTGATTGGTCGCGAGTATAGTTGAGTCGTATATTTTGCAAAAAGGGACAACGCCATCTGAAGTTCCATTACCTGTAATTTTAGCTCCGGCAGGGCGAATCATATTAATGCCTATACCTACACCGCCGCCGTGTTTTGCAAGTAACATCATTTCTAAATTTTTCTTTCCTATATCATTTATACTATCAGCAACATCAATACCAAAACAACTTATTGGTAAACCTCTATCTGTACCTGTATTTGATAACACAGGTGAAGCTAAACAAAGCCAACCATTCCATATATATTCAAAAAATCTATCAGCTAGTTCTGGTTTATATAAACGTCTAGCTACTGTTTTAGCTACACGCATATAAGCATCACGAGGTGATTCACCGTTAAATAAATATCCGCCAGATATTGTTTGTTTGTATATATCATTATTACCCCAAGAAGGATAATCTTCACCTTTTACCCAATCGTTATTCCACATGATTTAATTTTAAAGTTGCTTTTGTTAGTTCTGCTATAGTGTTTATATCACCTGTATAAGTAGCTATTATTTTTTTATTTTCTAACATACGATATGTTATATTTACTTTCCATCTATTATCATGGTTTATTAATTTAGTATCAATAGCATAATTACTAGTTATTTTAACTATTTTTTCTACTACAGCTGATGGATCTCCAAAACTAAAAGTATATATTTCTAATATATCATCTTTTTCATTGTATGTAAAAATTTTATACCAATATGAATAAGGTGAAGACCATATACCTTCAAAATCTTGTAAAGTGTTTTGACTAAATAAACTGTTTGATAAAAATAAAAATAATATTATTAGTTTTTTCATTTTGTTTCTAGTTTTTTTTCTTTATTTTTTTCTTGTAGTTTTTTCATTTTTTCTACAAGTTTATTCCATTCATCTTCACCCATAAACATTTGTAAAGAACTTAATGTTCCATTAGCTAAAGTTTCTAATTTAGAAACATCTTGAATTAATCTTTGTAACACTCTACTTATAGCATTAATTTTTTTATCTGTTTCATTTAATTTACCTATTAATTTACTTTCTTTCATTGCATTGAATATATTGTGTAACCTATAATTACATTAATGTTTACTAAAACTAAATTCCATTGTTTTGCTACCCACACTTGAGGTATGGAAATTAAACCTCCTAAAATATAACAAACAACACCTATATTTCCTTGTGGCAATAAATAAGGGCCTACCATAATAAATGCTGTACCCATATATCCTAATCTATTTGCTATTCGTTCTTTTGCGCTTAATCTTCTATCATGTACTAATAATCTTAAAAAAGATCTTTTCCATCTAAACTCACAACGCATACAAGTTTTTTTATATTCGTGTTTAAATTTAGAATCTTTTTTTGTTTTTTTACATATATTACAAGTTCTCATATTTATAAAACATTACAAAAACAATTCTGCTTTCTTTAAATTTATTAGGATATTTACTATGAAAATAATTACAAGGATAAGATAATAATCTATTTTTTTTATGTCCTATTATGCTTTTAACATTCCATTTTTTTAAATCTTCAGCATCTTCTTTTAACATTCTATTAAACTCTTCTGCATTTGTATTCTTATAGGTATCTCCATATTTTTTATGTTTCCAAAAAGCAGTACCATTAATTTTTTTTAATTTATTATCAGATAAATATAAAACTATAGCTCGATCTGGTTGTTTATTTTCTATTATTGAATCATTATGTATTCTCCATTTATCATCTTGATTTTCTTTTGCTTCTCTAAAAAAAGCTAAAATATTTGTAATTTTTTTATTTTCTATTAATTGTAATCTTTTACAAATATAATCTATAAACTCATTAGTAGCATTTTTTATCCAAAAGCTTTTACCTGGTGTGTCTACTTTTTTAAAACTATTAAGATCTTTTATTACAAAATCTAAAATTTTTTTATCTAAAAAATTATCTATAAAATAAACCATTTTATTTTTTATAAATTTTTACTGATTGTTCTTCAGCTAAAGCTCTTTTAGTATCAAAGCTACCATTTTTTAAATAAGGATAAAAATGTTTTTCTTCCCAATGTTCTCTATACTCTACACCACTAGGAAACTCTGCATCACATTGACTACATTTTATTATATTTCTTTTTACCATATATCTTCAAAATCTTCGCCCTCATTCGCTTTTGAATAATCAGTAGGCCTAACAGCGAAAAAATCAGTATGAGTATGCCCTCCTGTAAGGTGGTAGAACCAATCAAGTTTTTTTGCTGCGTTTTTGTTATAATCAAAGTGCTCCCGTTCGTTCCTGTAACCGAGTTCCACGAGCTTTTCATTAAGTCTTTTTCTGATAAATTGTTTAAGATCGTAGGATTTGAGGTTTTCAATATCTCCTTGTTCAAACATTTTATCAATATATTTTTCTTCTGCGATGAGCATTGCGTTTGCTGCATTAATAACATCTTTTTTACATTTATTTAAAAGTGAATTATCTTCTTCACACATATGTCTAAATAACCTACAACCCATTTTAGAATGTAAAGATTCGTCTCTAACAGACCATTTCATTTGCTGACCTATACCTTTTAAAAGATTTCTGAGTTGAAAACTATATAAAACAGCAAAGGCAGAATAAAGACTAACGCCTTCAGCAAAGGCGCTAAAGATTGCAATGCTTCTTGCAATTCCTGTGGTGTCGTTTCCATCATAACTAATTAAATTATCAAAGCGTTCCATTGTTGCTTCGTCTTGTAAAAACGCTTCAAAATTTTCAAGACCAAGTGTTTCATTTAAATAAGAATAAGCTACTGCGTGTATTGTTTCTTGTGATCCAAACATCATAGCCATTTGTTGTATTTCATGTTTAGGAAACCAGCCTACAACTTTTTGTGTCCAATAATCTGATACAGCACACTCTGTCTGTGCAAAACCTAGTAATATATTACCTACTAAATTTTTTTCACCATCAGTAAGTTTTTCTTGCCAGTCTTTAACATCACTTGACATAGGTATTTCTGTGTGTAACCAAAAAGCTTGTGCTTGTTTTAGCCATCCATCATTATAGTATTCAGGATATTCAAATGGTTTATAATGTATTCTTTGATCAAATAATCCCATATTTATTTTTTTAGTTTATATGGTCTGGATTTAGGATAACGTTTGTTATCAAATATATAATGTCTGTATGTTAGTCTAACTTGAGGATTAAAAGGTCTTAACCCTTGTTGAAAATCCATTTGATCTTTATCAAACTGACCATCATTGTTTAATGGTATATCATAAGTTGTCCTAGCTTCAACAAATAATTGTCCTCCAGCACATGAGGTTAATAGTATTATCATACTAAAGTAAAATAATTTTTTCATAATATTTAATTTAATTTATTTAATCTTTAAAAACTTCTAAACACAAGTCGACAAACGGTAAATAAATAACGTGTTGCACAGATCCCTTGTGATCATAAGATCTTATACCTATAAGTATACCGGGATAAAAACCTAATGTTAACTCCCAACTTCTTTCTTTCATTTTAATAGCATTTTATATTAAACTTGTCTTGCATTTCTACAAGATCTTTATATAGGATAAAACCTTTATATTCTCCTCTCCACTTTACCCATTTATCAATTTGTCTTTCAGCATATTTTTGTCTAGCTAATTGTTTTTTGTTTCTTGTATCAGCTTTATTGTTATATCGCATTCTTTTTGATTTTGTGGTTTGTAAAGAGTAACACCAGGTAAATGGTTTACTATGTATTTTTTAAACATTTTCCAACGTAAAGGAAAACTTTCATTTGCTCTTCCTTTAGTTTCAATTATAAAACCTTTACCTATAAAATCCGGCGTGTATTTAATGTTAAGAATTTTTTTATTACCTCTATTTTTGTAATCTCCTTTACCATTACCACACCTTTCATAAGATTCATGAGGAAAATCAAACCCTGAAAATATTTCATAAGTTTGTCCTTCATAAACTACAGGTATTCTAGCTTTTTTTAAAGCTATATACATGTATTTTTCAAGACCTGAAGCAAAATTAATACCATCATGTGATATTTTTTTAGACTGTACAGGTCCTTTTTTACGGCGAAACTTCTTCATAATCTACATGAATATGTTTTAATACTCCTTCTTCTATTTCATCTTGTAGACATTGTTTAGCAGCTTCAATATATAATAATGCATCCATTATTTCTTCTTGTACATCAACTAAAAATTCATGTAATCCTTTTTTACCTTCTTTAACTTCAGACATCATTGTACGACCATATTTTTTTTGGCCAACTAAACTACGCTGATCCATTTTTTTAATAACAGCTTTTACTATATCATCTTTTGTATTTAATTTCATATTATTTATCTTTTACAAACGTTCCGTTTACCATTTTACCTGTTCTGTTTTTAATTTCATTGTAAGCGCTTGATATACAAGTTTCTATATGTACACCTCTTTGATTTGCTAAGTTAGTTAAAACTACAACAATATCACCTATAGCATCTATAACTTCTTCTTGATTATCTTTTAATAAAGCTTCTGCTAGTTCACCAGCTTCTTCTTGTAGCTTCATATACTGAACGTGTATGTTACCTTTTTCATATATACCTTTTTCTTCAGCCCAATCTCTAATTTGTTGAAACATTTTTAAAGGTTTTTTATTACATTTTTTAACTTTTGTTTCTGTAGTTAAAAATGCTTCATAGTAAGCTTTATTATATATATAAGATCTATCTTCATTATACATAGATTTTTTAGCATTTTGTATAATCCAATACATGGTTTCATCTGAAATTATATATGTACCATGTGATGTATCCCACTCAGTACCTTTAGCATCATTCAACATTGCAGGTAGATCTTGTAAAGAACATGGAAATGTTGTTGTTTGCTCTGTTATATTTATTTTCATTTTATTAGAATTAATTAATTTATTATAACGTTGTCTATCAACTTTATAGCCATAAGACTTTTGAAGTTCTATCTCCTTTTCAGATATATAATCTATATCTTCACTAGTTTCTAGAACTTCATACTCTCCTTCTTTATACCCTTGTATAAGTGTAACTCTTGTATTAAGATTACGTGTCACTCCTATTTTTTTACCAGGTATATGATATAAGTAATACATAAGTTTTATTTGATTTTATTATTATATAAATGTAGGTTATGAGCAAAGTGATAATATGTACCTATAGGCACATTTATTCTTTGTGATACAAGCTTTTGTAGCATAGAAAAACAGTACTGATCGTTACAAAATCCATACCATAAATCATTAGATCTCATTAATACAGCCATATTTAATTTATTATTAACTATACTAAACTGTACAGCGTATGTACATGGTGTATCTTTTGTATATGTATTTATTTCTTTACCATCATAAATACTTATAGCAGCTTGTCTCGTGTCTTTAACCTTTTTTAACATAGCTACAACATGATCTAATTGATAATTCCTACTCCACTGCCAACCATAATTAGACCTACATTTACCTTCTGAGTCTTGCATTTTTTCCCAAATTGGAGGTACATTACCATATATTTCACCTAGTTGTGATATATGAGGATCTTCAGTTAAATACCACTCCCATTCAGCTTGCGCATATTTTTTATTCCAGTTTCTTCCTTCATGATTAATATCAACATCACTTGGGTTTTCAATATAAAAACCTATATTAAATAAAGCTTTAGTATCTCCATACTCTATACCGTCTTTAATTATTTTTTTGTAAAAATATTTAAAAACTTTGTCTGCATTTAAAAAACTATTTTTTACGTTTGTCATAATAATATTTACACATTTGATAATAAGATTCCATTATATTGTCTTGAGTATAAATTGATGGAGAAACGTGTGGTGTTTCACCTTTTTTATACGGTCCTAAACTTACTGTAATATACCATTTTCCTTTTTCACCATCAACAGGTTTTTGTGATATTCTTATATTGTTGTTAACACAATATCTATACCATTTGTTTTCTTCAGAACCTGCTGAATATTGTGGTAATGGATTAGCATATTTATTTTTTAATCCCATGGCATTACATCAATTACATCTTTATTAATTTCATGAGGAATAAAACATCCTGATTTAGGTTCCCATTTAAAATGTGCTTCAGCACCATTTTCACCTAAGTTTTGAAATTTAACTTTTAATACTTTAGCTTTAACTGTTTTTTCTTCATAGTTTCTATGTACTAATATACCATGGTAACTTGCATCATACCATTCACCTCCACCTTTAATATTATACATATTAGGTTCTTCAAGCTTACCATCTTTATCTCTATACATTTTTGTAGGATGTGCTACAATAAAAACTAATACATCAAACTTTTTAGCAAACACCTCAATTTTTGTAAGGTATTCCATAGTATAACGATTAACATCTTCTGTTTTGCAATCAACATCTCTAATTTTATTAAATGGATCTATAACTAAACATTTTATACCTTTTCTTTTAACAAGCTCTGCACCTTTTTTTAATACAGATTCTAAAGTATAACGCTCCATATCAATAAAAAAGAAATTATCATTAATATGTTCTGCAACTTTATTCCACTGTGTTGTGTTTATATCTCCAGGTGTAGGCATATCTTGCCATACTTTACGCATAAGTTTATGTGCGTGTAAATATGTAGGTGCATTTTCAGGTGATGCAAAAGCTGTTTTCCATTTATAATTTACGTTGTATCCGACAACCATCTGATCAACAAAATCAGACTTACCGCTGCTAGGAATACCAGTAACTGTAATGAATTGTCCTGTGTATGTTGAGAAAATTTTGTCAAAGTTTTTGAGACCCACTTGATAACCGGGTTTAAAACCATGTTGTACAAAGTCTGTAATCTCTGTCTCAATATCTTTAAATGTTGTAACATTTTCCAAAGGCACGGGTTTTCCCTTTGAAATGCAGCTGAGAAAGTTTTCTTTTCCATGTTTTAATAAGTATTCGTTAGCGTCTTTACAGTCTTCAAAATCTATAATGTAACAAACCTCTGCACCAAGACGTCTTATTAATTCTTGTTGTAGTGCTTGGCCTGCTTCATCATTGTCAACTGCTAATATTATTTTTTCTTTGTTATCAAAATAATCTATACAATTATCTAAATAGTCTAAATTATTAGAATTTAAAGTAGCTCCATTTGGTACAGAAACCACGTTAGGTATGCCAGCTTCATAAAAAGATAAAACGTCCATTTCTCCTTCCACAATATAACAATCATTATACCCAACAATGTTATCAATATTATAAAATATTTTTTCTGCTCCTTTGTATAATTTAAAGTTTTTTCTACCATCTCTGTATTTTATATTAATAAGTTCTCCACCTATCATATAATTAAATTTAATAGCATTTTCTTTTTTATTTGTTTGTGGCATATACTCAGAACCCTCAGAGACATTTAAATCTTTGAGAGTTTTCTGAGATATACCTCTGCTTTTAAACCAATCAATTATTTTTGATCCTACAGGCTTATTAGTTTCTAATGAGTCTGGACGAATATAATTTTTTTCACTATCACCTTTACGCTTGTAAGTATGTAATTGATATGTTTTATTGCAGTTATGACAAGTACCAAGACCACGTTCCCAATCATAAGAAGAACATTTTTTCTTTCTATTTTCAGGTTTTCTATGTTCATCAGACCACGGGCATATACCTTGTGTGGCCTTTGTATCTAGACTGTATTGATTAAAGTTATCAATCAAAAATCCATTGATCTCTGTTGTCTGCATATATATATTATCGTACTTGTTTCGTATTTAATTAGAACGGTAAATCATCTTCAACTGGAGCTGGTTCAGATTTAGGTTTAACTGGTTCATTTTTAGGTGCAGCACTAACATTATCTCCATTAGTCCATACAACTTTTACATTACCTAAATAAACCTTAGATTCTTTAGCTTCTCTTTCTTCTTTAGTTTGTTCTACTATTACAGGACCGTTGTTTCCAAATTGATCGATCTCGTCATTTATTGTAATACTTATAGGTAAATATTTACCTTTAGCTCCTACAATAATCTTATCCTTAGGGATATTATTTAAATTAATACTTGTTTTTAATATTGATGCCATTATGCTATTTTTAAATTTAAATTATTAAACATTTTACGTAAATCACTAGTTTTTAAATTAGTATCTTTTAATCTACGTCTAAAGTTATCTGCAACCTTTGAATAAGGGTGATAACCATCTATTGTACTTGGATTTTTATAAAATTCTGCAACAGGAAATCTCCTACCTGTTATTGTACATTTTTTTGTACGTCTTTTAACTCGTGCCATATTATAAAATTTCTGTTTTAAAAAATTGTTTAGGGTCAAAGTTTTTTGTTTTAAAAAATAGTTTATATTGTGCTACTGCATCTTGTACTTTACGTTGACCTCTTTCATAAAATTCATTAGAGCATTCACATATTTTAATCTGATGTGTTAGTTTATCTATAACTATAAAAATCATTTCATAATTAAACAGTTTGTTATAAATAAAAGCTTGGCTATCATAATTATATCTTGATGCTGAAAATTTAAATTTATCTATATCTGATGTAGTTTTTAAATCTACTATTAATTTTTCATCATGATTAACTATATCGGCCTTACCTTTCCACATTTCTCCTTCAATTTCTTTTATACCAGGTCTTTCATATTCTACATTACCTGATCTTATAAGATCTTGACAGACTTTATTATCCATTACTATTTTTACCATTAGCTCTATCTGATCTACTTCGTGTTGTAATAAACAAAGTTCACCATTAGAGATCTCTTTATACGCTTTAGTATTCCTTGTAGTAGACTCAACTATTTTAAATTTTTTAAGTTTGTTTGGCTCTAAAATAGCGGTATGAAAATAACCACCTATTAAAAAAGCAGGTCTAGGTATAGAAGGAGTATGAAGCGCTAAAGGATTTTTTAATAAAGTAGAAATGTCTGAATTACTTAAATATTTCTGACCAAATGGCCCATAATAATGTTCATCTATTTCTAACTTTTTTAAAATATCACTTTCGTTCATTTATAAAGTTGTTAATTCTTCTTCTAATTGTTTTGTTAAATTATACTTTGCTTTAATAGCTTCTATTTTTCCGCCAGCTTTAATAAATTGTTTTGCTTTAGATATTTGATCGGTAGACATAGTTTTAGAGTGATCATTTACTGCATCACTATCCTGAGTATCATCTATTAAAAATAGATTACCAAGGGCATACTTTTTACCGTAACTAGAAGCAGAACCAAATTGCTGAGGTGTTTGCATACCTTTTTGCATAAGGTCTACACCAACTAAAGCCGTTGCTTTAATTGTTTCTTTACCGTCAGAAATAGTTGCTTTACTCTCTATAATAGGCATAGGATCACTAGCAATTAAATTTTCATTTAATGTTACAGTAACTCCTAATTCTAATAAATAGGGTTTAGTTGCTTCGAGGATGTCTTCGGCTGATCTGAAGTAATATTTGCCGAATGAATTAAATCTTGATTTTTTTGATTTAAATTTAGTCTGAATAGTTGCTAACTTTTCGTTAATGTTCATAGGTTTAAAGGGTTTTAGTTATTAATATAATTACATAATATATGTACTATTTACATCTGTAACTTACAGATAGTCAAGTACTTGTGAATGATCTACGTTGTCTATCAGCTTCTGAACAGCTTGCTTTTTTAACTCAGAAATACGCACATAAGCGCTAGTTCCTTCAATATTAATTTTGCTTGCTATATCTTTAGCTGAATGTTTATCACAATCAAGGCCATATGATAATCGTAAAACTTCATATTCATTTTTATTTAAATGTTTTTGCATTAAACTTTTTAAATATGAATTTAATATAATTAAATTATAAGGCTCTGACTGATCAGGAATTTGGTAAACCATATCTTCATCGTTGGTTTGTTTTTTAGCATCTATACTTAAAAATATAGAATTAAAAAACATCTCAACCATTTTTTTGTCTCGAGGATTATTTCTTATCTCATTCATTTTATGTTCTGGTATTCTAATATTCCCTCGGTTTGTGTCGATAGCTCTTCTGATGCTACCTTTAATTCTTTTAAAAAAGAAAGATTTTAAAGTTTTTTCTTTGTCTTTCGAATCTTTTAATAGAGTATAATCAAGCTTGTCAACTGCTTTAGTTAACCCAATTGAACCCTCTTGTATAAAATCTGTTATATCCATAACTCCTGACGCTTGCTGTGAAGTAGAAAACTTGCGTGCTATATTTTCTACTAATGGCAAAAACTTTATTATTAATTCTTCTCTTTTATAATCTAGTATATTTTTATTTTGTGGTTGGCTGATCTTAACATCTTGTTTGTATCGAATATAATTTTGAATATTATATTTCTTCATTTAATTTATATTTTTCCATCTTTAATTTTTTACATATATTTCTATATATAGTTCTTTTAGATACATCTAGCAAGCCTGCTACTTCAGACCATGTAATTTTTTTGCCTAAATAATTTAAATTTATCATACACTGATATATATCTTTTTCATTTATTCTTTTTGATCTACCAACTAATTTACCTACAATTTTTAATTTTTGTATTGTTGTAAGTCCTGTTGATTGTTTAAATATAACTTTCCTTATTCTATTATTAGGAGGTCTATCAAAAACAACATCTAAATTACTAAGCATGTCTAGTAAAAATTTTTCTTTAATGTTAAAGGTAATAAAATTATTTTGTTTATTGGTTATATGCTCAGCTATTTTTTTAAACTTATTGTTGTTCATATCAGGATTTAAATATCTTAATACAAGTAAATGCCATTTAAGTGATTTAAAACTATTTATTTTAGCTTTGCTTCTGAATAACTGATAACATTCATAAGTTCCATTCTGATAATACTTACCCCAATTATAAACATGTGTAGGTTTATCATTAATAGGATCTCTGTTGTATATGACTCTATTATCAATTAAATATTTCATATTTCTATGTGACACTAGCTTGCTACTATTTATACTTATTATTACCTATTGTCACTTAATTTAATTCACTATGAAACTTTTTAAGTTTCTTTGAATATTTATGTATTAATTCTGCTTTATGTTCTAGTTTTTTAATCTTTATATCTTTATTTTTGACTTTACATTTAAGAACATAATTAGTTATGTCTAATCTTAATTGATATATTGATTCCCATAAATAATCTTTATGAGCGGCTTTTCTGCTTTTTCCTAACATTTTTTTTAGTTTTACGTTTATCGTTTATATTAAATAAATTTACTCCTATTAAATGTTTATATAATTTAGTTTGTGACATATAATATTTTTATATACTATCTAACTTATTATTTAAGATTTCTAATTTTCTTTTAATAATAGTTGCTTTTTTATAATCTTCTTTATCAACATACTTACTGAGTAAACGATTTAATCTATCGATTTCTAAAGCTAAGACCTCCTTCTCAGAAGGTCTGTATATTTCTAAAGTTTCATGGTTGTCATAATAATTAACTAATTTATCTAGTACTATTTCAGCAACCCTTTGAGCTAGAGCTTCTAACTCTTCGTTAGTCATTCTTTTTTGATTTATATTTTTTAATTAATTCATCAGCGGTACCTACAAAGATACATTCTTTTTTCCATACATTATATATAGAAATATAAGTTTCTTCACCTGGCTTTGGATATAAAGTATAGATATACTCTTCACCATAATCACCTATCTCACCATCACACTCATATAGATATGAATTACCAACTTTATCTTTAAATTTATTTACTAGTTGAGCTGCGAAACAACCTGCACCATTAGCAAACTCACCCATTTTAACTTGGCCTGATATTCCATTTCCCATTTTTATTGGTCCTGTAAACTCAGCAAGCTTAACACCTACCCACTCAGGATAACCATCATATTGTTGATACATATTTACTATTGCTTTCTTAGCCATCTTATGGCCTTCTGCAAATGATATACCTTTTTGTCTTGGTATTACTCTTGTTAAACTTCTTGTTCCCATTATATTTAATTTAAAATTAGTTACGATTATATTATCTATTTATCTTCGTATTTACTTTGAAGCTGATTTAATAGTTCGTATTCATCAGATTTTGGCTCATTATTATAAATTAAATTTAAAATATATTTCCATGTTTTAAGATCTCTTTTATATGAGTTTAAAGATTTTTCTAAAAGTTCTATACTTATTCTTCCATCATCAGAACCATTTGCAATTTCTTGCATTGTTCTTTGTATATCTTCTTTTAAAAAATATATTTTAGAGTGAGCTTTATTTGTTGCTCTTGTATGTATTTCTTTTTGATCTATATTTTTATCCATGTTAATCCTTTTCTATTAAACCATTTATTAAGACCTTTAATTTGTATCACTTCATTTTTCTCGTTTAATTCTTCTTTGAATTGATAACCGAATGAAGGAGGTAAATCTCCTAATAAATAACCTTTGTATGTTCCTTTATTTGTTTTAAATATAGTTTTATTTATCATTATATTTTTGGTTTTTATCATCAACTATTGTTTTAAGCTGATTTCTGAGCATTTTAGTAAACTTATGACCCATACTATCTAATTTAATTAAAAGTTGATTAGTAAAACCGTAGAGCTCTTTATTCTGTAATAATTTAATCTTGTACTTGTTTCTATAAAAGCCCTCAGGTTCTTGATATTTTTTATTTATTTTAATCCTTTGTTTTAAATTTGTTTTTAGATTATTATAAACATTAAAATATTCTTTTTCCCAAAACTCATTAATAATATTATCAAATGTTTTAAGGCCATGAAGAACTGTTGCATGATCTTTATTGACTTGTTTACCTATTGAGTTCAATGACTCATAAGTGAGATCTCTGCATAGTTTATAATAAATGCACCTCATATATATTACATCTCTTTTCCTTGTTTTAACACTAAGCTTAGTATTAAAAACACTTTCCACAGCTTTTTTAATTGTGAAAGAATTTATTTTTTTAGTCATTATGTTTATTTTCTTTTAGTCTTTTTATATAATTATTTGCATCAAGTTTAGTTGTAAAATCTCTGTATCCACCTTTTATAGGACCATCTTTCCACAATACTCGATAATCTTTATTTATAGTTTTTTGTAATAAGGTTTTCATATTTATTCAGGTGTTATAAATTCGCAATTTTCTTTACATCTGCTACATCTTTGATATTCTATCATCTCCATATAAGGACTAGCTCCACAGCAATTTGATATTATTTCATTCATCATTTTTCCAATATTTTATATCATCATCAGGATGAAATTCACTACTATTTTTTCTATACAAAAATTTCTGTGTTTGTTTAGGTATTTTATATCCTAATATTGGGTTGATGCCTAAATCCCACCAATTATCCGGTAATTTTTTTCTATTTGTCATTTTGTAATTCTTTTAATTTATCTTTAAATATTAATGTTATTTGTTCTCTTGACATTGTTGTATGTTGAAGCCAATATAAGACCTCTTCAATACAATTTATTTCAGATCTCTCCATAATCTTTATTATTAATTAGATTATTATATTCTATTGGACCCATAGCCTTAATTGATCTGATAATAGCTCTATTAAAATCTCTTGATCTTCTTCTGTAATCTTCACTTGTGCACCACTTAATCCAAGATCTTGATCTTACACAAGACTGATATTTTTCTTCATATGCTAAGCATCTATCTAATTGCTCTTGCATTTGTTCTACGGTTTTACCGTTTGCATAATTATTATTATCTACTTTCATACTATTTCAAGATTAAGTTCATTTGCTACATAATTAATATGCTTGGTTGTTGTTGGACTTGATGACATGCCATTAACACGCCATTTTAATCTATATAGTTTACCATCTATAATTTCAGCAACGTGTGTATCATATGAATATATGTCGTTACCAATTTGTCTTAAGTTTACTTTGTATCTGTCAAATGTTTTCATATTATTTATATTTTTGAATTAATTTATTTATATTTTTTAAGTTTGAGAAGTGATAATGGTATATAACTTCTTTTTTATAGTTAAATACTGTAAAATCATACATTTTAAATTTTGGTGAATAATATATTTGAAATGATGTTTGTGATTTTGGTTTATTATTAAAGTATTTATTCATTTTATTATTTTAATATATTATCTATATTATAACGTATTTACTTTGACTTAATCCAATTTATTAATGTTTGTTTACAATTTTCTCTTTGATCTTCATTCAGATCATGATAGCCATCGCAATCATATTTGTGTTTTGCAATGTTATGTAATCCCATTTCAATATAAGCGCTGTAGTTATTCATTATTTATTATTATTTAAGTTATCTGCCAACCAATGCAGTGTTTTTTCTTCTGACCAATTCCACCTGTGCATTATATAGTCAACTAATTCTTGGCCTTTTAATTCTATTTCATTACTCATAATTCTATTTTATTTAATAAGTTATATATTTGATTTGTTTTTTCTGTTAATTCTTCTTTGGTGTACAGAGTACCAATATATTTTATTTCGTGTTTAAGGCATGATATTTTACCTAATATTGTACCAATTGCTTTAGATCTTTCATAGCCTTTTTCTGTTTCGTTGTAGTATAATTCTTGATAAATTTTTTCCATTGTATGTTATTTGATTATATTATCTTGTTGTTTTAGTATTTAGTTTGTGTTATCCAATACTTTCTAAATCTTTCTTTATACTTTTTAATTTCTTATGACTTATTTTTGCATTTTGAAATATTGAATAGTCTTCACCAAGCTCTGTTAATTCATCAATAAGATCTTTTAATTCTTCTATTTTATTTTTAAATTTTTTATATCTATTATATCTAAGATAAATCGTAGCTGTGTTTTTTGTTTTATCGAATTCCATCTGTTTATATGTTTTTAATTTGTTCTTTTAAATCATTAATTAACATTTCTTCTGTTTCATTTTCTTCTAAATCACATTCATATTTTATAAAGTCATTTAGTTTATTAGGATTATTTTTAAAATATTCTAAAGTTTCAGTATTCCAATGATATTTTTTATTCATTTTGTTTATTATTTTAATAATTTTAATATTTCTTTTAACCATTCTTCATTAGTATCTAATTCATGATCATCTAACCAATTTTCATTTATAATTTTATTTTTTAATAAATAATTAATTAATTCTTTTTCTTTATTAATAT
>JAAHTH010000040.1_pt1 | contig 37448 bp, 32 predicted proteins | sample 6116091 | NCBI WGS metagenome assembly JAAHTH01 (sample SAMN13939990, study PRJNA603662) | sponge metagenome | isolation source: marine sponge | host: Mycale hentscheli | place: New Zealand | collected 2006
GACTAACTGCACCGCGAGTGAGTGGGATCCTTGAGGTGGGTTTGTTGGCGTAGCTGAAGAGCGATTCCGTTTATGTCGGCGATTTAATTTATAGGCCAAGCCACCCTAGGTAAAGCCAGCACCAAAAGCCAAGAATAGTAACGTAGCCTTGGGTGCAAGCCCAAGGCTTCTTTGCCTCGTCTAGAGCTAAGGGGATTGAGGCTGCTGTGGTATTGCCATACCTCTCATATTATTTTATTGTCAGGAACCTCTAACTACTTTTGCACCGTCTGGTTTATGCACAAGTGAGCTTGGTGAAAGGACTAGAGGACGAGACATGCCTAAATGTTGCGGATGACATAAAGGGCGTGTAGCATATCTTCTTTGGTTTAAGAAACAAATTAAAACTAAAAAGAACTGTTATAACAGTTAGCATCGTAACAAACTTACCCAAAGATGAAAATGACCTTCTTGCCTTTGGCCTCGATGAGCTGGCCAGGCTTGGGGCCAAGAAAATTCTTAACCAGCTGTAAAAGTGTCATTACAAGAGGAAACTGTCGGTCTAACTACTAAGCGATTTTGACAGTCACAGCGCGTCATTTTAAACCCTTAATTTAACCCTATCTGTATTAATCCTAACCATTTTCAACTTGATTCTAACCCTTCTCAGCCAATTGAGTCGAGTTGGTTTTTTGAGGGATGCTGAGGAGGAGGGAACGGGAAGGGCCTTTTGGGGGCCCTTCCCTAGTCGAAACAGCAGATTGGCCTATTTGGTGGCCACCTCCGCTATGGGTTTATTATTTTCCGTATTACATGCCATAGCATCACCCCCCTTTCCGACCCATATAGGGCTTACTAGTCCATTATACCGAAACTGCGCCTCAGTTGTGAGCAAAGATTCTACACGTGCTACGTTTTGCCTAAGTCAAAAAAGGGAGACGTGTAAGGTTTTTATTGACAGGCCTTGTTAGTTGAGGGCCCTTGTGTATCCTTGTTCTGAGTCGTACAGTGGTAGGGTCTTTTCCGGCCCCGATGGGTCGCAATTTTAGAATTAGCTGAAAAGGGGCTCTCCTGATGACTGTAAATTTCCGAGGATTACCTAAATACCAAGATCGACTCTATTATTCTGACCTGAATTGGCAGAGCCCGGAGTCTATTCGTTCCGCTTATCAATCATTGGCGGACATGGAAGTAAAAGTAGACGAGGAGGCGGTTGAGTGGCTATCCCGATGGCGAGAGCTCGATACTCTGACAGACAATGAAGGGTCCATTCGCTATATTGAAATGACCTTAGCCACAGATGACAAAGAGAGAGCTGAGGCATTCCAGTATTTTACTGGAGAGGTTCAACCAATTCTGGCTGAGATGTCGCAGGTATTACGGGAAAAGCTACTCAATACGCCCATCTTAAAGACTCGGTTGCGTAAAGAGGCTCCATTACTGCTTCGAAAGATGGAGTCGGCAGCAAGCATCTTCCGCCAAGAGAATATCCCTTTACAAACAGAATTGCGAAACTTGCAGCAGGAGTATCAATCTATCTCAGGGGCAATGACAGCCGAATGGAATGGAGAGACGGTAACATTACAATCTCTCTATAAGGAGCTTGAAGGAACGGATAGGTCTATTCGGGAAAAGGCTTATAGAGCAGCGAGTGACCGCAGGTTGCAGGACAAAGCGAAACTAGACCAGGTTTTCGATAAAATGTATGAGCTTCGTAACCAGGTAGCCAAGAATGCACATTTTGAAAACTTTCGTGACTATATGTTCGAAGCTAAGAACCGATTTGATTATACACCGGCAGAATGTGTTGAGTTTCACGAAGCCACTCAGGAATATATGGTTCCAATTCACAAGACGTTGGCTGAAGAACGTAAAAAATGCCTTGCATTAGATACAGTTCGCCCTTGGGATGGACAAATAGACCTTTTTGGTGAGAAGCCAGTGTCGCCATTTTCTGACACCAAAGACCTGGTAGAAAAGGTTGGGACAGTATTTGAAAGTTTTGATTCTGAGCTAGCCGGCTTTTATAAACAAATGCGAACGCATGGATTATTCGATTTAGATAACCGCAAGGGAAAGGCTCCTGGTGGTTACCAAGCACTGTTACAAGAGTCAAAGCTTCCTTTTATTTTTATGAATGCGGTTGGTGTTCGTCGAGATGTAATGACGCTTCTGCATGAAAGCGGCCATGCCTTTCATTCCTTTCTGTCGCAAGAAATTGACTCATTTCAGATGCATGCGCCCATGGAGTTTTGTGAAGTTGCATCAATGAGTATGGAATTAATGACTAATGAAAAGGTTCGAGAGGTATTTGGAAAAGAGGCATCGACTCAGTTACACCGCGGAAATGTACTTGGACTTCCGGGGACATTTACCTCCGTCTGTATGGTGGACTCTTTTCAGCATTGGGTGTATACAGCGCCGGAAGGAGCAGATTCTGAGGCGAGACACGCTAAATGGCTAGAGCTGACAAAGCTTTATAGTCCCGGAGTAGACTTTTCTGGTTTGGAAGATAAGGTCGGACCATCGTGGCACAGAGTCCTGCATATCTTTGAAGTGCCTTTCTACTATATTGAATATGGTATTGCTCAATGTGGCGCACTAATGTTTTGGCAAAAATTCGAAGAAGATCCGGCTCTTGCCATTTCTGATTATAAAGCGGCAATGTCTGCCGGCGGAACTTTGGGTTTAAAGGATCTTTTCCGTAGAGCAAATATGGACTGGCCAATGACAAAGCCAGCGATTGCAAAGCTAGCTAGCTTTCTGGAGAGCAAGATCAATGGGCTTATTCGGTAGCTTAGAAAGCTCGTTTGCAGTGAGAGCTTTGTGTGTTGCGTGCGTGACGGCTTTTTTGTTCATCATTGCCCCAGCAAATAATTACTTGTATGCATCGGGAGAAGAAAAAGGTATTCGGAAAGGGGAGAAGTCTGGACTGAGTTCGCGAAATTCACGAGGACGAGTAGAAGTGGAATCAGCAAAAAAGAAAAAACTTGGTGTTGCCACCTTTGGTGGCGGATGTTTTTGGTGTATGGAGCCCCCTTACGAAAAACAGGAGGGGGTGGAAGCGGTAGTTAGTGGCTATATGGGAGACAATGGGCAGCCCGCCCCATCCTATGGCACAGTATCTAGTGGAAAGACGAAATACCTAGAAGTGGTGCAAGTATTCTACGATCGAAAAAAAATAAAATATGACCAGCTTTTAGATATATTTTGGCAGAATATTGATCCAACGCAGGCTGATGGTCAATTTGTGGACAAAGGCCCACAATATCTGACAGCAATTTTCTTCCATAATAGTGAGCAACGTAGACTCGCAGAACGAAGCAAAAAGAAAATTACGAAAGATCCGAGATTGCAAGGGAAGAAAGTGGTTACAGCTATTCGTTCTGCAACCGAATTCTATCCTGCAGAAGATTACCACCAAGACTACTACAAAACGAACTCTCGCCACTATAAGCTCTATCGTCGTGGGTCTGGGCGAGACTCTTTTATAGAAAAAACTTGGAAGAAGGAACCGTAAGGAAAACCCATCCAGAAGCCATTCTCCGTTGTAAAGCCCGTAGACGACAATAAGCAGTAAAGTACTTGATGTGTTTCTACATTGCTTCTGGAGTCCGAATACAAAGTAAACCAAGCGCAGAGCGAATCACAGTTCGGACGGCATCGACCACCGCCAATCTAAGTTGAATTGTCTCTGCCGCTTCGCTCTCGTCTAAAACTTTTACATTTCGATAGAAGGAATTGAAATTTTTCGATAGCTCCAATACATAGTTTGCGACAATGGAAGGCTTATTAAGGCGAACGGCGCCTTGAATCGAACCGGAGTAGTGGCCCAAGAGTTTTAAAAGTTGCATTGTCCGCGGGCAAAATTCATTCGATTCAATCAGGGTCTCTAGGCTGGATTCGGTCCAAAGACCTGTTTCCGCGGCTTTGCGTAGGATCGAGGAGGCGCGCGCGTAGGTGTATTGCAGGTACGGCCCTGTGTCGCCTTCGAAGTCGAGGACTCGATTCCAGTCAAACTCAACGTCTTTCACACGGTCCGTGGATAAGTCGTTATAAATAACCGCGCCCAAGGCGACCATTTCGGCAACTTCTTCCTTTTCCGGTAGGTTAGGGTTTTTGTTGGCGATAATCTCCGCCACTTTTGAGCGCGCTTCTTCTAGGACCTCGGCCATCAAAATAGATTGGCCCTTCCGGGTAGAGAATTTGCCTTCTTTAAACCGGTAGAGGCCATATCTGACGTGCTCAAGCCCTGCGTGCCACTCCTTACCCATCAGTTCTAACACCTTGAAAAGTTGCTGAAAGTGCAAAGATTGCTCTGACCCCACCACATAAAGACAACGATCAAACTGAAACTTGCCTTTGCGGTAGGTGGCGGCTGCAAGGTCTCTCGTGTGGTAAAGGGTTGTACCGTCTCCAGTCAGGATGATACACGGAGGCATTTTATAATCCTCCAACAAGACAACTTGTGCACCTTCACTTTCTTCCAATAGATTTGTATTACGTAGTTCTTGGATCACTCCATCCACTTTGTCTATATAGAAGCTCTCTCCCAGATAGTGGTCGAAGTGAACACCAAGTCGCGCATAGGTTTTCTTTAAGGTTTCTATGCTAATACCAACAAATCTCTGCCAAAGTGCCTTAAGCTCGGGATCATTAGCTTCAATTTTCTTAAATAGCAGCCGAGCTTCGCGATCTAGGTCGGGGTTATTTTCTGCCTCTGTATGAAATCTTACATATAGCTTTGTTAGGTATTCGAGCGGATTCTTTTCAAGAGCCGACTCCTCCCCCCAATTGAGGAAAGCATAGGCAATTTTTCCAAACTGTGAACCCCAATCACCGAGATGATTAATTGCAATCACCTCATAGCCGCATGCTCGATAGAGGTTACACAAAGACTGACCGAGAACAGTATTCCGAAAATGCCCAATATGAAACTCCTTAGCTATGTTAGGACTAGAGTATTCCAAAAGAATTTTTCGTCCCGCACCTATGGAATTTTGTCGTCCAAACTGGTCTCGGTCTCGCAAAGCTTCCCGCAAGAATGTGGTAGCAGCTTCTTTTCCAAGGTTGAAATTCAAATATGGCCCTGTCGCAACCACGCCAGAGAACGGACTTTCATCTAAATTCAATTCGGAAGCTAGCTCCTGGCAAATTTTTTTGGGAGGAGCACCTAAAGGCTTGCTTAAACGGAAACAGGGAAAAGCTATGTCGCCATGTTCCGGATTCTTGGGGCGCTCAAGCCAGGTGCAGAGATCTTCTTTCGAGATTGGGTTTTCTAAACTCTTGGAATCCAAGAATATTTTAATAAGTGCCGCAGCCCCTTGTTGATAGCGAATCATATCACTCTTGCTTACCCCAAGGCATGCTCGTTGGCCATAGGAGAATTATGCCTTTCTTTCAGTATTTCTGGCACTTAACCGATATTCCTTGGAGAGCAGTAGATTGTGAAAAATGGAATGAAGCAACGTTGGCAGGTACTAATAGTCGTCCTTTGGGTCCCGTTGGCCTTATCAGGATGCATGAGTCCGGTGTCCTGGTGGGATTCTGTGGAAAAGAAGGTAAAAGACCTACACCAAGTACATGTGCGCTATAATGCTCTTGTTAAAAGCCACTCCGTGCTCAAGCAGAAACACTCCGTACTTAAGAAGAAGTACCTCAAATTAGAGCATCATCACCAACGTTTGCAAAACCAAGCTGAGCTGGCTCGTATTACTGAAGGTGTGGACCACGGGCGGCATGTGGCAAGCTATAGCCTCGAAGAGCGCTTTAAAGTGGCTATGCAACATATCCGCAACAAAAAATTCCACGATGCCTATGTTCTTTTCGAGTCAGTATTAAACTCACCGGAAGGAGCCGTTTTTCAAAATGCGAGCGTATTTTATCAAGCTGGCGTTAGTGCTTATCAAATTCGTAATTGGAAAAGAGCTAAGCAATTATTTGAGGCAGCAAGCGCACATGCACATAGCTTTAAAGACTTTGAAGTGATTCAACGTGCTGATCTGTGGTTGAAGGTACTCAACCGTACTGAAGTGAATACAATCAGGGAAAGCAAGTAGCACTAGGAAAGGACCCCTGTGATGAGGTTCAGTCAATTAATAAGGCTCAGTCAATTTATTATTTCACTTTATACTCTTGGTGTATTTAGTGTTGCGTCCGTAAGTGCTGCGCCCGTTCTAGCCATAATTACAAAGAATGGTAAGGGCATTCAAGAGGACGAAGTAATTCAAAGTAATAAAAGTGAGATATTACAAGTCATTGATCGAGCTAATGTTCGCTATGAGCTTGGTCCAGGGTCATCTGCTTACTTTGATTCTAATAGACGTTTCCGCTTGCTACGTGGCTCAGTAGTGATGGATAGTCAGGATTGGAGAACGATGAAGACCGCGAACGCTCAACTTGAGTATTTTGGAAAGACAATTGTCTCTTACGACTATAGAGAGAGAAGTACTTCGGCTTTTGTCGTTCGAGGGAAGGCGCGACTACGGCATGAAGCATATACCGATCGTGTGCAAAATTTGCTGAACGCTGAGGGCGCAACGATTGTTTCTGGAGGCTTTTATCCAACTTGGTTGAAGTCCTTACAGTTTACAGAAATAACTACTTGGTTACGCCGCTATGAGTGGCCTGCTAATCGTCGATTAAGCTTATTAGCTGGGCTCCAGTTAAAGAGAGGAGATTTACACGATAAAAATCGATCGAGTCGAAATGCTGCTGCTACTGCGGAACTTCGAGCGTATTTTCCTGGACAACCAGGTCAGGCAAGGGATCTAGTTCGGGAAAAATATACTTCCTCAGAGCTTCGAGGCAAGGCACATACTTCAGTAGAGCGTGCAGCTTTAAATCGAGACAAAATAGAATTTCTTCGTCCGGAAGAGGCTGCTACTATGATACTTCCCAAAATAGAAATTCGACCGCAGATAACAGCATTTCCGGAAAAGGATCGATACAAAAGTAGAAATTTAGCCGCTTTGGAAAAAGTTGATCGATTTGAACGTAAATCGAATAAGCCAAAAAAAGTAGTAAAGGTCTATATCAAGGAGAAGCAGCCTTATGAGCATATTAAGGACCCTGCTGTGCGATCGGCTCTATCACGCCTTGACTTAGTAGCTAAGTGGAAAGCTCGTACTAGAGAGGACGAGTTAAGAAATCGGTATTACGATCAGCTCCAAGAGAACTTCTAAAATTTGTGGGAAGTATTGCCATACATAGCGAGGGAAATTTGTGCGGAGCCTTGCCATGCGGTATCCTGTAAGTCAGGAGCAGGAGGCTTCGATGAGGAAATATGGCTGGTTAGCCGTGTTTGTATTATTGCTACTACTATTTCCAGCAGCAGGGCAGGCTCGTCCCACGGTCGAGATTTCAGCCACGCTATCATACGGCAAGTCAGAACTAGGTAATCGCGCATTCACTCGACAGAATCGGCATTCATTTTCAGTAGCATTTCGATTTACAAAGGTTTCGGCAATTGAAGTTTCGTATTTGAAGTCACGAACACGCGTATTCACTCCGGATGTACTTAATTCGATTATATCAGAAGTAGTTGATCAGACAGTTACCTACGATGATACAGTGTATTCTGCTTCCTGGGTTCAGAACCTTCTACCTAGTAGATTCATTTTGCAGCCTTATTTTAAAATTGGTTCCGGTAGAGTAGTTCGAAAGCAAAACGTGCATTATACAAGTATCCTGTCTAGCGAAAATTCAGAGAATATTCAAGCGTCGGCGACTGGGGTTGCGGGCGTTGGGGTTAGATTATTTCTCCTAAAGAATATGGCTCTAAAGGGAGAGTTTGTTTCCTATATACCAAAGTTTCGTCTATCGACCTGGAAAGATTCTCAGCTTTTCACAGGTGGGTTTTCCTGGCTTTTCTAATGGGCAAAATTCTTTTTGTAAAACCTCTTTTTACTTTTTCAGTTAGTTGTTTATTGCTGAGCGGATGCTCGAATATGAGCTATATTTGGGATGCGAGTGTAGGGCAGTGGCGCTATATGAATCGTGCAAAATCTGTGAGTCAGGTTCTGGAAAATCCTCATATTAAAAAAGAAATTAAGACCGCAATTGGCTTAATTCAAGAAGTAAAGGAATATGCGATAAAGGAGATGCGTCTTAAAGCGACAGCAAATTATAGTAAGTTTGTTCAACTCGATGAAGCCTATCCGACCTATGTGGTTACGGCATCACACCCGCTCAAGCTTGAGGCGATAACCTGGTCCTTTCCCATCGTAGGGACTGTCCCTTATATCGGATTTTTTGGTAAGGACAAGGCGATTGCTTTCGCCAAAAAGGTTAAAGAGGGAAAAGAAAATCATTTCAAAATTGGTGAAGAGAAATATATGCCGGATGTGCATGTGCGGGGCGCACCGGCATACAGCACTCTCGGATGGTTTCCAGATCCTATTTTTTCCTCCATGGTACGCTCCTCAGAGCGCAGGATTGTTGATTTGGTAATCCATGAGTCTGTGCATGCTACGATTTTTATAGGATCCAATATTGAGTTCAATGAGCGTTTTGCCAACTTTGTTGGTCTAGAAGGATCCTTGGCGTTTCTACGAAATAAATACGGAGCGGATTCAGAGCAAGTTAAAAAAGCGAGATCGGAGCTTGCGGCGAATAAACTCTTTTCCGAATTTATTGATAAAATTTCGAAAGAGTATGAGGGTTCAGTGGAGAAAATCGCGGAGAAGGATACAAAAAAGGCTATCGAGAATAAAATAAAATTTTATGCTAATTTACCGAATCGCTATGAATCCATTTGGAAAGCAGCGGGAACGAAATATTATGGTGTGACTCCAAAAAAATGGAAGCTTACCTTCGATAAATGGAACAATGCTGTGTTGAATGCTCATCGTGTTTATCATGCAGATTTTGCCGTTATGCGTTTGCTATTTGAGTCCTGTGACAGAGATATCAAGCGATTCATGCTTTGGGTGGCTAAAGAATACGAGGATTTTGAGGATAAATTTGCGGATGCACCCGATGATTATTTGAAGAATGTTCTGTCAGAAAAGGCTTGTCCGAAGTCAATTTGAAAAAGGCTTGCCCGATATATTTTATGGGTCAGCGCTTTCGAATTCCACAGCGCTAGTATTGTGCGTCTGCACGATCAGGCGGCCTTCCCAGTAATGGCCTGGAAAGCTAATGCTTGAGTTAGGGTTTTTTACTAAATTATAGTAGGTGCAATCCTGGTGTGGGTTATAAAACACATAACAGTACCAATTATATCTAGCATTCGTAATTTGAATCGTAATTGGTACACCCGGGGTTATTACAGAAGAGAAATCCATAATCTCACTAGCACCATCCGATGGGCGTCCGTATTCACAGCCCTGAGGCGAGCAGTCTGGGTCTGTTGTGTAGCGCGGGATTTTTGTAGAGCCATTTACGGTAATTTCAACTCGAACATCGGTACCATCAAAGTATTGGTTACCAGCTGGACCTACTTCGTAGCGCACTCGTAGCACGTTGTCCGTATCAATCTCTGTGGTTTGAAAGATTGCCGATCCGCCAACTTCGTGTACGCTAAAACTCAAAGGGGAATCGCCACCGCCCAGCGGACTAGGGTCAGGATCTGCCACAACTGGTGGGGTTGGTAGAGCGGGCGCTACTGGAGTTTCCGTAGAGATTGTTTCTAGTGCATCATCCTCCACATATTCGCCACCCTTCCTACCGCATCCGGGTAAGAAAGCGAGGGATGCTATAACTACTAGCAAGCTTGCCTGTCTCATTGCTAGTTTCATCACTATTATACCTAGTCTCATCATAAACTTGGTAGAGCAAGGTGTGTGCCAGGGAGGGCTGAAATCGGCTAAAATCGATTTTCAACTTAAATATTAGTTGTTTATGCCGTAGCTCCCTGGGACGGGCAACTCTCTCTGTTCAGAAACCTGTTTAAGAATTAGACAGTCGCGAAAAGCCTAACACTGAAGAATCCGGGGATCAATTAAGCCTAGGCTCAATTGATCCTAACATCTTGTATATGCGGTCGGCTCGAACATAGATCGCGAACTTATCGCGGTGGTATTCCCTCGGGTCATTGCTAAGGACATTGGATCCAATCCCTACCAGGCGACCTTGCTGGTCAAATAGCGGTGATCCACTCATTCCCCAAGTCATATCAGAATTGGTTAGGAACGGGTCATGCTCTTTGCGCGCATAATAACGTTTCTTAAAACCCCTTTCTTTGCGCCAATGACGACCGCGCTTGCAAGTATTTTCAAGCTCCCAGTTTTCAATATTGGAGACTCCATCTTTGTTGGTAACGTGGCAAAAGGAGCGGCCCATTTCATTGGGTTGCATCACGCGACCGAAGGTAACGCGGTGGTGTTTATACTCAAGGTCGTAGTTGAATTTTCGTTGCCGGCCTTGACGTATATGCAAAATAGGCCAGCCAATGCCAGCTACGGGTTCTCGGAACTCTAATTTGCTCATGCGGATAGGAAAATTTTTGTCTGTCGTAAACTTTGCTTCGAGTAATCTAAAAATCGCCACATCATAAGGCTTATTATGGCGCAAAAGAGAAGTCTTTTTCAATTTCACCATGTGGATCGTCCCATCGGAGCGAATAAACTTGGCAGAGGGATTTCGTGGAAATGTGTTTTTGGGCAAGCAATGCTTAGCAGTGATAAAAAAATTTTGATAACGCACGCCCGAGCAAGCGGGCAGTGCTCCCATAAAGTTGCAGCCTTTAGTCATGCAAATTTTTCGCTTGGTTTCAAGATATGCACAGAGTTTAGGGTTCATTGAGCGAGCACCTTCATTACTGCAGTAACTCTGAACTTGTTTCTCATAATTTCGCCTATTCACCTTAACTGTGTACTTATAAAATAGCTGCCCCGAATAAGTGGCCAGGCGATCCAGTAGTTCTCTCGAGAACCCGTATTTTTCAGGAAGATCGACTGGCATAGCCTCTTTTGGGAAGAGTGGATAAAACCCTTCATTGTTTTCCTCCGTATGTATTTCTAGGGGGTTTTGGTGGCCCTGCATGCTTTGGCAGGCATTTAAAAAAAATGATGAGGCCACAAATAAGGCAACAAATTGGGCAATAACCAGATATTTAGGCATTCGCTATTCCAAACTTACGTTACTTCAAACTTGCGCGCATGAATGCGTCCACTAGTTCGTTAATGGCAGTTTTTATCGACTGAGGGTGTTTTACTGCATGGGAGGCAGTGAGTTTTCCTGCGTCCCAAGTGACGACAAAACGCCGATTGCGCATGCGGGGTAGACGTGCAACTTCCAGTAGCTTCACATGTACGTAGGAGACAATCTGTTGTTCAACATCCATTGTCGAGATTTTCGTCGAGAAGATGCCTCTCGTTTTTTCTCGTTTTTCAACATTTATATTATGCTTGCGAAACCGAGCCTCTAGGGCTTTTTGAATTTCTGCTTGCGTAACACCAAGCAGCATTGCGTCTTTTGTGAGAGGAGAAATCTCTAAGTTAAGGTGGGAGTAAAACCCTCCTTGTTTGCGTGTGGCTTGGGCGGATGTAGAATTCGGGGTCGAAAAAGAAAAAACAGTTAGGCCAACAACAAAAGATAAAAAGGAAAATAAAAAGGAAAATTTTTTCATTGAGCACCCCTCCTATTGACCGTAACGGTAGTTTACCGCGCACGCATCATTAGGTTGTAACGCGGAAACAAATATATTTCCACGCACAGTTTGCTAGTTAATGATATGGAACGCTGGAAGCGCGGTGAAGAAACGAAGAGTGCAAACGTGACGCTACGGAACCGTGAGGAAAATTAGTTCCGATTATCCTCTAGCGGCTTTAGGTCTTCGCTAAAGAGGTTAGCGATAAACTCTGTCCATTCATTCGGCAAACGGTGGTCTCGGCTCGCATCGAATGTTTGGCGATGCAGGTAAGAGTTTGCTACAGATGGCAGGAAGCCTCTGAAAGCAGTCGTCGTCGAAGGTAACCAAATTGAAAGCCCTGCCATGCGGCCTTCCCAGCGCGTAAAGTGCGAGCCGGCTGCGAAAGAAATGATATAGGAGCCGATTTCCTCCTCTAAGATTTCAATTTGCTCTAAGACCGCTATCGTTAGCGGGTCTTGGCCACCTGGGAGAACCGCCGCTTCCACATATTCCCGAAGCTTTTGAAGGAAATCTTTTAGGTCAATTACAGAATTTTGGTATTTAACTGAGTCATCGATCGCATCAATCACAGCAAATTGCGCTCTCTCGGGGTCGGTGTAGCCGTGTATCCAGCGTGTGCCCGCAATTCCTAGTCCCAAGAGTCCCTTTAGTAACCCATCTTGTAAAGCCGAGGCGCGAATCGTGGAAGCCATGACGCCATCATTTTTGCCTGCCTCATTACCATCTCCGGTTGTAGCGTAATGATCCACCATAATATGAGGCAACGCTACGGCTAGCTTCTCTGGACCTTCAGCCCCATCAAATTCCCCCGTATCAATACGCTTGAGAACTTTGTCATAAGGGAGGCCTTGGGATTCCATGATTGGAATTGAGCCGTAAATGAACTTTGCAACTTTTCGTAAATCATAGGCGACTTCTGCTTGTTGCATATAGCAGGCGTCGGTTGCAAAGATTTCAATTGGTTCACCACCAAGGAGCTTACGAGTCACACGATTTAATGTGAGGCGAATATTCCGTACGTCCAGCCAGTCCTGATGGGAAAAGTCTACAGCAATGCCGTGGCCCATGCGACCAATATTGGCGGCGCCATCTGGTCTCTTCCTCTGGACACGAGCTGTCTTCAGCGCGCTTTCCCTTGACGGAGGGTGGCCCCATAGACGGTCCTTGATTTCTCGATTATGACTTGCCATTGCAGCCCAACCATCACCGTGGCCACCTATGATGACCATATAATTACGGGCTGGGAATTTCTCTACGGCCCACATTAGGAACTCTTCAAAATGCTCCGGGTCACCCGTATTGGGGTCCATGCCAAAATATTTATCCCGGTCAAAATTGGCTAGTGTAATACGACCTTCGCGCGTGCGTTCAATTAGAGCACGCATGCCCCGTGATTTTTGACTCGTAATATTTGTGGCGTCAGAATTTTTGAAAAAATCAATATCAGCTACGATGTCATAGGAATAATCATCGTCGTTAGCCTTTTCCCAAAAGAGTTCGGAAAAATCTTGCAGGCCAAATTTATTTAAATCATTGTCGAGCGCCATATAGAGAATGAGAGTCCACTCTTTGCTGCATTGCTGTCGGTGGAGCCATACGTTTGGGCGCGTACCATTTAGGTTTACGGATTGAGTTCCCACCTGGCAGGCAGGCAATAATTTACGATTGAAATCACAGGTCTTTACAAGCTCTTTAAAGTTAGGGTTTTTGCTATGGAGTGAGATAGGGCAGGGAGGACGTTTTTGTTTCTGCTCTGGATCGATTTTCACGTCCGGCTTAGCGTTCACGTCAAGGCTCCCAAGCCCGGTAGTGACGAGGAAGAAGCCTAGAAGAACCAGGCCTCCACCGCCTACAAGAGAGGAAAATCTCCTCTTTGCTGCTCTCATTATTTCTTCGCTTTTGCGATTAGGCCATCCACGATTACTTTCAACGGAGTTTGGTCGCGAAGCGTGCGGCGCTTAGTAGCGTGTTGCGCGATATGGTTTGGAAGAGTCCACTCGTTCCTTTCCCAGGCCCAAGCATTTTCCAGGCCAGCTAGGTCACCTTGGTTGAACGCAAATGCATCCGGAGTTGCTGTCCAAAGGAAGTCAGGGTGTGTGTTGTTATACCACTCACCACCGAGGATTTTACCGTTCTTATCGATCTCAAGGTCATATACATAACGAACAGATGTTACAGAATCGTACTCGTCAGAGTCCGTTGCACGGCCAGTTGGGTGAGTTTCCACAACATAGGCTGCTTCCATTATAACACCGACTACATACTTAGGTTTCTCAGCACTGGAACGGTAGTTTTCTTTACGAACATCGGTCCCGAAGCTATCGCCTTTGAAAGTGAACCCATCCAACTTAACCGTAGCATCTTTGATGTTGCGAACTAGATCCTTTGTCGTTGGGTTGAAGTAGGAGTAGCTGTAACGAACCATTGGCTGGTTCCATACTTCATAATCGAAAGTAGCGTCGATTATGATTGTACGGTGGCCTTGGCCTTTACGTTGATTGACGATACCAAGCTGGTTAACGATTGAAATATGCCAAGAACCTGGGTTCGTGTCGAAACAATCTGAGTCGGTAACAACACCATCTTCGTTCTCTTCCACAGACTCGCCTTCTTTTTTATTACAACGCCCACCGATGAACTTTGTGCCGTAAGTCAGGTTGTTGTTTCTGTCGACACGAACTGTTTGACCGTTCGCCCACTTAAGCACAGAAAGGGCCTTGGTGTCGTCTGGGTAGAATTTCACTGGAGTGCCTGTTGGGCTGTATACGGTGATAGTCTTTACTGGGCGCTCATCCATATAGGCAGCTACTGCCCAACCGTGACAGATGCCCATCCAGGTTTCCACAGCTTTTTTTTCGCTGCCATCCCAAGCATATGGCTCGGCAGTTTTGTACTGAGCTTTTGTCAGAGAGAAGTTCCAGTCGCCAACCAAAAGGTCATACTTCTCAGCCGGAGAAAGAACCGAAACAAAAGTTTCTAAATCTGCACCATAGCGCAGGTAGAACTTTTTAGTTAGGTAGTCTGAAAGGGAAGAGGAGTTAGCCTTGAAGTACTTATCTACTTCGTGCCAAACCATACCAGAAGACATCACTGGATACTCTTCTAGGCCGTATTTACTGCCCTTCTCTAGCTGATAGCGCTTTGCTGTCGCACCAGTAGCAAGTGCCCAGTAGTCTGAAGACCAACCTTGTGTACCAACTTCAGCTTCCGTCAGATTTTTGTTTTGCATGCGATATAGGTTGTCTTCGTAAGTTCCGTCATAACCGTTGTCTACGAGCTTACGAGGATCGTCGTTATTGCCAATTCCACGGCGGCCTTCTTGCGCAAGTACTTGCTCAATAGTTTCTAAGTTACCTTGGTAGAGGCAACTTTCTGGGTTCCCAATGTTGCCCTCACAGAAATTGTTTTGCTTGTACTGAGCGTCTTGGATTTGGAACTGCTCACTTCGCTTTTGTTGCAAATCTCTAAGCTTTTGCACAGCAGGCTTGAAATATTGCCAAACGCCGTCCACTTGTTGGTAGCGCTTGATCTCGCCTTTTTGCGTTGCTTTTTTGTTGACGTTGAATTGCTCAAAGAACTGCTTTAAATTTTCGTTAACTAGGTTTACTTGTGTGGTGTCTAGGGCACCTTGTTTTGCTGGATCAATTGTTGGTAGTGCGGCAAACGTTGGAGCTGGCAGAGCGAGGGCTACTGTGAGAGCGTAGGTGGCAGTAGCATATATAAAAAGTCTCATTCTCATTTCTAAATCCTTTCGGTAATATGTTTGACGCAGGGATAACAGAAATGGGTGCTTCGCACAATAAAATTGTACTTTAGGAGTCATTCCCCAGGAATCACACCCCAGGCATTACACAAGTACGTAGTTGCGCCACGTCCTCGACTGGCACATTGTTTCTGACTAATGCTTCGTCAATGGAGGTTGCGCGCTGCTTCTCAGTGAAAGCTCGTATATTGCGATCCCTACGGAATGGAGGCACCGCCTCGCCAATAGAAGCTCCATAACGTTTTTGCATAATATCATAGGCATCATCAAAGACTTTGGAAAGACCCTTTAAATGAGTATAGTTGTTTGCGTTTTGCGCCCAGGTATCAAATTCTTTGAGTGTGCTGCGAATTGTCTTAGGGTCCATACCTAAACGGATGCCACCTTCAATACCATTCATAATATGCTCAACATTTAAAGAAGTGATCGGAAAACCATCCGCTGGATCCTGAATTTGGCGGAAGACATTGATGATATCTTCTGTGGACGCAAACCCTGGAGACTTTTTGATTTTGCGAAATAGCTCGCCGACTTTCGCAAAGGCTTTTTCGTATCCGATTGGATCAACCACTGAGTCGGGTAGAATCCGGTTTGCTCCCTTCGCCTCTAGGAGCACCTTCATTATTTGATCCACTTCCACAAGTTCTGCAGCTATGGGAGTTCGCTGCCCAAAGAAGGTGCTTTTAATCAAGTGCATAATCGCGCGGCGATCCTGCTTTGTAAGGCGCAGTTTCATACTGGCTAGTCGATGACCGAAGGAGGCCATTCTTTGCTTTGCCACAGCCGAAGCAGTGGCTGCTCCGGAGCGAAATCCGGCCAACCCGGCTTGCCGAGCAGCGCGCGCTAAAGCGACCGCGCTAGCAACGTAGGCAACGTCCCAAGGGAAGATGATCGTCAGTGCTGAGATCAACTCACCATTTCGAGCATTTTGAATCGCTTCTAGTGTGCCCGGACTGCTGACATCTAAATCTCGAGTGGAAATACCATCCACAGAAAAGAATGCCCTTTCCGCAGCTGCAACGCGATCCATATCACGAGCGAGGAATACCCCACCAATTACAGCACCGCCAGCGAGCCCGACTCCTGTAGATGCTCCAGCTACGACCGTAGTTGAGGCACCAGCCCAACCCAAGACAACACCAGCTCCAAACCCACTAACAAGGGTCGCACCAGCCGCTAGCAGACCAAGCCTTAAGTTTTTGGAAGTCTGTTTGGTGTGGACATATTTTTGTAGGGCTGTGGCGGCAGCGCACATCTCTGGCTTTTGTTCAAGCATTTCTTCAAAGATGTTTTGCGCGACCAAGAAGTCGGCGGCTAAGAATGGGTCCGGATCGCCCCCTTCGCGCTTAGTCCGTTTAATTTCTGCTTTAGCTTTGATTAGCTTTTTATTGAACTCCTCCTGCATCGGATGGTTGTTTTCATGCACCACACGAAATAGGGCATTCGCTATTTCCTGGTCGGAAGGATTGTCTTTCGCTAAGAACGCAAAAATAGGTGCTTGCCCGAGAAGGGTTTGGAAGTTCTGTTCGTGAGCTCTCCGTCGTGCTTTAATTTTTTTGCGGACGTATTGCTCGTAATAAGACTCGGAGTCAGCCACGCTAGAATGAGGTGGTCTTCCTCTCGCGTCTTTCAAGAACTCAAAGGCATGCCTTCGCGGTGAATCTGGAAAGAAGCCCATATACACATAACGGGCCTTCTCAATACCTTCTTTGAGCGGTAAGTGAGAGAAGGACTTACGTGCAATTTGCGCAAGGCGTGGTATAAGCATCTTGTTGTGTTCGGTTGCATCCGCTTCCCATTGCTTATCAATCTCTGCAAGCCAATCCTTCTCGTCCTGAATCGCTGCTCTTTTCTCTTCATCCGAGATTGGCGAATACATTTTCGATCGACCCACATTGAATAGTCCAATAACATTATCTTTGTCAGGTCCAGGAGTTATTGTGCCGCTCTTTTCTTTTAATCCCAGGTTCATATGCATGCCTGGCACATGTTGGTCTACGTTATTACTAAAATAATTAAACTCTTGCATATCTGCATGGACGCGTGAGCCTGTTCGAATGAGCTCATGCCGAAATTGCAGTACTAACTCTTTGTACTTTTTACGAGCGCCTTCGATTCGGTTCTGACAAAATTGTGAGATACCAACTTTCTTCGCACCTGGGTCCTTATCAATCAGCGTACCAATTCGATCCTGACAGAGATTATTGAGCTTGCCTTCACTGAAAGAATTGCCCTTGGTAGCCGCTTGAAAGCAGCAAGCGGTCTTTTGCATTTCTTTGCCGGCCTGTTGGAGTTGGTATAAAGTTTTCTCTGCGGCAGTAATCCCCATCTGCAACATAGTTTCCGCTTCGTTTTTCACGCGCACGGCTTGGTGCAATTGGGTGCTAAGTGGACCAAAGAACTGATTGGCCTCAGGTAGAATTTGGATTCTCGGGTGACAAGCGGCTAATTGCTCGAGCTGCTTGCGTTCCTTTTCTATCATTTTAGTAATCCGGTCTTGCGGCACGAACATGACATCCTTGCAAGCAGCAAACTCTGGACTTTTGTACTCATTTGGAACTTGCAGGCGGTCCCACTGACAACGGCGAGTAAAGTCCAGTGGCCCGCTTATGATTTTACAGGATCTGGACCAACCGAGAGCTTGCGCCCTAGAAGCCTTTGCACAGCTTTCTGTACTCTCTGCTTTGGTACAGAGTATAAGCTCTGCACCTGGCTTTGCGTAGACTTTTGAGCCCGTTAGGCCCCTGGCTTCCGCCACATTGGTAAATGCAAATGCGCCGATGAATGCATGAGTCAAGGAAACAGGTAGAGCTATTACTGTTAGAACTCTAATTCCGGTCCTTATGAATATATTTTTCCTGATGAGCACGCTCTCTTGATCGTCCTTATCAGAAAAGCTCTTTAAACAAATCATCATATCGTTGTTAAGATTATGAGGCATGTGGCCGAAAACCTTGTACGGGAGGTATGGCCATGAGTAAAGCAAAATGGATTTTGTCGATCGCTGTCGTCGCCAGTCTGGGCCTTAGTGCTTGCGCAGGAATAGAGCGGCGGGAAGCATGCTTTAAATGCACTCAACATGCTCAAAATTGGAAGACTTTCGGCTTTGAAGAGCTCGAAGGAACTTGGCGTGGAAAACAGGAAAAGTTTCAAAACTCCGCTGAAGGCAAAAGCAAACGTCTGAAAGCAAAGAGTATTGAGGTGGCGTTCCTAGAAGGAAAAAAATTCCTCAGTGCCTATCGTATTCCAGCGAATGCTTGCGGAAAGTTTCCTCAAGATGCAATCGTTCTAATGAATGAACTCTTCTGGGACAAAAAGGTGGGCAGGCGCGGCAACGAGCGCGCTTTCGAAGTGTTTGGTAAACGGGAGGGCGGCAAGGTTTCTTATGGGCGCGCCTTTATTCGCCGAGGGGCTGTGAACACATGTAATTACGAATCTGTGATCGAAAAGGTGGTAATGAATCGTTTAGCGCTGCCTTCGGTCTTCTATACTAGAAGATTGACGACCGACGGTCGAGTGCTGGCTTCTGGTAAGACTAGTGAGGTGGATATTGGCTTTGAATTTCTGCATTTTGATCATGCAAAGGTTAAAGACAAATACCGCTGGCTGGGAGATCGATCACAACGGACGAACCCACCGTTGTTCTTCCGCTTTGTGAGGACGGAGAGAGTAGTGGAAGGTCCTTATGATCGCGGTCATTGGCAGAGCACAGAAGAGCAGGTTTTTCGCCTGTGGCGCTTGGAGGAGCTGCCTGTTGGGCAAAGGCTAAAAGGCTATCCTACTACCGGCGGCTAGTAGTGACTAGTAGTGGTGACTGGTGACTTGTTCCAGTAGTTCCAGTTTTCCGGAGCTTGTAATGCAAGCTTGAACGCCTAAAGGCAAGGCTTCATTACGAGGGCCGTGTCCTGCAGGAATTCCCTTAAGGATTGGAATTTTCATACCTGCAAAATGATCGAGGATGACTTCTCGCCAATGGGTTTTTTTCAAATAAAACTTTGGTACATCCTGTTCTAGGTCGCCGAGCACCAAACCCTTTAAGCCCTTAAAGCAGCCTGCCTGATGCATTTGATTTAGCATGCGATCTAGACGATACGGAGGCTCCGCAATGTCTTCCAAAAAGAGCAAACCATTGCGAAAGCTCGGTTGCCAAGGAGTTCCAACTAAGGCACAGAGAACGGAAAGATTGCCTCCAAGTAAAACACCTTCTGCACTTTGCTTAGTTGATAAAAATTTTGTTGGCCACTTGCACGTATAGGATTTCTTGCCAAGCTCAACTTGGCCGGCCAGCAGGGCAAGGAAATCCTTTACCGCTTTCGGCTTCATATTTAGCCAGGACGGAGTCGCCATAAGTGGGGCGTGTACCGAACTAAGCTTCGCCTTTTGCCAAGCATAGGAGTGAAGTGCGGTAATGTCAGAGTAGCCAATAAGTAGCTTGCGACGTTTCTGTAACAGTGACCCGAATCGCATGCGATCTAAATAGGGAAGTAGGCGAGTGGCGCCAACTCCACCACGGGCGCACCATATAGCCCTTGTTTCCGTATCTCGGGCGGCTGCAACTAGATCATCGATACGAACGTCTTCGGGGCCAGCCATATAGCGCAGCCGCTTAAATATCTGGGGCGTATAACTCAAATAATAGCCAAATTGCTTCGCTTTTTTTTCTCCGGCAATCAAGAGCTTGCGTTCAACACAACTGGAGGGTGCTACGACGGAAAACGTATTACCTGCGGTCAAAGATTGGCCCTTTATATGTCGCATCGTAACCCCTTTGTCTTGACTTCACATGGCAAAGCAAAGTACGAAATATATTCGGGAAAAAAGTGTCCGTCACTGGAAAAAAGTGCCCATTACTGAAAAAAATCGGCCGGAAGGAACTTATGACTTCGAACAAAAAATCCGTTAGTGAGAGTGTGAAGAATCTAGAAAAGCCGGTAGACCTAACACCGGAAAATTTGAAAGAGATTCATAACCTCATGGTTCAAGGCCGTGTACTCGAAGAACGGCTCGTGAAAATGAGTAAAATGGGTGAGGGCTATTTCTGGATTGGTGGTCCAGGTGAGGAGGCTTTCAATGTTGCTCTCGGATTGTTGGTTGACAAAGGACATGGTCCAGACAAAGATTTTATTCATTTACACTACCGAAATTCAGCATTGATGCTGGCTTTGGGTGCGCCACCAATCGATGCAATTCGACAGATGAAAAACGTGGAAACGGATCCATACTCCGGCGGTCGTAATTTCGTAAACCACTACGCCAAGCCGGAGTGGAATGTGGTTCCAGTATCTTCTTGCATTGAGCCACAGCATTCGCAGGCAATTGGTACAGCACACGCGCAAAGCCAAGGTCGAGGCAAAGGCATTTCAGTCGTTATCGGTGGTGATGCCGGGACGGCGGAAGGTGATTTCGCTACCGCACTTGTATGGGCCTCTCGTCCGGTGAACCCATTACCGCTATTAGTTATTTGTACGAATAACTATGCCGGTATTTCGACGCCGTATAGTGGCCAGCATGGGGAAACGGAGATTGCAGATCGTGGACGCGCTTTCAATGTCGAATCGCGCAAGACAGATGGTAATGACGTGTGGAATGTTTATGAAGCTTTACAGACAGCAATAAATTATGTTCGTAAGGAGCGTAAGCCCTATTTGCTAGAGCTGGATGTTTCTCGTTTGCATGGGCACTCATCTGCCTCGGGAGCGAACCGCGTGACTAACGAAGCTGATTGTGTCGAGAGTTTTGAAAAAGAACTCGAAAAAATAAAAATTCTAAGTCCTAAGGAAATGGATAAAATCCGCGAGGATTGGCAGGAGTCTATTTTAAATGACTTGAAACAGGTGCGAACGGAGCCAGGTCCGGATCCACACTCCATCTTTGATCATGTCTATGCAGATAAGAACGGCGATAAAGGCCGCGACACACTGGCGGCACAAATTGGCCTGGACTACGCGGCGGATACGGCGGCTCATTTTGCAGCTAAAAAGCTAAAAGCTAAAAAAGGATGAAAAAATAAATGGCAACAGTAGCGCAAGCAATTCGAATGGCACTAGCACACGCAGAGGATAACCTGGAGTTAAAAGACGTCTTTGGTGAGGATGTCGGTCCTCCTCTAGGTGGTGCATTCACCGTGACTCAGGGGTTGAAGACTTCTTGGAATTCACCACTTGATGAACGCGGAATTATTGGGATGGCGACAGGCTTAGGACTTGCGGGTTCTCGGTGCGTCGCAGAGGTTCAGTTCTGTGATTATATCTTCAATACGATTGATCTTTTGAAGCTTGCAGGCAATGCTTGTTGGACGTCTATGGGCCAATACCCGATGCCTATTACGGTGATGACGCCAGTTGGTTCAGGAATTCACGGTTCGGTATACCACTCCCATTCTTTCGATTCGAAGATGGTACAGATTCAAGGCTGGAAGACGGTAATGCCGTCAAACGCATACGATGCTTTCGGGTTGATGCTGGCAGCAATTAAGGACCCAAACCCGGTAATGTTCTTAAAGCCGAAAGCACTTCTGCGGGCGAAGGGCAAAAAACTCATTCCAGGTGAGCCCAAAAATGCCAAAGAGCTAAAAAAAATGATCGATATGCCTGTGACGAAGGAAGAGCAGGCGAAGTGGAGGCCGAAGTTTCCAAAGCTTACAGACCCAGAGATCGAAATTGGTAAAGCATATAAATACCAAGAGGGCGATGCGGCGACAGTCGTAGCCTGGGGGCGTATGCAGCCGATTGTAGAGGATATTACTAACAAATTTAAGTCTGAGAGGGATATTTATCTAGACGTAATCGACCTGCGTACTATCTATCCGTACGACTGGGATGCAATTAGGAGTTCTGTGGAGAGGACAGGCCGTGTGATCTTTGTGAACGAAGACACTGAGGTTTGTAACTTTGGCGAGCACTTAATTCGCAGGACATGTGATGAGCTCTTCTATAGCTTGAATGTACGTCCGCGCTTGATTGCAGGTAAAAATGTGCCAGGCGTTGGCTTGTCACCAATTCTCGAAGAGTCTACTCAGCCGCAGCCTTGGCATGTGGAAAAGGAGATTCTGTCTCTCGTTGAGGAACCCGCTTAAAAATTATGAGGAGCCGGCTTAAGGAATAAGCTAGGCATTGTGTGGAGGTTTAGTAATCAATTAGTGGCAGGTCATGTTGAGCGACAGCATAGGCGATCAGAGTTGTAGTGAAAACAGCGCTAATAAAAAGGAATATCCCAAAAAATAAGGGAGGGAAAAAATCAGGTGGTAAAAGCGATAGTACCCAAATGTAATCAGGTTCACCCAAATCTCGATTGAACAGCCGATAAGATGTTCCGAAAACAACAACTAGCAAGAAAAGGTAGTGCGCTCTTAGGAAGACTTCAGCCACTACAAATCTCGACACTGCTGATTACGTTGTGATTGCTGATCAAACCGTTTTTCACATCATTTTTAACGACATTTTTTTTAAAAATATGGTCAGCCAGTGGACCCTTCATGTTGTAAATTTTCAAAGGGCCACCCTTTGATAGCGTCCTCAAAGCGTAACAATAGTCACGCTGTAGTCTGGCAGATTTCTGAGTATTCAATAGATAAAATAAAGTATGTATATTAATTCCTATCCTTTTTGCCTCTTTCCTGTGGTCTCGGTATAAAAAGCTTTGGCCCTCGTCCCAAGAGATATCTGAAATACTTTCTCGTGGTCCTGACGAAAAGAGCCGCCAAGAACTGAAAATAAAGAAGTCCTTCCCATTGTTTAGATAGGGAATAGCTACGTGAGAGATTGTCAAAAAAGAAAAACAGACTAAAATAATCAACCGTCTTTCAGAAAAAATCTCAGATAAAAAAAGGTTCATTATACCCGCCTCTGCCATGCCATACTATCTAGATGCTAGCCGAATTTGAACGAAAAATCCTTCGCGAAGCGGTCTCTACTGTCCGAAAGGAGCGCAATGCACCCCCGGCACTTCGCGCCATAATCGAGCCCACCTGGACAGCATTGCTTGCCTCAGATGAGGCTGTACATGTGTGTGAGACGCAACACCCAGGCGATGATATGGATGCTGTTACGAGAGCTTGGAATAAAGTAAAGAGTCGTGTTCGGCCAGAAGAGGCTACACTTTATCTAACCCTAGAGCCAAACGCTTTTTACCAACGTATTGCTCCGATCACCGAAGCAATACGCCACGCCGGGATCAAACGTGTCATTGTGGGGGCAGAAGACCCCTTTCTACGAAGTAAAGGTAAGGGAATCGAAACTCTGCGTCGTCAGGGTTGTACTGTAGTGCTAGCTGATGGGGAGGAGGCGCGGAGTTGTCAGCTCTTTTATGCTGATTATGAAAAGGCAGTAAATCACTTTCTTCCACAATGGTCCATCGCCTGGGAGCTTCATTCCAAGGATGAGGAAAAGAGTTTTCAAATTAAGCCAGTGAGTAGAGGCAGGGGGATTCCCTCTTTTTTCGATATTACCTGCGCCGACTATCACAATGGCAACGATAAAAATTTTCTACGAAGCCCCGGGTCGATACTACTCCTTATGGATACTTTTGCAAGTTTACACAAAGGTCACCTTGCCTTAATGAAAAAGGAATTGCGTTTAATCGAAGCCATATCAACCGATGCCAAACTGGACGAGAAAATGGCTGAGCGAGCCGAGGCTGTGTTGCGAGTTCCAAAAGATGGGAAAAGAATTGACCTTGGAAAATTGGCCCGGCAGGTGCGAGATTTGAGTGCCATATCCGTTGTGAGCCTAGAAGGCCCAGATCTTTGGTATGAGCTCATTCGCGCAAAGATTGTCGATCGGGTTTTAGTTCGCGTGCACCATCCTTACAATGTGAATGTTTCCTTAGTGAATCTTACCGAAGCCAAGATGGAATTGCCTCTTGATGGAGCTCCTGTCGGGGTGAAACTCATCAATCCTGGGCTAGTTCAACTGGAAGAGGAGCGTTATTGGGTGGAGGCAGAGGTTTCTAAGGTAAAGAGCCTTTAAAGAGCTTTTAGCGAGCGCAAAACTAAACTGCGGCACTTCTAGCGCAGAACTCTTGCTGTTTTGAGGAGTTCTGATACTATGTTCTCCATGGCTAAGAATCTTGCACTTAAAAAATTGCCACTGCATCCAAGCCAGAGGGACATGGTTTGTCCGATTTGTGGTGTTGGTTTTGCAACGATTCCCATTCAACGCGGCCGCACACCGGAGAATTTAGAGCATATTGTCGAGCAACATGTTTGTCCCAGCGGGCACGTGTTCCAGACCGAAATTAGTCAGGACGAAATGCTGGCTTAGGTTGATGCTAGAAGCTAGAAATCGTTCATAGACGTCTTGGATTCAGGGCATTTTCTTGCCTAATGCTAGTGGTTTAGATAGTCTCCTAGGCATGGCTGTACCCATAACTGCGAAGAAGCCAGATTGGCTAAAAGTTCGAGCCCCGGGTGGGGAGTCCTTTCGTAATCTGAAGCAAAATTTACGGGAAAAGTCCCTGTATACAGTTTGCGAGGAAGCCCGCTGTCCAAATATTGGCGAGTGCTGGGCCGGGGGCACAGCTACGATTATGGTCATGGGCGACACCTGTACGCGCGGTTGTCGGTTTTGTAATGTGCGCACGGGAAATCCCCGCGGCTATTTGGATCCACTAGAACCGCTTAAAACAGCGCGGTCTTTACGTGAAATGGGCGAACTTAATTATGTTGTAATTACGACTGTTGACCGGGATGATTTACCGGACCAAGGTGCCTATCACTTTGCCCGTGTTGTTACTGAGATTAAACAGCAGATTCCGACGTTGATGATTGAGACCTTAGCACAAGATTTTCGTGGTTCTGAAGATTGCGTTGAAACCTTAGTTGGCTCTGGACTTGATGTATTTGCCCACAATTTAGAAACTAGTGAGCGGCTTACGCCCACGGTTCGAGACCCGCGAGCAGGCTACGAGCAAAGTTTAAATGTTTTGGCAGCGGCAAAAAAAAACAAACCCAGCTTAGTGACAAAAACATCATTGATGCTTGGGTTGGGTGAGACGCAGGAAGAAGTTTTGCAAACTATGCGCGACGCTCGCCAAGTGGGTGTGGAGATCTTTACGCTGGGTCAGTATTTGCGGCCGACGAAGCGCCATCTTGCTGTTGAGCGTTTCGTTCGCCCAGAAGAGTTTAAAGAGTACGAACAAATTGGCTTAGATATGGGCTTTGCACTGGTTCCTAGCGGCCCATTAGTCCGTTCGTCTTATCGAGCTGGTGAGTTTTATATTAAGGCTTTTGTAGAAAAGCGAAGAGACGCAGATAAGCGGAGCGTACAAAGACAATGTAATAAAGAAAGCGCAAAAGGAGATTTAATAAATGCCTAAGGAAGTGGCAACCGTGTTTCATTCTCGTGGTGCGTTTGTGCGCAGAGCTTTGAAATCAATTCGCTGGTCGAAGGAGGACATTTGTGACCTCCAGGAACAATTGAGCGAGGAAAACCCAGAGCCGGAGTTCCTATTTCTGGACTTTTTTGTGAATGCACTTGTAAATGCACTTTCTCTCGAGAATCCGGTACGAATTAATTGGTGGCGCGAGCATGCTCCAAATCTTGTGGGTGAACAGTGGTGGCCAGCGGCTTTAGGCTATGCCAAAGCGAATTTTCGAGCCAAGCGGGACGAGTTCTTGCTTATAGATTTTTATGAACGTGATCTTGCTCGAGATAATTGTGTCGAGTCGTTGGCTCTAATTGCTAGGACATGGCAGGCCTCGCCGTTGCCAATAATTTTGCTTTGTTGGTCCGACTCTCTACTACGCTCTTGGCAGCAGGAGGGGATGGGTTCGGCAGCGAATCGAGAGGAGTCAGTATACGCGCATTTTGAGGCTCTCGGATTTAACACGAAGGTGGTTCCAGTTACCGATCCGATGGGAGCTATCCTTGCAGGCTCCGATGCGGCAAACTCGAATTTAGAACGACCATCGATATTGGTCTTACCAAGCTTTGGCAACGACAAACTGGTACAGGCCAATTGGCGCATGAAAACGGAGAATCGTATTCGGGAAGCTTTGGAGGGATATACAGAATGAAAAAGGACTTTCCTGTCGATGCGGGCTTACAGGCCGCAATGCAATGGAACGAAAAGATCGTAGCTCTCTATTTGGACGAGGAGAGTGTCACTGATTCAGAAATTGATTTAAGTGCTTCGTCGAATGAATTGAATCAGGGAGACCGCGTATTCGCTTTTGATTGTGATGCGAATACTTTAGTGGGCATTGCGACGGGTATGGCAGTTTATGGGTTGCATCCGGTTGTTCATATTGCAGAAGAAGATCTATTTTCCTCTGCGCTACAACAGCTAGGAAACGCGACAGCTCAGTATCGCTACCGCAGTGGCGGTCAGTATTCTGCCCCAATGACTGTTGTCGTAGAATATAGCGGTGGAATCAAAACGGATATGTTTATGGGCTCGATGCCGGGTATGCAAGTTTTTGCTCCGTCTAGCCAACAAGATTTTACAAATATACTCGATCACCTAACGCGTATACCGGATCCGACACTGGTCTACGCGCCAAAAGATTGGCCAGAAATTGATGATTTGCAACGAGCAGCGATGGAGTCCAGCGTGGATTATCGCAAGGCTCGAATTTTACGAGAAGGAACTGAACTCACTTTAGTGAGCTTCGGAACACTGACACAATTTGCCTATGCGCAGTTAGATGAGTGGGCAAATAGCGGGAGAAGCATAGAGCTCGTGGACTTGCGCTCTTTGAATCCGCTGGATGTGGATACCATAGTTACATCAGTCAAGAAGACAGGCCGCTTGGTAATTCTTCAGGAGAGCGCTCGTTCTTACGGAACCGCCGCAGAGCTAGCTGCGCAGATTTCAGAATATGCAATTGATTCATTATTAGCACCGGTGCGACGAATAGCTGGATTTGACTTGCCGGACCCAGGGGCTTTACGAGAGGTGATTCGGCCGGATATGGCTATGCTCGAACAAGCGATAACGGAAGTTGCGCAGTTTCGGTAGATTTGAGGAGGAACGATGGAATTAATAATGCCCGATCTTGGTGAAGGTGTAACCGAAGGTGAAATCGCACGCTGGTTAGTGAATAAAGGCGATGAGATCAAAGAAGACCAAGTTGTTCTCGAAGTTATGACGGATAAGGCAACAGTTGAAATCCTGGCGACTTCTTCTGGTGTAGTTAGCGATATTAAATTCTCCGAAGGGGAGATGGTTGATGTTGGCTCGGTTTTGCTTACTGTTGCTGGTGGAGCTGCTGACGGAGCTGCTAGTAATGGCAATAATGGCGAAGTAGCTATTGCAAGGTCTTCGATGCAAATGGCCTCAGTTTCTAGTGGATCTAGTGCATTGGTTGCACCTGCGTCTGTACAAGCAGCCCCAGCAGTTCGCAAATTAGCTCGTGGAAAAGGAATTGATCTAACTCAAGTGCAGGGAACAGGTCCCAAGGGGCGTATTCTACTTTCCGATATTGAGAGCTTTAATGGTGCAGGTGTACCTGCAGATACAGATGTTAGTGCCAGCTCAGGTGCTGGAGCCAGTCCAGCACCAATGCAACAAGCCTATCAGCCGACTCCAGTCTTCCCAGTTATCGCTGATAAGCCAAGGGAGGAGAGAGTTCCGGTTCGCGGAGTCCGTAAGTCCATTGCGAAGAAAATGGCGGAGTCTAAGCGCACAGCGGCTCACTTTACTTGCGTGGAAGAGATTGATGTAACTGAGCTGGTAGAGTTTCGTAATTCCATTAAGGAACAGACAAAGACTCAAGGCGTGAATGTTACCTATATGCCGTTCATTGCTAAGGCTTGTATTTTTGCCCTTCGCAAGATGCCAGCACTAAACGCCAGTTTGGTGGAACATGCGGATGGCTCTGGAGAAATCGTCTACAAAAATTATTATAACTTAGGCATCGCTGTGGATACGGAAGATGGTCTTACCGTACCAGTGGTGAAAGACGTCGATCGGAAGAGTTTTTTACATGTAGCATCGGAGATTAGCGATGTTGGCGCTAGAGCTCGTCAAAGAAAATTAGGGCCAAACGATTTTGGCGATGGTACATTCACAATTTCCAATGCGGGCAAGGTCGGTGGACTTTTTGCGACCCCGATTATTAACTACCCAGAAGTAGCGATTCTTGGTGTGCATGAGATTCGCAAGCGTCCGATGGTTGTAAACAATGAAATTAAAATCAGAGATGTTATGTATCTTTCAATTTCGTTGGATCATCGTGTGGCGGATGGGGCGCATGGAATTCACTTCTTAAATGAAGTTGCACAATATTTATCAAACCCGAAGAAGTTTCTCTTGGAGATGTATTAATTGTTCATGGAATCGACTACGACGGAAAAAAATAAAAGCTCAAAGAAGAAGGGTAAAAGCACTTTCCCGAAAGACGTGTTTGAGAAAAAAGAATGGCACGAGCGACTTGGAGAAGACTTTTGGAAACAGTTACATCGCGCGGCACTCATGATGGAGAAGCTAGATCGACGATTAGCGGATCCGGGAAGTTCGACTTTCATTGATTATAAATCACAAAAAGGTTCGATTGCCCAAGGGCTGGCATTGGTTGCAACCTTGGATTGTGATGATGCTCTCTTTTTGCCACGAATGATTTCATTAGCCGCTCTTTATCGAGGCGTAACAGTGGAGCAGTTCGTCGGCCAGTGGCTAGGCAATCTACTCGATCCCGGAAAGGGTCGTTTAGAGCCAGGAAATTTCTGCTCAGAGGCATTTCATTTGGTGCCGCGTATAGGGTATGGTCACCGGTGGGTTTTTCATGCGGTTGGGATGGCCACGGCGATGCGATTGCAAAATCACTCTAAGTTGGTTTGTGTTCCTTTGTTTAAGAAAGATCTTCAGACAACGGAAGTACAAAAATTAATGAGTTTTGTGGCAAAACAGCCGTTACCAATCGCATTCCTTATTGTGGATGGAGGGGGTGGTGAGTTTGCTAAAGCTGTAGGCTTACGTGAGAAAGGAACCGAGGAAACAGACTTTCTTGAGGTTCTGAAGTTTTTGAAAAATCAGTTGGATCGAATACGTTTCCGCAAGGAAGCAGCGGTATTATCATTTTGTAATCCCGCATGGCAGGAACAATCGATTACGACTTTGTTAGAAAAATTCTTAGATGCCAAGGGATGGAGTCAGGAAGAAACGCTACATGCACAAGTTCTGGATGAAGTGAGCTATGGTATCGAGCGCGCTACAATGATTCCGGCTCCGCCCAAATCAACAGTCGTGCAGGACCTCACTCACCAAATTCACCCGAATTTGGAGCGACAATGGCTAGAGTGGAGAAAGGTTCATGGCAAATAAAAAATTTGGTGCAGTCGTTATTGGAGCAGGACCTGGCGGTTACGTATGTGCAATTCGATTAGCGCAGCTTGGTATCCAGACAGCAATTGTAGAAAAAGAGTATTATGGCGGTGTTTGTCTAAACGTGGGCTGTATTCCTTCTAAAGCACTGATTAAGGCATCTACGTTATATGAGCAAATGCAACATGCCGAGAATTTTGGATTCAAAGTTAAGGACATGTCGGTTGATTTTGCAGCCATGCAGACTTGGAAACAATCCGTAGTTAAAAAGCTAACCAGCGGAATTGGCCAGCTCCTAAAGGGCAATAAAGTAGAGATTTTCAACGGTGAGGCATTATTCCAGTCGGATAAGAAGCTAGAGATTGTTTCGAAGAATGGCCGAGAGACAATTGAGGCAGATAATTTTGTAATTGCTGTGGGCTCAAGCCCGATTGAGCTGCCAAGCTTTCAGTTTGATGAAAAGAATATTTTATCTTCTACCGGCGCACTTGCGATTAATAAGGAAGTAAAGTCTGCCATTGTGATTGGTGGCGGTTATATTGGTCTAGAACTCGGTACTTATCTTGCAAAGTTTGGTACAGACGTCACTATTTTGGAAGCGGAAGAGAGAATTCTTCCAACTTACGACAAAGACGTGGCCGACGTGATGGCTCGTGGCCTTAAAAAACGGGGTATTAAGTTTATATCCAAGGCGTTTGCAAAATCGGTCAAGGCATCGGGTAAGAACCAAGAGGTTACCGTTGAAGTGGAAGGTGAATTTCGCACACTCAGTGCAGAAAAAATCTTAGTGACTGTGGGGCGCCGGCCGAACGAAATGGCAGGCATTGAGAATACGAGTGTGAAGGTAGAGAAAGGTTTCATTCTTGTGAATGCACAGCTTCGAACCAATGTTCCGCATATATATGCGATTGGTGATGTGGCCGGACAGCCTATGCTAGCTCATAAGGCATCCAAAGAAGGATTAGTGGCGGCAGAAGTGATTGCTGGTGTGTCCGGCGTAGCCTATGATGTTCGTGCAATTCCTGCGGTTATTTTTGGCGAGCCGGAACTATCTACGGTCGGATTGTCAGAGATGGAAGCTAAAGCCCAGGGAATCGAAACGTTCTCTGGAGCATTCCCATTCGCAGCGCTTGGTAAATCCATTGCCGCACAAGAAACGGATGGCTTTGCTAAAGTTATTGGCGATAAAAAAACTGGGCAAGTTATTGGCGCTGCCATCGTTGGCCATGAAAGCTCTGGCCTGATCGCCGAAGTGGCTTTAGCGATTGAAGCAGGGTTGCAAGTAGAAGATATTGCCCTAACGGTACATGCGCACCCCACTTTAGCAGAAGCAACGATGGAGGCAGCAGAAGTAGCACTTGGTCACCCGATTCACATAATGGCGAAACGCCCAAGAAAATAAGATGGATACTCAACGCCTTGGCACTATTGAGTACGCAGAAGCACATATGCTGCAAATGGATTTTGTAGAGCGGCGGATAGTCGGCGATATTAAAGATACAATTTTGAGTTTGGAGCACGAGCCAGTCGTTACTCTCGGAAAGAAGTTTCCAAACTTGCGGAAATTGCAGGAATCCGGACAGAAGAGCTGGGAAGGCTATCCACTAGTTTATTCGGAAAGAGGAGGCGAGGCGACCTTTCATGGACCGGGGCAAATAGTTGTCTATCCGATATTGAAGTTACGGCAGAAGCTGGGTCCTAGTGGCTTTATTCGAGTTTTGGAAAAATCCATTATTAATTGTTTGGCTGAATACGGTTTATGCGCTTTTACAAAAGCGGAGGCGACCGGAGTTTGGGTGAAAGATTCTGGAAGCCGAGATCGAAAGATAGCGTCTATTGGGATTGCTGTACGCAAGTGGGTTACCTACCATGGGTTAGCGCTGAATGTAGACACTGACTTGCATGGTTTCTCGGTGATAGAACCTTGTGGATTTAATCCGTCAGTGATGATCAATTTGGTAGACTTGGTACCTTCAGGTAGAAATATCAATATGATGGAAGTCGAATCGATTTTACTGGATAAACTCGTGGCTGAAATCCAATCGGCTAGGGTGGCAGAGGAAAATTAATGGAATTACCAAAACCAATTGTCAAAGGTAAGCTACTAGGGCGACGAAAGCGATTTTTTGCAGATGTGGAGTTGGCCAATGGCGAAGTGGTCGCTCATTGTCCAAATCCAGGCTCAATGCGAGGAAATGCGGAACCAGGGTCACGGGTTTGGCTATGGGATATGGGTGCTGATCATTTAGAGCATGGCAGAAAATTACGTTATCGTTGGTTGCTTGTAGAGTCCCGTGGCGTAAAAGTTTGTATTGATACAAACTTTACAAATCCATTCGTACAGAAGTTACTGGAGCAAAAGCAAATTCCGGAGCTTTCAGAATATTTTGAAATTTTGACTGAGTTTACGATTGGGGATTCACGATTTGATTTTCTATTAATGGGCCAGGAGAAATCAAGTCCATGCGTTGTGGAAGTAAAATCAGTCTCTATGTTCGAGGGTGGTGTTGGTTACTTCCCTGATTCCGTTACTATTCGTGGCCAAAAGCACTTAGTTGAGCTTGCAGAACTAGCCAGGCAAGGAATTCGTTCCGTCCTCTTCTTTGTGGTACAACGATCTGGTCTAAAAGAAATGCGTCCGGCAGATCATATTGATGTTGTATACGGAGAGTATTTGCGAGACGCAATGGACCATGGTGTAGAAGTGCTTGTCTATGAGACGTCTCTTGAGAGCGAAGGAAGTGTAGAGTTAGGCAAAAAATTGGAGCTGAATTTAAGTGCTGAATGAGATTCAGGCAAAATATCGAGAGCAAATTGATGCAGAATTTTATGCGGCATTATTTGCAGAGCCTACTACTAAAGAGTCCAATTTACGGGAAATGATTCGCTATCACTATGACACGGGCGGGAAGCGTATTCGACCACTTTCTGTCGCATTTGCGGCAGAGCAGGAATGGGCCTCTCAGCAGCGTTCCTCTCAGTGCAGCTCAAATGATTCGCAGCCAATAAGCGCGGAAGAAGAAAAAAAGCAGAAAATCATGTCTTTTGCAGTAGCGGTAGAGATGATTCACAACGCAACTTTAATTCATGACGACCTTCAAGACGGGGATGAAGTTCGGCGCGGTCAACCGACTCTTTGGAAGCGTTTCTCACCGGAGCAAGCGATTAATTGTGGCGATCTACTTTTTTTTACAGCTTTGCGAACGATCCAATCTGGTACTTATTCCCCTGCCGTATCTTTAGCTTTGCAAGCACTCCTAACAGAGAAAACAGAATTAGTGATTGAAGGACAAGGCGAAGAGTTTCGTTTGAAGCAAGGGTTACAGGATAAGGGAGCCCTGCCCAGCCCTACGGACTACGAACGAATGGTTCTAGGCAAAACAGGTGCTTTATTTTCCATGCCACTCCTTGGCGGAGCTATTATCGCAGGAGCATCTCAATATTCCTTAACTAAACTGACTCGAGGAGCTTCAGCTTTGGGGCATGCGTTTCAAGTGCAAGATGACTATATCGATATTTGGGGTGAAAAGGGGAGAGACCAATGTGCGACAGATATTGCGGAAGGAAAACTTTCTTTTCCGGTGATTATGACTTTTGAGTCTTTCAAAGATAGCTTCGTCGCTGAGCCAGACCAAAAGCGCTTCGTAAATATTATTGCAAAGGAGCGAGAGGCGACTAGCTTAGGCGAAATCGATTGGGCGGTTGGGTTAATGAATCAGCTGGGTATTCAAGAACAAGTTCGACAACGATTCTTTAGGTTCCAAAGTGAATTCGACGAGACTGGATACTGGCAGGATATGTTGCAGTCGCTATTTGATCGGATCGCTGAAAAGGTTCTCTAGTTCACTGAAAAGTTTACTAGTCTTTCGATTTTGCAAAAGTAGTCTGGTTACGCCCATTCTTCTTAGAACTATATAATGCCTGATCCGCTTCTTTATATAGATCAATATAATTCTTATGGTCTTTCGTAATGTTAGCGTAGCCAATACTGATAGTGATTGAAATTGTTTTTTCATCGTATTTGAACATATGGTTTTCGACCATTGCACGAATTTTTTCAGCCACGTCTTTAGCGCGCTCCACTGAAGAGTTAGAAAGCAAAAGTACGAATTCTTCCCCGCCCCAACGACCAAGGAGCTCACGTTCATGCAGTCCAGAATTTTTCACGACGTTCACTAATTCTCGCAGCACAAAATCGCCGGCATCATGTCCGTGCGTATCATTGACTTTCTTGAAGTGGTCGATGTCGAACAAGATGACTGGAAAGCTTGTGTGTAGAGCTTTAGCTCGTTTGAATTCTGCCTCGAACGCTTGGCTAATATAGTTGCGATTAAAAACTCTTGTGAGGTCATCGTAATAGGCTGCGTTCGCCATATTATCTTGGTACAGAATTTCAATCTCACCGGCAGGAATATATTTCAAGATAGTGGTGCCCACCTTGATCATATCCTCTTTGTTGAGGCCGGTAGCGAAACTTAATTTTTGATCGTTAAGAAACGTTCCATTACGCGAACTCATATCCTCAACGGAGAAGCCGTCAGTAGTTTTTCGAATGACCGAATGTTGTCTGGATATATTTGCATCATTGATACGGATCTGAGCGGCTGAATCTCGTCCGACAACCATTTCTTCTTGGTTGAGGACAAACTTTTTCCCTTGCGGATTGCCACGAATGATAATTAGGATTGCGTCTTTGACCTTGGCCTTTTCGAGATCCATTTCTAGCGTATTGTTTTCAATGTCGATTGGAGAGGTTGGCCCCTCAACAATTTCATCGTCATCGAACGCGCCGCCTATATCATTTGGGAGATCATCCAGCATTACTGGTCCACTCTACACCCGATAGAGAATTTTTTGAAGAATTTCAATAAGATGCAGGAACAGGTTTTTTTTACTTACCACCGGGGGCTAGGCATTTTTTTGTTTTTGATTCCAGGGCTTTAGCTTAACATATATAAATGACGCAAGCGGGGGGAAAAATCTGGTTCCTGCATCTGGGAGAGGCACATGAAGGCCCCTTCACCATCCAGGAGGTTTCGGAAAAATTTGGACAAGGTCTTGCTAGCCCAGACTCCCTAGCTTGGAAGCACCCTATGCCGGACTGGCTCCCGGTTAAAGATATTCCAGAATTAGCGGCGATTTCTCGTGGTGGATCCGCGGTGGCAGTGGCGCCTGCTGGAGCCAGTTTTGGTAGTACGTCAGAAGCTTTGGGAATTAGCCTCGGTGGAAGCACTTCTCAGCGTACGATTTTGAAAGAGGGTGAAGGCCAAACGGAAATGTTGCAAGATCAGGTTAACGGTATGCACGCTCAGTATGCTCGAAACCCAAGTGGTTCGGACGTATCGATCGTGAGGTCTCTTGAGGATGCGGTAGCTCAGCCAGCTGGCCCTGCCACGGAAACAGCAAGTATAGCCCTAGCCATAGATTCTGGAGCAGCTGCAGCGGCCTCCGAGCCGGCAGTAGCGGCGGCTGATTCTATGGTGTTGGGGAATACTCCAGACGCCAATGGTGGGATGGGTGCAAATGGAGAATCGCTCTCATTAGATGCAGGTGGCGAGGAATCTGCTGTGGTGGAAACTCCTGCTCTATCCGTGGGCCTGGGGGCTCCAAGTCAGGCAGTACCTTTAGAGACAGCCAGTGTTGAAGAACCTGTGGCCGGCGATAGCCCAGTTTCGACTTCTGTTGAGGAAGCGCCAGCACCAATTCAAGACACTGCAAACATTGCATTACAAGCTACGGCGACTCAAGCTCAACCTGAACCCCAACTTCAGCCTCAGCTTCAAGAGGCGGCTCCGGATGCATCAGATTCTTCGGATGTTCTGGATATCTCGGGTTCCTTGGACGATCCGAATGTCTCGGATGTTTCAGATGCTTCGGATGCTTCAGATGCTTCAGATGTCCTGGATGCTTCGTATGCTTCGGGGGGAGCAGTAGATCCCGACACTCCAGATCCGAACGACAAAGTTTGGGTAATTCGAACTCAGGGAGATGCCTACGGGCAATTTTCCTTTGTAGAACTAACGGCTCAGCATAAATCAGGGGACCTCGAGCCTGGGTTTGAACTTTGGCGCCCTGGACTTACGGATTTTCAGCCAGGGCAATCGCTGTTGGAATCGATGCCGGCTGATTCGGTCTCTCAGGCGGCCGGTCAAGGTGCAGTGCCAAAACATGGTGTGCTGCCCTCGGCTCCAGCGGAGGCAGATATTAGGGCCACAGACGTTGAAGAACCTGAGGAAAAAGAGCTAGAAGAAGAAGGAGAGCTAGAAGCAGAGGAAGGCAAAGAAATAAAATCCACACTAGCAGCATATGGCGTCGGTATGGTGACTGATAAAGTTCCTGCAATTGGCTCCTTAATGTCATCTTTTAAAGGTGGCACTTCAAAAGTTACTGATAGTCTTGGTGCTGGTGCATCGACGAAAAATTTAGCCGTTATTTTAGTAGTTGCAGGTGTTGCAGCTACTGGAATGTCACTACTCCTTTTTACAGACATGAAGATTCCAATGCCTGGATTCCTTGCAGGAATTTTTTCACCACTACCGGAACTACCTGACGTGCGTGAGAATGATTTAGAAAAGTTAAAAGCAGCAGCCATGCAGAGCAAGGCAGACGGGCCTACGGTGTCCTATGCACTTAGCAAGGAAAATATTTATGAACCAAAATTTTATGTTGCTTCAAATGCAGCGGAAGGAACGTCAGTTAATTTCAAAATTACTGGAATTCCTGGAAAAATTGTTAACAAGATTCAGTTTGAGATTAGTAAAAAGGAGCCAGTACAAGAAACAAAACTTGCGGTTTTTGGTCCGCTCACAGATGGAGCAAAGCCCATTCCGTTTGGTCATTACAAATTGTTGATTACTGTCCATGGTACTCCTGCAAAGATTGAAGAGGAGATTTTCTTAGGGCCAAAGGGAGCAGTCTTTGAGAGTAGAATGAAGCAATTCAAAGAGAAGTTACAAAAACAGTACGATTCAGAGTTAGAGGAGACTACTCAACTTATTGAAACTGTTCTTGCAACGTATAAACAGGTGCAAGACAAATACGGCTCGTTGATTAAGGCGGGTCGATTCTCTGTGGAACAGAAGAAAGCAAACTGGAATAATTTCGTTCTAGCCAATCAGTCGATAGTTGCAGAATTACGGTCGAGTGTGGAAGCAAAGATTAAGGGAGGGGATGAGGGGAAACAAAAATTCTTTGTGTACCACCACCAGCAAATCCTGAAAATTTTGGACATAATGGAGTTTTTATTCAAGGAAATTGGCAATCAAGTTGCGGCGAATAAAGTGTATCAAATTGATGGCGGACGAGCGGTAATTGTGGCTGAAGCCGCTATGAATTTTAAAGAGTTTCTAAAGGTTTCTGGGCAATGGGAACCTTTTGATGTTTTAGTTAAAAGCATTAAAAAGGGGCCAAACTGGTCATGGAAGTCTATGAAAGAACCTACTCCAGAAGTAGTAAATACATATTTGCTTCCAACACCTAATGGCAGCAAGCCGGTGGTGAGTATACTGCAGCTATCGCCCGCAGCGATGGCTCCTGCGGCAATAGCTCCTGTGGTGGGGATGGCTCCTGCGGTAGTGGCGCCTGTGGGGATGGCAGCACCTACAGCTGTGGCTCCTGTGGGGATGGCAGCACCTACAGCTGTGGCACCACCGACAGCTGTGGCACCACCGACAGCTGTGGCACCACCCGCAGCGATGGCACCTGCAGCTATGGCTCCTGCGGCAATGGCTCCTGTGGGGATGGCACCACCTACGGCTGTGGCTCCTGTGGGGATGGCAGCACCTACGGCTGTGGCTCCTGTGGTGGGGATGGCTCCTGCGGTAGTGGCGCCTGTGGGGATGGCAGCAC
>JAAHTH010000504.1_pt1 | contig 37430 bp, 32 predicted proteins | sample 6116091 | NCBI WGS metagenome assembly JAAHTH01 (sample SAMN13939990, study PRJNA603662) | sponge metagenome | isolation source: marine sponge | host: Mycale hentscheli | place: New Zealand | collected 2006
GGCCTTTGGGAATAAACATGTCGTTGTTTTTTCCAATCACACAACCGGCGATGACAGCACCGCAACCGCTGAGATCTTTGGTGTAGCTATGAATTACAAAATCAGGCCTTTCGTCCGGGTTCTTGCGATTTAAGGGGCGGTAGAGAAAGGGTGTGCCAACGGTCGCATCAAGAATGACTTTGAGTTCCTGTTGGTGAGCGATTTTTGAGATGCCGGCAACATCGAGAACGTATCCCTGGGGGTTACTTGGGGATTCGAGGTAGATGTAAATTTTTCTTCCTTGGGAGATACGGTCGGCGTACTTTTTCTGGACGGACGCCAGGAATGGGGCAAATTCGTCTGCCGTATAGCCGTCGAAGGTCTCCACTGAAATTTCGAGGTTGCCGTCTTTCGCGTACCAGTCGTGAATAAGTTGGTAGGCACCTCCGTAAATATTCCGGCTGGTGATGAGAATGTCATCGCGTCCGAGGAGGTGAGCCAGGGCTGAATCGATCGCAGCCATACCGCTATTGAAGTTCCAGGCCATGTACTCCGACGCGTAGTCCCCTGCTTCGAGGTCGACGATGTGATTGGCAAGGCAGACGCTGGTTGGGTTTAAGAGTCGCGAGTAAATTTCCAGCATCAGCTCTTTGCCCCGGAAGGCATCCTCAATCCACTCGGCACACGCGTAGATGTAGGTTGCCGTGCGAGTGATGACGGGGGTGGCGGAAAAGAGCGCGGTGACATTGTCGAAAACCGGGTACGGCCCTTTCGCCGCCATGGTTTCCGATTTGTAACCTAGGGATTGATAGCTCTTGCGAAACGGGTGCTGGAGCGTATCGAGGATTTTTGCAAGTTGGAATGAAAGGAACTTTTTCGCGTTGAAGCGTTGAATTCGGTCATTCTGATCGAGCGAATTCATCGATTCGAGCGTGAGCTGCCAGAGATGCGAGATATCGCCTTGAGACTCGTACATGCGTTCGACGACTCGCGAAAGCGTTTGGCCATATTCGGTGTCCGGTTCGATATGGAAATGTTTCAGCTGTTCTGCTGTGAGTTCTGCTGCGGTGGTCGCTCCGGACGTATTTCGTTTCGGCGACAATGTCTTCATTTGATCGGTTCTTGCGTCTGATGACATAGGTTTCTCCAGAAAGCTGAGGTGAATTCCCAGGGGTGATTGTCCAGAGCTCTGTGTTGCAACAGCAAGTCGTGGATCGTTTAGCGTTGTATAGGCATTGGACTGGCAAAAAATGTTCCGGGCAACCCGAGGGCACCTTGAGCGAACCAGATTCCCTTCGATGAACTGTTATCCCATCGCTTTGTTCACATAATGAAGTTGTTCTGGGAATAAGGGGGCGATTGCTGCGGGAGGTAGTTGGGTCGTTTTGTCGAATATCGCGCCGACTGCGACTCCTTGCTTGTCGGAAAAAAACGAGGCGCCGATCAATGAGGTGCCCGTAAAATTGGCTCCTCTCAAATCGGCTCCAGAGAAATCAGCCCCTTCCAAGTCGGCATCCACAAGCACGGCATTGCAAAGGTTCGCATTGTGGAAATGAGCATTGGAAAGGTTGGCACTGGTGAAGTCCGCACCCGAAAGGTTCGTCCCTGAGAAATTGGCGTCTCTTAACGAAGCACCGTTGGCGTTAAGCCCCGCCAGGTTGCGTTGAGATGCGTCGATGCTGCGAAGTTCCTGATTGGAGAAGTCTTTCGTTTCGATCAGCTTTAAGGCAGTTCGTCGGTCTATCGTAGGTGCCATGTAACGCTGTTCTATCCAGGGATCGGCCTGGTTGTGGTAGCCGGACTCGGCTTCCCAGAATCCAAGTCGGTCTTCGCTTAGCAGTTCAATCTGTTCCAGCCATTTTACGCTTTTGTAGAAGTATCTTGATTCAACAATATTTCGAATGGGGCCACCGTGAGTGATCTCAATCGGCTCTCCATTGACCTCGGTTGCAATTAGAGTTTTGAGATCGATGGCGGTTTCAAGAGTCAGGGAGGTGGAGTGGTTTCGTTTCGATCTCGCGAGAAAGGAGACGAACCTAGCACTCGGCTTTACCCCGATTTCGGAAAGTAGGTCTTCGAGCAATACTCCCGAAAAGGTCGTATCTAACATTGACCATCGCGTGACACAGTGGATGTCCATCGTTCGCTTGGTTTGTGGAAGCGTTCGTAGTTCCTCGAGGCTTAACGTTATTGGCTGATCGACTTCGCCGATAATATTGAGCGACCAGGGGGTGTTGGTTTCTGCCGGCAGGCGTTCACCAATGACGGGCCATTTTCCAGGCGCCACTAATTGTTGACCAGGTGGAATTCTATTCTCGCGGTTATCTTGCGTCATATTTGTTTGTTTCTCTGATTTCCAAATTCCATTTTCTTGGAGGAGGAGTTCCCACTTATTTAGGTTTCTGATTGAGCTTCGAACGCGGGGCAAATTGGGCTGTGCCAATTTTAGCGAGTTCCCTTCGTTCGTGTTGGGTTGGTTGGGGCGAGCAGCGGCAGGGATTGAAGGAGGAACACTTGAATCTCTTGAAATGCAACGAGCCACTGGCGAGAAGTCCCGCAGTGGCTCAGAGTGTTGGTTAGACAGCGTGTTGGTTAGATAATCGGCGAGGAAGCGCCTGATTTTTAGGCTTTATTGTCGTTGGTTATGGGCTCCATAACTTTGGTGTTTCTCTCAACGGCGAGAACGGTCGTTCGCTGGTGAGTGCCGTCGCGACTCGAGGCCACGACGGGAAGAACTTGTCTGCGATCCGGGAGTTCCAGTCGCAGTGCAAAGGATCCATCTGGTTGGAGGCGAATTGGTTCTCCTGCAACAGTTACGGTCGCTCTTGGGTCGGTCGCTCCATGCACAATCATGTGAGCGTCGACTTGGAAGTTGAATCGTTGACCATTGGCGTTGACGCCAGAGCCTAGCCGCTCGAATGCCGGAGCGTGCATTGGCTGAAGAGCCTTTTCTTCAAACACGTCTTGTAGATCTGCTGAGACGGTTTTTGGGTCGTGGCCCCCACTCAAAGCGTAATATTTTTCTACGTCATTGGTAATATCGGTCCAGTGTTCACTTTCTGGGGAGCTGCCCGGCGGGGGGCAGACCTGATTGCTTTTTGAAATCAGGTGAAATTTTTCACCCGGTGCGGTGTAGCCGATAGCGATCCGGTAATTCTTGCAGGGTTCGGTGATGTTGACGTACCAATTATTTACGCCGCTGTGAATTTCAATTTCTTGAACAACTTTCTCAACGGAGTTGGTGTTGCCATCGCTGGTAATTTCTAAGAGGCGTAGAACTGGTTTGGCGTTGTGCCAAAGTCCTGTCATTGCCACCTTGGCCCGTTGCACGGTCGCTCGAGTGACTTCCCAGTACGCCTGAAGCCAGAATGAATCTCGCACGATCAAGATCACGCGATCTTTTTCGGGCGGGGTGTTGCGTCTGGCCATACCGACGGCGGAAGACAGGTTTTTCAGGTTTTCTTGCCGTTCGCGTTCAATTCGGATCTTCTTGGCGATCGCAGAGTCCGATTGCTTTGGCTTTTTGTTGGCAGTCGAAGATTTGGTGGTGCGTACCGACTTGCCAGCAGCTTTGGAGGTTGTGGCTTTTTTACGAGCGGTTCCTGATTTGGCTTTCGCTTTTTGTTTGGCGACTTTAAGAAGAGCCTTAACCAGCTCGTCTTTTCGCATCGAATGCCAGCCAGAAACGCCCTTCTCTTTGGCCATTTGGGCGAGTTCTTTGGATTTTTGAGACGCTAGGTTCGCTGCAGTAATCAAGTTTCGTACTCCTCGACGCAGCCCATGGGGCGTCGAATGTTTGTACTGGAGGTACCCAGTACATAATTCCGGCTTTGCGGAGTCCGATCCGAAGAAGGAAGTAAATTGGTAATCGACCGTATCCCTTGCGGTCGCCGACCCCTGCAAACCAGTTCACGTTGAAAAGGTTGCGAGGCCTCGAGTTTTGAACGCAGCTAAAAAACTAAGGGAAGCAAAACTACCGCGATAATCGCTGAAGTCTTAAAAGCTGCCCGTCGCATCGAAACGTCCACGTCGCCTATGTTAAGTTTAGTTGAAATATGCTCAAAAAGCAAACGTTTTGGCGGTTCTTCGGGCGTTTTCATTGCTTTTGCGGATAGCCTAAGTGGTTTAATCGTAAAGGCTTACGTTTTTGCCATAGGTGTAATCTTGGATTCAGGGAAATGGAGTCATCGTTAGTTAAATCACTTTCGCAACTTTCTGAGTGGGATGTTTTGTTGTAACGGATTGAAGTGTAGTGGTTTACGTCGACATTGTGAAAATATTCTCAATCTTTCCGGGTGCGGGCTTGTCGGGTGACATACCAGTGATTAGATTAGCTCAAAAGGTTTTTCACTCGGAAAAAACAGGCCAATCTTACAGTCGTGGCAGGTCAAAAACGTTGGTAAACACGGTTGATGACCGATCTCCCATGGCGAAGTCTTTTTCTAAGGCTTCGGAGGTAACGTCCATCAGTATCATGATGATCGTTCCCGGTTTGGTGGGTTATTGGGTCGACCAAAAGGTTGGTTCGGTGTTGGTGTTTACCCTTTTGGGGTTGGCGTTAGGGATGGGGGTCGCCGTCAGGCAACTCATGCTTCTGGTGGCGAATCCTACTGATGCGGGGCGAGTCTCGAAGGTTGACTCAGACGAAGAATCTCAACAGGGCTAGGGGCCATTATGTTTCAGCAGTTGGCCTTGCAATCGATATTTGTCCGGTTGGTTTTTCTGACGGTTGTCGAGTTGCTGGCCGGAGTTCTGGCGATTTCGGTTTGTTGGTTTTTGGAAATCAATGTTTACACGGGGTTGTTGGCGCTTGTTGTTTGTCTCGTTTCAACGCTTGCGGCTCATGTTGCAAGTGAGTATCCGAGGGGACACGAGTTATTGATGGCTCGGATGGCAATGCAGATGGCCATACGGGTAAGTATCCCGGGGCTGGTTGCGGTTTGGGGAATTTATTTGAAGGATCCGCCGCTCGATTTGAGTTTGGTTTTTTATATAATTTTCTTTTATTTCGTGGGTATGATCGCGGACGTTCAGGTTGCTTTGAAGAAACTTGGCCCGGATGGTGCTAGCGGAGATTAGATTTCTGGATAAACTGATTCAGCGCAAGTCAAAATAGATATTAATAGGCAGTTACTGCTCGATGAAAAATAACAGCTTAGGCTCGATCGTTGCTCCTCAGGATGACGAACACAAGACGACTCAAGAGTCGCATGAGCACAGCGAAAGTGATGCTGGCCACGAAGTAGCTGGTCACGAGAAAGATGCGCACGATCACGACGAACACGACGAAGACGATCACGACCACGTTGAGGATGGCGACCACGACCACGACCACGACCACGACCACGATGGGCATGGTCACGGTGGTGATTCGGAAACGGCGACAACAGACGAGTGGAATGACGGGGTAGACCTCGCAATGGGGTATTATTTGAGTCCGGATAGCCTGATTGGGCATGTTCAGGATTCGGATCACTTTGAGTTGCCGGCCTTTCCGCCTTGGGGCGAGGGTATGTCAAAAGGCAAGTTGTCGATCCCGCAGATTTCCCCGTACACGGACGAGAGTCCGATGATGGGTGAGAATGGCTCTGTTTGGGCGTACCAGAAAAATGATTTTGTGGGTCCTGTTACTTTTCAGCCGACCAAGTTCGTTGTGCTGGAGTTGATCGGGGCGTTGATTGTGGCGGCAATCTTCATTCCCTATGCGAAGCGAATCAAAAGCGGGAATCGTCCGGTTGGTCGTTTCTGGAATGTGATTGACGTCATGGTTTGTTACATCCGAGATGAGGTCGCTGTTCCGGGGATTGGTTCTGCGGACGCCAAGCGGTTTTTACCGTTTATCTGGACGATTTTCTTCTTTGTGCTCACCCTGAATCTTTTGGGGATGGTGCCTGGGTTGGGGGCGGCGACTGGTTCGATATCGGTCACGGCGGCGTTGGCTATTTCAGTGTTCTTCGTCGTGATGGCGACCGGCATTAAGAAGATGGGGTTTGCAGGTTTCGTAAAAGCTCAGGCACCCCACCTCGACATCAACCCAGTTGTGAAGATAATCCTCGTTCCAATGATTTGGGCCATTGAGGTTTTTGGCTTGTTTATCAAGCATGCTGTCTTGGCGGTTCGTTTGTTTGCGAACATGTTTGCCGGTCACTTGGTGGTCGGCGTGTTCATTGCTTTTATTGGAGTGACTTGGCACACCTCCTTGATTTGGGGTGTTGGTCCGGCGGTGATTGTTGCCACGATTGCGGTGAATGTCCTCGAATTGTTGGTAGCTTTCATTCAGGCTTACGTGTTTGCGTTTTTGACTTCGTTGTTTATCGGTGCGGCAATTCATCCTCACTGATTTGAATATTTTAGAAAATTTTGTTGCTCTTTGAATTTGGAGAACTTTTGAATGTATAGGTTTTTGTTTGCGTTAGTGTTCGTTATGGGGGGTTTCCTCTTCTGTTCGCCAACTTTCGCACAAGAAGGTGGTTTTGCTGGCGATTTGTTGTTAGGCCAAGGCGTTGAATGGAAGTTCAAAGCAATTGGTGCTGGACTGGCCGTAATTGGTGCCGCTCTTGGAATTGGAAAAATCGGTGGTGCAGCTTGTGAGAGCATCGCACGACAGCCTGAGATGGCATCGAGCGTTCAGAGCGCTGGTATTATCTTCGCTGCTCTTATTGAAGGTGCTGCTTTTGCTGCCATCCTTCTATGTCTTGTATTCTAAATCTTGGTTATCGGCTCAAAGCCTGTTGTGTGTTTTGAGCAGACCTGAGGTAGTTGTTCAGTTTGATTTTCTTACTTGGTGAAGAGTGATGATGTTGAACCAAAGTCTAGCAGGCTTGATTGCTTCCGGGGCGGCCAGCCCTCCCTTGGAGCTTAGAGTCGATACGCTAATTTTCTCCCTCTTAATCTTTGCCGGGCTTTTGGCAGTGCTGTTCAAGTTTGCTTGGACGCCCATTGTCGAGGGTTTGGACGCGCGTGAAAAGCGGATGGTGGACGACATCGAAGCCGCCCGGATCGCGAAAGAGCAGGCGGAGGCACAGCTCACTGCCTATCAGGAAAAGATGGCTGGTGCAGACGGAGAGGCGTCGGCTTTAATTGCCGAGGCGAAATCAACAGCAAACGACGCGAAAGAGAAGATCATGGCGGAGGCAGCAGCCGAAGCTCAGAAAACTCGAGAGCGTGCGTTGGCTGAGATTGAAGCGGCGAAGACCGCTGCAGTTCGGGATTTGGCGGAATCGAGTGTGGACTCGGCCGTTAGTCTGGCTGGCAGTATCGTAGGGCGGTCGCTCGATAAATCGGATCATTCCGCTTTGATCGAGAAATCACTCGAGCAGTTCACCACCGGGGCATAGTTGCCGTTTAGATCAATCACCGACTGATTAGGTAGTCACTTTCGATGGTAGAAGCGAAACAACCGACGGTTTTCGATAGCGACCAACAGCAGTTGGGCGACGTTTATGCTCGGGCGCTCTTGGCGTTCGCTGCTGATGCCGGGAATGTTGACCAGCTGGTCGACGAACTTGGCGAAGTTGTCGGAGCGATCAACGGTGTGGCAGGATTGCGTGAGGCCTTGGAGTCACCAAGAGTCGGAGTGGAATCTAAAGTGGATCTACTCGACAAGGCATTTGCGGGGAAAGTCGAAAAAGGCTTGCTTCACTTCCTCAAGGTGGTGGGCAACAAAGGGCGTTTTGACTGTCTTGGTGCAATTGCTTCGTCGGCGAAAACTTTGCGTGATGAGATGTCGGGTCGCGTTCAAGCGGTTGTGACATCGGCGTCTCCAATGGACAGTGAGGTGGTCGGGCGAATCACGGACCAGTTGTCCAAGACGCTTGGCAAAGATGTTAGCCTTCAGGTTTTAGTCGATCCTGAAATACTTGGCGGAATTGTAGTGCGGGTGGGTGATACGGTTTATGACGGGAGTGTTGTAAACCAGTTGTCTCAGGTTCGGGCGCGAGCGGTTAAGCGTGCTTCGGATGCCATTCGTGAAAAATTGGATCGCTTCACGACGTCAGAATAGTGACCGTGTAGATCCCGGGGCTTTAAAAATAAAACAAACTTCAATTGGTTGAAGCAGGGATGGCCGAAAGGTTGTCTTTTAAAAATAACGAGGAAATCAATGAAAATCAGTGCTGACGAAATCGCCTCGGTGATTCAACAGGAAATCACTAACTTTGAGAGCGAGATTGATGTTCGCGAAGTAGGAACCGTGCTGGAAGTCGGCGACGGTATTGCCCGTGTTCATGGCCTTACGAATGTTGCCGCCGGTGAGATGGTCGAATTCCCGGGAGGGATCATCGGCCTTGCGTTTAACCTCGAAGAGAACTCAGTCGGTATTATCATTCTGGGTGATTACCTTAAAATTAACGAAGGTGATCAGGTTAAATCACTGGGGACTCTACTCTCCGTTCCGGTTGGCGATGCGGTCGTCGGTCGCGTTGTTGATCCTCTTGGGAATCCGCTCGACGGAAAAGGCCCAGTTAATTCAGATGCGACGCGTCCTGTTGAAATCATTGCGGCGGGTGTTGCTGAGCGGAAGCCCGTAACCGAGTCGATGCCAACCGGCATTAAAGCGGTTGACGCGATGACTCCGGTTGGTCGCGGACAACGCGAATTGATCATTGGCGATCGTAAGACCGGTAAAACTGCCATCGGTATTGACGCGATCATCAACCAAAAAGGGACAGGCGTCCAATGTTTCTACATTGCTGTCGGTCAGAAGGATTCGTCGGTTGCCGGCGTAATCAAGGAACTTGAAGAGAACGGGGCCATGGATTACACCACGGTGATCGTCTCTGGTGCAAGTTCACCCGCACCAATGCAGTACATCGCTCCTTATGCCGGAACGGCAATGGCTGAGCATTTCATGTACGCCGGCGGTCACTGTTTAGTTGTGTACGATGACCTTTCGAAGCAGGCGGTTGCCTATCGCGAGCTTTCGTTGCTAATGCGGCGGCCTCCGGGTCGTGAAGCTTATCCTGGTGACGTATTTTACTGTCACTCTCGTCTGCTTGAGCGAAGTGTAAAACTCAGCGACGAACTCGGGGGTGGCTCAATCACTTCACTTCCGATTATTGAAACACAGGAAGGTGAGGTTTCTGCTTACATTCCAACCAACGTGATTTCGATTACCGACGGTCAGATTTATCTTCAGCCGGACTTGTTCTTTTCGGGTGTTCGACCCGCGATGAATGCTGGTATTTCGGTTTCCCGTGTGGGTGGTAATGCTCAGGTCTCGGCAATGAAGAATGTCGCGGGTGGTTTGCGACTGCAGTTGGCAGCTTTCCGCGCGTTGGAAGCGTTTGCTCAATTGGGAACGGACTTGGATGCTGCAACTCAGGCCGACCTGGATCGCGGTTACCGGATGGTTGAATTGCTGAAGCAGCCCCAATACAAACCGCTTCACGTCTGTGACCAGATCATGGTTATTTACGCTGGAACTTCCGGAAAACTGGACGACGTTGCCGTTGCGGATGTTCGCCGCTGGGAAGAGGAATTCTTGGAATACATCCATACGAAAAAGCAAAACGTTTGGGATAGCCTGGACGAAAACAAAGATGTCAGCGCGGTGATGAAGAAGGCTGACAACGAGGTCACCCAAATGGTGGTCGCTGCGATCGACGACTTTAATCAATCGTTTAAGTAATGGAAGGATTCTCAAGTAGCTCGAAACGAGTCGCTTGAGACAGTCCCTGTTAATTAAGAAGTAAGGCACGAAGGAAGGACGGAAACTGAAGGTTGAGAATCGAGCTCGCTCTCGAACTGAATCATACCTGGAAATTTCCCATAAATATAAATGGCCAACGCCCGAGCACTTGATAAACGTCGCAAATCGATCCGTAATATTAAGAAGATTACGAGGACGATGGAGTTGATTGCGACTGCAAGATTTAAAAAAGCGATGGATCGTGCTACCTCGGCAAGTGATTACACGAAACGTATCACTGCCGTCGTCGCTGATTTGGCACGTGCTGGTCTCGAGGTTACGCATCCATTGCTGGAAGCACCTGATGAGACGAAGAAGGCAACGTTGTTAGTTTTGACCGGAAATCGCGGCCTGTGCGGCGGTTATAATGGAAACGCAATTCGTTTAGGCGTAAAGACTTTTGAATCGCTGTCGAGTGAAATTGAAGACGTTCGCCTGGAGGTAAGTGGCAAGCGTGGAATTTCCGGCTTTAATTTTCGCGAAATGACAGTGGCGGATTCGTTTACAAATTTTGATGACCAACCGCTCTACGCTGAAGTTGAGGTGATTGCTAACCGGTACCTTCGGGCGTATGCGGAAGGAACCTTGGATCGTCTTGACGTAACGTACACGAAGTTCATTTCTGTCGCGAAGCAAGAGATTGTCAATGAGACGTTGCTGCCCTTGGGTAAAATCGAGGGTGCGGAGGCGGTCGACAATGACACCGATGTTTCAGGAAAGACGTCGATTTATGAGTTCGTGCCTTCGGCAGAGAGTATTTTAGAGGAAGTCGTCCCCACAAGTTTTAAGGTCAAGCTATTCAAGTGCTTTTTAGATGCTGCGGTGAGCGAGCAAGTTGCTCGAATGGTCGCAATGAAGAGTGCAACTGAGAATGCGAATGACATGATCAAGATGCTTTCAAGGACTTACAATCGTGCTCGACAATCTCAGATTACGGGCGAGATTATGGAAGTCATTGGTGGTGTCGAGGCATTAGAGGGCTAATTGACGAAAATTTGAGCCGTTGCTTCGGCTTGCTGAGTATAGAAGATAAATCAAACTGAAAATTGAACACTGTTAACTGAAGATAATTCTATGGCAAATATCGGTAAAATCACTCAGGTGATCGGTTCGACCTTTGATGCTGAATTTAGTGAATCGGCTATGCCGGCGATCTACAATGCGGTAACCGCTGAGATTGATGCGGGTGGGCAGAAGAGAACCCTGTTCGGCGAAATTTCAAAACACTTGGGCGGCGGACGTGTTCGTTGTGTCGCGTTAGGTTCCACGGAAGGATTGCGACGTGGATCGGATTGCGTTGATACGGGTGCTCCAGTTTCTGTGCCGGTAGGCGAGGAAACGCTGGGACGCGTATTTAATATGCTTGGAGAAACCGTTGACGGTCGTGGCCCCGTCGAAACCGAAGAGCGACGCTCAATTCACCGAGCGGCACCCGGGATTGATGAACTATCGACCAGTACCGAGTTGTTCGAGACCGGTATCAAAGTGGTCGACCTGTTAACTCCCTTTGTCCGTGGTGGTAAGGCGGGTTTGTTTGGTGGTGCGGGTCTTGGAAAGACCGTTATCCTTACCGAATTGATTGCTCGTATTGCTTCGAACCACGGTGGTTATTCTGTGTTCGCGGGAGTTGGCGAGCGAACGCGTGAAGGTACTGACCTGTGGTTGGAAATGCAGGAGACACCGATTGGCTCGACCGGGCAGATGGTGATTGAAAAAACTGCGATGGTATTCGGCCAGATGAATGAGCCGCCGGGTGCTCGATTTCGTGTTGCTTTGTCGGCTTTGACAATGGCGGAGCACTTCCGCGACCAGTCTGGTAAAGACACGCTTTTGTTTGTTGACAATATTTTCCGATTCTCGCAGGCTGGATCAGAAGTATCCGCGTTGCTCGGGCGAATGCCTTCCGCGGTTGGTTACCAGCCGACGCTCGCGACAGAGATGGGAGCGTTGCAAGAGCGGATTGCATCGACGAACAAGGGTGCGATCACCTCAGTTCAAGCGGTCTATGTTCCTGCTGATGATCCGACGGATCCGGCTCCAGCGACAGCGTTTGGTCAGTTGGATGCGTTCCTGTACCTCGAGAGATCGATTTCGGAGAAAGGAATCTACCCTGCGGTTGATCCGCTGGCATCGTCTTCCCGAATCCTTGATCCTGCTTACGTGGGTGATCGCCATTACGCGATTGCTCGACGGGTACAAACCACCCTGCAGAGATACCGCGAGCTTCAAGACATCATTGCTATTTTGGGTGTCGATGAGCTTTCTGAAGAAGATAAATTGATCGTTCACCGAGCTCGACGAATTGAGAGATTCCTTTCTCAGCCGTTCTTCGTTGCCGAGGTGTTCACGGGTAAGTCGGGTGAATTTACTTCACTGGAAGACACCATCCGCAGCTTCGAGGAGTTGTGTGACGGAAAATGGGATCATCTCCCTGAGAACGCGTTTATGTATGTCGGTTCGATTGAGCAGGCAGAAGAGCAAGCAAAGAAAATGGCCAAGTAGCCCCGGGGTAAGCCGCCTTTTGTAGGTCGGCTGTAACCTGAACTGTTTGGTTTTTCGGTAGATTTAGTCCGGCTTTCAAAAAAGTTTTCGTGCGTATTTAGAGCAATGTTATGGCCCAGATACAACTTGTAATCGTCACACCTGAAAAAACGACGCTTGATCAGATGGTCGATGCCGTGACCCTCACGCTCTTCGATGGCGAAGCTGGCTTTTTGCCGGGACATGCGCCGATGATTGGTAGGCTGGGTCCGGGTGAACTAAGGGCGCGTGTCGGTTCGGAGGAATCGAGGTACTACGTCGAGGGCGGCAACGTCCAGGTAGAGAATAACGTTGTTTCGGTTTTGACTGGGCAAAGCATGGGGGTCGATGAGATCGATCTTGCAGCGGCCAAGACGGCTCTCGAGGCTGCCGAGGCCGAGTCGGCTTCAACCCCTGCGTTAGCTGAAATGAAACAAAAGGCAATCGCTGAAGCACAGGCGAAGATACGAATCGCATCAAAAGCTTAAGTCCGAGGTTCGGGAGTTAATTCGAAGGTTTTTTTGCCGATTCGAGACACCCCGATTGGCGGAAGCTTTCTCTGAGAACTTTGTTCCACAAGACGTACCCCGTGACGTTCAGGTGGAGCCCATCTTTGGCAAACAGTTCTGCACGAGGTTTTTGATCGCTCCCCATCATGGGTTGGTCAATATCAACAAAGAAAAGTAGCTCGTCGGCCTCACAGTAAGATTTGATGAGCCCGTTCGTCGCTCTCATTTGTGTTACCAGTTGCCACCGCGAAATGCTGGGCTTGATAGCAACGTAGTGAATTTTTGCCTTGGGTATTTTTTTTCGAACGATTGCCACAAATTCGGCAAAATCAGCGAATACCCGTTGAGAAGATTTTCCAGCTTTTATGTCGTTGTCGCCTGCGTACATGACAATCGATTGAGGTTCGTAGTTAACGACAATGCGATCCAGGAATTGAACCGAATCGGCAAGTTGCGAACCTCCAAATCCGCGATTGATCGTAACCAAGTCTGGAAATGACACATCTAGGTTCCAGAGCCGGATACTGGAACTGCCAACAAAGAGAATGGCATTTTTAGGCGGCATATTCTCTTTGTCAGCGGCTTCAAATTTCGCGATGGCTGCTTGCCATCGCGATGAGTCGTGAGGGTCTTGTGGTTCGGACTGTGCGATTGCAGAGTGCACCACTGCCAAGGTAAGTAAGATAGCCAATAGACTTTTTTTCATCGTTGTTGTCATTCTCTGGTCAATGGAAACGGAGCGTCCAAAAAATTATAAAGCGGCAGTGGGCGTTGCGCCAAGAAAAAAGAGCTTAGGTCTCAGCCTGTTGGAAATCCGCATATTTAGAAACGATCTCAAGGATCTGTGGGTGGAGCGTTGAATTGGTTGCGAGGACAGAGCTTTTTTGCAAAGGGAGAGGATTTCCTTTGCAGTTAGAAACAGTGCCTCCTGCCTCTTCGACAAATAATCGAGCGGCGGCGAAATCCCAGGGAGATAGTTCGTATTCGAAGTAACCTCCAAATCGTCCAAGTCCAACTTGCACAAGATCCAGTGCAGCCGTTCCGAACCGTCGAATTCCGTGGATCTTTTTTTGAAAGAGCGCTTCGACGGCATTGAGTGTGGCTTTCATCATTTCGCCGCGATCATAGTAAAATCCAACAGCAATCATTGTATTTTCCAGAGACGCGTGCTGATTAACGGAAACCGGATTGGCATTCCAATACGAGCCTTTTCCGTGCTGGGTGGTGAAGAGGTCACCGGTGGTCGGATTGAGTATCACACCGCATTCGGCGACTCCCTCCCGGTAGTAGGCGATTGAAATAGCGAAATGAGGGATTCCGTGCGCGAAGTTATTCGTGCCGTCGAGTGGATCGATCACCCATAAGTGTTCGCTTTCAAGCGTCCCTGAATGTTCTTCTTCTGCGAGGAATTGATGATCAGGCAATACGCTCCTGATTTCATTTACAATTGCTCGCTCGGCTTCGATATCGGCTTTGGTAACGACTCCTTGAAATTCTTCGTTTGTATATTTTGTGGGAATTTCTGCAGAAGCAAGGTCAGAGAAATAAGACGAGAGTATCTGTTCGGCCTTTTTTGCGGCATTGATTGCTACTGTCAATTCGGGGGAAGGGTTCATGTTTGCAGGAGTCATTTTACGGATATTATTTGGCAAAAGTGGTTTGGCAAAAGTGGTTTGGCAAAAGTGGTTTAATGTCAAGAATTTAAATTCAAACGACTCGCCTTCGAGGACGACAGGTTAGTTTTTCTTGACGGTTGGCAGGTCGTTCATGAGTTCGATGATTGCCGAGCGGTCTTGCGTTGATGGCAGGGTCGATATGCCTTGTAACTGGAAACATTCCTTAAGGCATTGTGCCTGAAATCCTTCATTTAGGATTTCAAAACTGTCGGGGGTAGTGAGGCCGGGGTGTTCGACTCCACAGGCGTGGCTCAGTTGAAGAATTTCTTTTCTCAGAGTGACAATGAAGTTGGCAAGTTTTGCTGATTTGTCAGTGGGGTCGAGACCTCGCATGAGCCATGCATTTTGGGTTGCCACGCCAGTAGGACATTTTCCTGTGTGGCAAACCTGAGCTTGAATGCAGCCAATCGCGAGCATGGCTTCTCTAGCAATGCTAATCATATCGCATCCCATCGCCATTGCGGCGAGGGATTCATGAGGAAACCCTAGCTTTCCAGCCCCGAGAAACGTGATGCTTTCCTGGAGATCAAGTTCAGCGAACTCGCGAAAAACGCGAGAGAATCCCAGCTTAAAAGGCAGCGAAACATGGTCGGAAAATGTAAGAGGCGCGGCGCCGGTCCCCCCTTCCCCACCGTCAATGCAGATGAAGTCAACTCCACGCGTCCGGGTTTCCATCAATTTGGCAAGTTCTTGCCAGAAATTCAGCTCGCCCACCGCGGACTTAATCCCGATGGGTAGACCGGAGTTTTCGGCGAGTCGTTCAACAAAGTCGAGCAGTTCGTCCGCGTTCGAAAATTCAACGTGGGAGTTGGGTGAGAGGCAGCTTTTTCCAATTTCAATTCCACGAATGTTCGCAATCTCAGCAGTTACCTTGCTTGCGGGTAGGACGCCGCCCCGACCTGGCTTGGCTCCCTGGCTCAATTTGATTTCTACCGCTTTCACCTGATATTGATCGCAGGCTTCAATGAATCTGTTTTCATCAAATCCTCCGTCGGCTCTTCTAGCTCCGTAGTAACCAGTGCCCAGTTGCCAGATCAGTCCGCCTCCCAAATCGTGGTGCGGTGCGATCCCCCCTTCCCCTGTGTTGTGCAGGCATCCAGCTATTGCACATCCCCGGTTAATGGCCTGAATTGCCGGTGCTGACAGGGATCCATAGCTCATCGCTGAAAGGTTGATGATCGAGTTGGGGCGGAAGGCAAGTTTTCGATTTCGAGGGCCACCCAAAATTTTAGCAACGGGAATTCGATAATCCGGATCATAGTTAGGATCATCCGGTTGAATGTCGTGAATGGGAAACGTGGATTGTTTGACGATCAGATAGCCCGAGGTTTGTTCTAGGTCGTTATCGGTTCCGAAGCCGAAATAATTGTTACCCTTGCAGGCAGAACGATAAATCCAGTGTCGTTGGTCGCGGGTGAAGGGGCGCTCTTCATTGTTTCCCGCGACAATGTATTGCCGTAGTTTTGGGCCGAGTTCTTCAAGTAGATAACGTCCGTGTCCGAGCACAGGGAAGTTGCGAAGGATTGGATGTTTTTTTTGTATGAGATCGTGCGCTGCAATCAGGAGCACGACGAATAAGATTACGCCCAGAAATATGTAGCCCGTCACTATTCACCTCAATGTCTTAGGAAGGAACCCCATCCAGTTTAACCCTCGGTGGGGTTTTCAAGCTACTCCGGTCGGTTACCAATTTATCGATTGAGACTGGTTTTTGTGTGTGGAAATCCAATGGTGACCGTGCTAAGCGGTTATCTTAGCTCTTGCGAGGGGCTAGGATGGAGGCGTGAATTCTTTAGTGAAAAATTTCAAAAATCTCCTGCATCGGTTTTGGCCTGCGCTTTTAATTGGTGGGATCTGGAGCTGGTTTTTTGGTCCTATGATGATGGGTCGTGAAGTCGTTGGATTTCGTGATTCGGCGTACTTGTATTATCCGTTATTCGAGTGGATTGATGCCCAGTGGGCGGCTGGCGAAATTCCGCTTTGGAATCCGTTTTGTAATTTCGGGATGCCGGTGGTAGGGGATGGTTCTTCGAGTGTTTTTTATCCCGGTAAGCTTGTTTTCTTTTGTCGTTCTTTGAGTTATCCATCGCGTTACGGAATTTATCTGGCAATGCACATTCCTCTGGCCGCGATAGGGGCGTTTGGGTTTGCTCGTTTCCTCGCCGCGGAGAAGACCGGCGCGACGCTTGCCGCATTCGCCTATCCTTTTGGCGGAGTCGTGCTGTTCCAGGTGACCAACGTGATATATCTGGTAAGCGCGGCTTGGTTTCCGTGGGCCATGATTTGTATTTTAAAGATGGTCCAAACTAAACAATTAAAGTGGGCTCTCGGCTTGGCTATGGTCTGCGCGATGATGATTCTTGGTGGAGATCCGCAAATGGTCTATCACGTCGGTCTGATATCGGCGGTAACCCTTGGAGTTCAGTGTGCACGGGCACATAAGAATCTCGATTTAAAGTGTCGGATGAGTTGGTGGCGTGCGGTGACCTTGATGGTTGCCTTAGTCGCGACTACCAGCGTGCTTTCAGCAGTCCAGTTATTGCCTACGATGGAATGGTCGCGATTGAGCGAACGCTCCAGAACCTCGCAGGTTATGAATTTCTACCAGGCTTCTGGAAATAAACTAAGTCAGGCCGATCCTGAGTTGGAAGGCCAGTCGTTGTTTAGTGAACCGAGTGGTATTGCTGGGCATGCTTATCAATTCAGTCAGCCTCCCTGGTCATTAATGGAGTTGGTTTGGCCGAATATTTCGGGAAGGCCATTTCCCGTCAATCGTCGGTGGTCCGATAGTCTTGCCGGTGCCGATCGGATGTGGGTGCCGTCGCTCTACGCTGGTTTGGCTGTTTTTATTTTAGGAATTTTGAGTTTGCGATTGTGGGGGCCAAACAAGAAACAAGTTTGGCTTTCCTGGATTTTTTGCATATTTTCGATCGGCTCGTTTGGTTGGTATGGACTCGTTTGGTTGATCAATGAATGTCATCCCGATCCTTCCTTTCGGAGTTCTCTGGGACCTCAAGTGGGGGGTGTTTATTGGTGGATGGTGATGACCTTACCGAAATATTTTTTGTTTCGGTATCCGGCTAAGTTATTTGTAATCGCCAGTTTTGCAATTGTGGCTTTAGCTGCGATGAACTTTCATAAGTTGGTGAACCGTGGTGTGGCAGCGATTAGTTTAGTTCTGTCCTGCTTCAGTGTTGCCGCGTGGATTGTGGTGAATCAATGGGGTGAGGTCTGGCTTCCGTTGGCCATTGCTGATCCATTTTTTGGTCCTTTTGATTCGGAGGGAGCCCTTGCCGAGATTAAAATGGCTCTGTTCCATACGGGAGCTGTTGCGATGGTGTTGTTGCTAGGCAGTTGGATGGGCTCGGCAGGGAGGTTTCGCCTGGCTGCGGGCCGCTGGCTTCTCGGGGCGGTGTTGTTGATTTCAATTGTCGAAATATCTCTCGCAAATCATTGGTTGATTTCAACAGTTCCTGTTGCAGCATTTAACGAAGAAGCTCAGGGGCTCGTCGGTTTGAAAGAGATACGGGAACAGGTTGGCGTTGAGCCTCTCCGTATTTATCGAAGTGAAATGAGGGCTTTGCCTCCGGCGGACTGGGCTAATGTAAGTGCGGAACAACGTCTTGAGGAAGTCGTGAAATGGCAACGACGTTCCTTGTTCCCCAAGCAACATCTAGGAGAGGAAGTGGTTCTGCTGGGGAGTTTTAGTTCTATCTGGCCGCGATCCTACCAGAGTTTGATCGATCGCTGGGAGACGGTTGTTTCTGGAGATTACGATTCAAATGGAACAGAATGGATTCAGGATTCGCGAGTGCATGGGCTGATTGCAGAAGGCGTAGTAATCGAAGCCCCCCCCTTCCCTGTAAGCGAGTTGAAACCGCTGCCAATTGCCTGGCTGTTCGATCTGGAAGATAGGTCGGTTTTTGAGCTGCTGGAACAAACTCCTGAATCGGCGGAGAAAATGAAATCGATTGATTGGGAGGCCGCTACAAAGCGTCCTGAAATTGAGATGACAGAATTCAGAAGCAATCGTTTTGTCGCCACCGTCGCGACGGATGGAGCACGGGTATTAGGGTTTTATGCTCCACCCGTTGAGGGGTGGAAGGTGACGGTTTGGGATGTCGCTCGGAAGCAAATGTCATCTCCCAAATTATTAGCTGCCTCGGAGTATGTTCCCAATCCGACAGCAGGATTTGAAAATGTATTTTTACTGCCCTTTTATCAAGAGGGAGAATTTGTGGTTGAGTTTCAATACCAACCCGTATCTTTTTGGGTAGGCGCAACCCTGAGTTTTCTCGGGTGGGTCTCCCTGTTTCTCTATACATGCGGTCGTTTTTTAGGTTGCGTTGGGTGGTGGCCCGGCAACAAGAAATATCATCTGAAGGGTGATATGCGTAATTAGAGTCGCTAGACTAAGGGTTGAATTTTGTTTGGCTTGATTTACGAATTTGTTTTTTTGTCGAGGTGGTTCGATGTTGCGTTTTTCAATTGGTGTGGGGGTTCTTGTTTGTGGGTTGTTTTCTCTGCCGCTTGCATTGCCGACCAATGCCCAGGAAGATTCTGTCAAGCCAGTGACATTAGGAAGTATCGAAGTACTCGATCCTGGATTTAATGATTTGATCGATCCGACAAGCCCCATAGAAGTCCTTACAACCGGGTATCAATGGTCAGAAGGTCCGGTCTGGATAAAAGACAAAAGTGTTCTGCTTTTTTCAGATGTGCCACAAAATAAGATCCACTGTTGGAGTCCCAAAAAAGGTCATTCGATTTTTATGGATCCAAGTGGTTACGAAGGAAAAAATGGCGAGAAAGAGCCAGGCTCGAATGGGCTAATGACCGATGCCGAAGGTCGATTGGTTGTATGCGATCACGGAAACCGGCGGATCTACCGTGTTGAATCGGATGGTTCGAAAACAACCTTGGCAGATAAGTTTGAAGGCAAACGATTCAACAGTCCAAACGATCTGGTCATCCATTCCAGCGGTGCGATTTACTTTACCGATCCGCCGTATGGGTTGCGGGATAAATCCAAGCGTGAGCTTGATTATTGTGGTGTGTACCGATTGGGTGTCGATGGCAAGGTAACCCTGTTAACGAAAGAGCTTGAACGTCCCAACGGGATCGCCCTGTCACCGGATGAGAAGACTTTGTATGTCGCCCAATCGCACCGCCCTGCTCCGATTTACAACGCCTACGCTATCAAGCCTGACGGGACGACAAACGCAAAAGGGAAGACAATTTTTAATAGTCTTAAATACGCGAATCAAGGCGACCCTGGAATGCCTGACGGCATGTGCATTGATGTGCAGGGAAATCTTTGGGCATCAGGGCCGGGCGGGATACTCGTGATTTCGCCAGCAGGAAAGTTGTTGGGGCGGTTAATGATGGGTAAGCCAACCGCAAACTGTGCCTTTGGCGGCGATGGATCGACTCTCTTCATCACATCCAGCGATCGTATTTGTCGTGTGCAAACAAAGACCAAAGGATTAGGGTTTTAGCCGATTTCAATTTGACCGGTCAGCACGGGATTGGGAAACCTGCTGCGTTCGCCGGGGGTTAACTTCTCGCCGGTAACCATTCGAGGCGTTTATTCAGTAGGCTGAGTTGGGAGGGTAGTTGCCGTCGCCTTCGTCTCGATCTTTTCATCGGGATAGTTGGGGTCGTGCGGTTGCTCTGGAGACGGTTTTGTCGGTGCCGGAAATTTTGGGATTGTTCCTATGGGGGGCACCGGTTCGCCAGGAGCAACTGGCGGATAAAAATTGTGGAATCGTCGTGCGCACCGATCTTTAAAACTTGCGAGCGCTGAATTGCGAAGGTCTTCGGTTGAGAAAGCGAGATCAAGTGTTTTGTCGAGGAATTGGTTTGCTTTTTCGAAAATCGCGTCGTCCATTTTTAGATAACGATAGGCGAATTTCCGATCTTCAGGAGAGATATCAGCATCGCGTTTAGAGACATTCGCACGAACGTAAGAAAGGTCAGAAAAAACTGTAGGATATAATTGCTCAAGGCAAATGCAGGATTCATCAAACCGCTCAATAGGAAAGACGAATGCTCTGCCAGTAGCGATCGCTCGGTCAATGACCTCCATTGAGTCGAATGACTTGCCTCCATTAAGAAAGTATATCTGGCTGTTGGTTTGTGGGTGAACCTCTTGTTGAACCAGTTCAGCGGTTGCAAATTCGCGAAAGCTCATGCGTTGGGCAATGCAATTTACTTCTTCGAAATGTCGATGGAAGAAATATCTTGAGATAAAGCGATCTACCGGATTGCGAACATAGCTGAGCGCAAAAACTTCGGCGTGATCATGCTCGAATGGGAGGTCGAGCGAGAGTTTGTGATCGCTCAGGCATTGAACCCATGGGTGACACCGAACAATTTCACTGACGTCGTCTCGAGTGTATTGCTTTGTTTCCAATAGTGAATTGGAATTGTAAAACCCCTTCCCAAAATTTCGATTCATTAATTGTCTTAATGTCGACCCGCCCGCTTTGGGGACATGAACGTGAAGCCAGCATTGCCTTAGTCGTTCGGTGTCAGTTGAGGAAATGGCATCGGTCATTTCAAAATCCAAAGAGATAACAAGCGGAGAATTGATTCAAATCGAACGAATGACGATGGTCTGAATCGTACGCATTCGGTGGCGCAATTGTCTCACGACTCTTGCTCGTAGACAATATCAACCTGTTGCATCGCGTGGAAGAGATTTTGAGATGCGTTTGCTCTAGTTGCCTACCTGATTGCGGATTTTTAGTTTGGGCTTTTCCATGGTGACGGTTGTTGAAGGGGCGACACTTTCGGTCAGCCAAACACTGGAGCCGACAACAGAATCCCGCCCCACGACAGTATTTCCACCTAAAACCGTCGCGTTCGCATAGATAACGACATTGTCTTCGATGGTGGGATGACGCTTTGAATCACGTACAAGTTGGCCCATTTCGTCCTGCGGGAAACTCAAGGCTCCCAGCGTAACCCCTTGGTAGATTTTGACGTGCTCGCCGATGATGCAGGTTTCACCAATCACAACTCCGGTTCCATGGTCGATGAAGAAGTGATTGCCGATTGTTGCTCCTGGGTGAATGTCGACTCCTGTTTCTCCATGGACCCATTCCGCCATCATCCGGGGGATGAAGGGGACATTTAATTTGTAAAGTTCATGTGCGAGTCGATGGACGGTGATTGCATTTAATCCAGGATAGCAGAGGATAACTTCATCATAATTCTTGCAGGCGGGGTCGCCGACGTAAGCTGCTTTGACGTCTGTTAATAATGAGGCGCGGATGTGCGGCATTTTAAGAATGTATTCTGTCGATATCCGTTGACTAAATTCCATGATGTTCTCAGGCATCGAGAGTTTGCCGGGCGTAATCCCCCCACAATCCTGGAGAGTCATGTCCTCGCACGCTTCAAAATGGCGAGCAATTGCAATCGCGATTTGTCGAGAAATCAGTTGATGAGTTTCGTCAATTTGCGATCTTAATCCGACCAGCACTTTTTCACTGGAGGATTCGTTTGAGCGAAATCCAGGGTAGACGATTGCTTTTAATCGAAGGATTAAGTCAACCAAAGAATCGAATTCAGGAATGGGTGCCGCGTGGGATGACTGCGGAAATATCAGCGATCCGTGGATTTCCGCAGCAACCTTATCAAGAGTCTGCTCAGAGTTATGGTCGTTTGATGGCGATTGCGGTTTCATGTAATTCGAAATGAAAAAAGTTTCCGTAGAAGAGTTTCGATAAGCAGCGGCGATCCTGGTTGGACCTGTCGACGGAGCGGAGAATGTCCCAGGTGAGATTCCGCGGTTAGTTGGGAATGGACTTGGCTTTGCATTCATTGGAGTCTTGGTTCGCACGATTAGTTTAGCGGTTGAGGACTGATTTCAAATACAAGTCTTCCGTAAATATTCCGGTTCATTGCTTTTTCAATTTTATCGTCACTGTCGTCTCTCGGATTTGGTTCGATTCGCGACTAACTCTCCGAAACTCGATAAATCGTTGTTTTTGTTGGATATTGCTCGAACGTACGATCGTTACCAAAGCACTTTCGATCGCACTTGAGGGCTCGCCTTCAGCGATAGCGGTTTCATGCTGGCTGATCTAGGTGATGAAATATATTCCGCTAAGATAAGGTTATGCTTTTAGACTGCTGGATAATTTGGGCGAGACTGGCTCCGTGGCTCCTCTTGGGGATGTTAATTTCTGGACTCATGGGAGGCTTGCTTCCAAGGGATTGGATTCGCCGGCGGTTTCAAGGCTATTCCGGGGTCTTCCGGGCAGTTCTGTTGGGCGTGCCCCTGCCGCTTTGTTCGTGTGGTGTTATTCCGGCTGGCATTGGCTTGCGGCAACAAGGAGCTAGCAAAGGAGCCGCACTTGGTTTTCTCATCAGTACGCCTCAGACCGGTGTCGATTCGGTATTGGTGAGCGTCTCCTTTCTTGGGTGGCCGTTTGCGATTGTTAAAATGCTTGCCGCTGCTACGACTGGTTTGGTCGGTGGTTGTTTGCTGGATCTCGTTGAGCCTGCGAGTCAGAACTCGCCCAAGACGGTCGATAAAGTGGGGGTTCTTCCTCAGATACTTGTTGACCGTCCAACGGAGAATCGCCGATGGTTGGAGCGGTTTAGAGAATCGAGTATCGAAATTCTTCGGTCGATTTGGGTATGGCTAGTCGTGGGTGTTTTGGTTTCAGCCTTGATCAATCAATACCTTCCTACGATTTGGGTGCAAAACCTTGCATCTTTAGGCTGGTTTCCTTCGATTTTGGTCGTCTTGCTGCTATCGATTCCGCTTTATGTTTGTGCAACCGCGTCAGTTCCCATTGCTGCGGCACTGGTGTCGAGTGGTCTTTCTCCGGCGGCAGCGTTAGTTTTTTTGATGGCTGGCCCGGCAACTAATGTATCGACGATTGGTGTTATTTATGGTCAATTTGGATCGAAATCGGTTGTCGTTTATTTGGTTACAATTTTGGTAGGAAGTATTGGAGTGGCGTGGCTATTTGATGGATTTTTGTTATCCGACGTCAGCCAGGGCTTAATTGAGAATCACCACGTTTTGTCGCTCTGGGAGACCGCGAGTGGGATTGTACTTTTGTTATTGGTGGGCAAATTTGTGGGGACAGACCTGCAGAGATTTTTCGCAAAAAACCGACCTGTTGGGGACGATGCCGAGGAGATGATCGTCGATATCACCGGGATGACGTGTGGTGGTTGTGTGCATCGGGTTGAAACCGCATTGCTGCAACTCGAAGGAGTTGAGAGGGTATCAGTTGACTTAAAGGCGGGGACGGCAGCTATTTTTGGGGGGCAAAATCCGAGTGAGGCAATTGATTGTGTTAGAAGATTAGGGTTTCAAGCCGCAAAGCGACTTCAAGGGAAGTGAATTAGAATGGATCAGAGTGAGAGGGATAGGAAACGCATTACTGAACTCGAGAGTTCGATGATGCACCTGCAAAATGATTATGAATCGCTGAACGAGGTGGTGCTTGAAAATGTCCAGCGACTAGAAAAAATGAGATTGATTATTGAGCGTTTGGAGAGTCGTCTTCGTGCTAGTTCGGAGTCTGAACCGGAGCGAAAGGCGGAGGATGAGGTGCCTCCGCATTATTAAGCCTCGTGAATTTGTTTTATCTGATGGCAGTTGTTTTTGATTGATAAAACGTTTTAGATTTTCCGTTCAAGAATAGGGCTTTCGGGAGACGAACAGGTTATAGGAAATCAAGGATTTGCTGCGTTCTTTGATCGCAGGCAAGAGTATTTACGTTGCGAGATTTCCCAGCCTGTTTCCGTTGCAATTTCAAATTTTCTGGACGCTATCTCGAATGAAGCTCGCGATTATTTCACGCCAGCCCAACTGCTACAGTACGCGAAGGTTGGTCGAATCGGCCAAGGCGAGAACCCACGAGGTAGAGGTACTCGACACGCTTAAATTTTCGATTGATCTAGCGGAAGGTAATCCACAGCTGTTTTATCAGTCCCAGTGCTTGGGCGAATTCGATGCGATTATTCCGCGAATTGCAGCATCGATCACTCGATTTGGAACAGCCGTGGTCAGGCAGTTTGAACAGATGGATGTCTTTTGTGCTAACAGTTCTCATGGAATTGCCAACTCGAGGGATAAATTAAGAGCGTTGCAGATTCTAAGCCGGCATCAAATTGGGATGCCACAGACGACCTTTGTAAAAAATCGAACCGATGTGCTACCGGCCATTGAGCGGATCGGCGGAGCTCCCGTGGTCATCAAACTCCTGGAGGGTACTCAGGGAGTCGGAGTGATTCTCGCGGAATCGGAGAAAGTCGCCGAAGCAATTATCGAAACAATGCAGAGCACGCGACAAAACGTCTTGGTTCAAAAATTTGTTGCTGAAAGCCGCGGGCGAGATATTCGGGCATTTGTTGTTGGCGATCGTGTGGTTGCCGCCATGCGTCGAATTGCAATGGGCAATGAGTTTCGGAGCAATATTCATCGTGGTGGGAGAACCGAGGCTGTCGATTTGACTCCGGATCAAGAAAGGACTGCGGTTCGGGCTGCTCAAATAATGGGGCTGCGGGTTGCTGGCGTGGATATGCTCGAATCGTCCCGCGGTCCCCAAATCATGGAGGTGAATTCATCGCCGGGTTTGGAAGGGATTGAGCGCTGCACTCAACTCGACATTGCGGGAGCGATCATTGATTATTTGGCTGCCCAAGTTGATTTTCCTGAAATTGATATTCGGCAACGGTTGACCGTCAGTCAGGGATATGGCGTTACTGAGATACACGTTCCAGAGGGGTCAGAGTTCGTTGGGAAATCAATCGACGAATCAGGTTTGTTGGAGCAGGATATTAACGTGCTCACGCTTTACCGGGGTACGACGGTGATTCCCAACCCGCGACTGAAGCGTCGGCTGGAGGCGGGGGATCGCATGTTGTGTTTTGGGAGACTGGAGTCGATGCGATCGATGATTCCTGCCAAGACTCGGCGTCAACGCAGACCAACTATTCAGGAATTGGCCAGCGATGCGGAGAGTGATTACCCTCGCCGGTTTGCTGCGTAATGAGCAGTAGGTGCTGGGTGTGTAGCAAAGAGTTAGGATTCTACCGAATCTAACCAATTCCATTGATCCTGCGTGGTTCCGTCGAATAAACCAAAAAAGGCGTTTTGAAGTGCCTCTGTGATTGGCCCACGAGAGCCGCAGCCAATTTCCATGCGATCCACACTTCTCACCGGGGTGACTTCGGCAGCGGTTCCGGTCAGGAAAATCTCGTCAGCTATGTAGAGTAATTCACGGGGGATTTCTTGTTCGATCACATCGAAATCGAGGTGCCGTGCCAGCGTGATAACGGCGTCGCGTGTGATTCCGTCAAGGATTGCGGCGGAAAGTGGCGGGGTGAAAATTTTACCATCCCGAACGATAAAGAGATTTTCAGCTGACCCTTCGCTTACGGTTCCCCGGGCGGTCACCGAGATACCTTCCGCAAATCCATTTCTCCTTGCTTCACCGCCAATTAGTTGTGCGTTGAGATAATGTCCACCGGCTTTAGATAGGACTGGGAGGGCGGCACTGGTGGTTCTTGCCCACGAAGAAACGCAGACATCAATTCCATTTTTCAGCCCTTCCTCACCAAGGTAAGTTCCAAATTCCATCGCCGCGATGATGACCTCGGTGGGGACATCTTCGTTCGGGACGACGCCGAGCGAACCGGCGCCAAGAAATGCCAGCGGGCGAATGTAGGCTGCCTCAAGATCATTTTTAGTGATGGAATCCCGGCATCCTGTTTCGATTTCGGAAACGGTAAATGAGAGCGGGTAGCGGTATAATTTTGCTGAATTAAAAAAGCGTTTGATATGGGCATCGAGTCGAAAGATGCATCGTCCATTGGGAGTCGCGTAGCAACGAATTCCTTCAAAGACACTCGAGCCATAATGAAGCGCGTGCGACATGACGTGAACGGTAGCGCTTTCCCACGGAACCATCTCGCCATTCATCCAAATGTATTTGCTGTTTTTCATAGTTTTTACCGAGGTTGCATTTGATTTTTCAGATTGTCGCAATTCCAATCCAGCGGCACAAGTTTCACTTGGGAAAATTCTTAGCACAATCCCATTGAACCACGATGTGGATCGACATTTTTGCGGCGTAACTTTGCTTTTCGTCGGCGTCTGCAGCCTTCGGCTTGCTGCTGTTGCGGAAGTCGGAATTTCTTTATCATGGGTTAAGACAAGCCGATAGATTAGAATCCAATAGATCTCTTGATTTTGAAATGTAAATTTTAGGAAATGCTGTGAGCCTAGAAATGAGACAGTTGCTGGCAACGATGCCGCAAGTGGGAAGAGTCGAGTGGATCGGTGTGCGCCCCGGACGTCGCGAGCGGTTGAAGGTTCTTCCATCCGTGAACGTAAGTTTGGAGGGGCTCGCCGGGGACCGTTATCGGGGAAAGCCGGGTGGGCCGAGGATGGTGACGCTAATTCAACAGGAGCACATTGCAGCGGTTGCGAGTATTCTAAAACTAAAAACCATTGATCCGGGTTTGTTGCGGCGCAATCTTGTGATTTCTGGGATTAATTTGCAGGCGCTCAAGAAAAGGCGAATCCAAATTGGACAGGCGACACTTGAAGTGACGGGGAACTGCCCACCGTGCAGTCGAATGGAAGAAAATCTTGGGAGTGGGGGATATAACGCCATGCGAGGTCATGGCGGGGTGACCGCGACCGTTGTTCACGGGGGCGAAATTGCCTGTGGGGATGCGATCAAGTGCTTAGTTGAGTCAGTCGAATTGGATTAAACCGCAATTGGATTAAACCGCAATTGGATTAAACCGCAATTGGATTAAACCGCAATTCAGCAAGTTCATTTTGCTTTTACGATCATTGCCGGCAGTTCAGTGCCTTCTGGAAAAAATTTCAAAGACACCGAGTTCACGCAATGCCGGATGTTCTTCTCTGTTTTTTGTTCGCCTTCAAAAACATGTCCGAGATGTCCATCGCAATTCTCACACAAAATTTCGACGCGATAGCCATCAGCATCGACCTCTCTTCTAACGGCTCCCGGTATCTCGTCGTCAAAACTTGGCCAACCGCAGTGAGCCTCAAATTTGTCATCTGACCGGTAAAGCTGCGCATTGCACTGGCGGCAGGCGTAGACCCCGGATTCGACGGTGCCGTTGTATTCACCCGTGTTAGGACGCTCAGTTCCTTTGTCAAGAATTACGCTTGCTTCGAAGGCTGTAAGTTTGTTGTACTCGGCAGGCATTTTGTTTTTCTTCTCTTTTTCGAGGACTTCGGTTGGCGCAGTGGAGGTGACTTTAACGGGTTCAACCTCTACTTCTGCCGGTTTTATTTCTTTCGTTCCCAACATTGGAATCACGAAGTACACTCCCAATCCCAATCCCAAGATGACAATTAAGACTCCGTTGCCGATAATTTGTTTTCGGATCATGGTTTTAAACTCTCAACTACTTGGTTCATTCGCTTGCGGTTGACGCCGAGATCTGAGTGACCGACTCTCGAGGCTGAGCGAAATTGGATGACTGAGGCTTTATCATCGACATAGAATTCTACATCGTCAATAAACCGAAAGATTAACGACTTGAATTCGTAATGCAAATAGTGATCCGTTTCACTGATTAGCGTCGCTCTTGGCCAATCTAATTTGATCGTCTTTTTAATTTTTGAGATTGTTTCGGCTGAGGAGCCCTTAAACGCAACTGGCTCCATTTTTTTGCCCGGATCCGCTGCTTGGGTGGACACACAATTAGGTGTGTCAGGACAGGTCGCGAGTTTCCCATTGGTGGCACCTAGATTGTCGGGTTGTTTAGAAGTCATGCTGATGCCCAATAAGCCAATTAAAGAAAGGGTAAACACCGTGAATACGTTGCGAGCAACTTTAGCGACAGAAAAGCGGGGCCGAAACTTGCGTTCGGCTTCAGAATTGGCGGTTGTTGATTTCATCTCGGAGTTGTTTCGATCTAATTACGAATAAAGTCCCACGTGTGTCGGAACCCGTCAATGTATTAGGGAGGCTCCTAAAAGCAACTCACTAGAGCAATGGCGATCGTTAAAACGACAAGAATAAAAAGAACGGTTCCCAAGAGTTCTCCATTTTGCCCTTTTTTACAAACCAAGAGATCAGCAGAGACGGAATCTAGTTTTTCTTGTTGGTCAACTTGATCGTCGAAAAGCCAGACTTGCGTCTTTTGGTTTTGTTTCCTCTCCCGTTCGTCTTCGAGGGCGACGCCAAAAAAATCTTGCCATCCGGGGTGGTTGCCAGATTCAGAGTTTCTCGCTCCGTTTTCGAGCGGTTTATATTTTACCCTTGCGCAAAACTTGAACACTTGGATCCAGCCAGGCCGCTGAATGGCATGAAGCTCTAGTAGATCAAATTTAGCAGTCTTTCCGGAGAATCCGTTTTGGTTTAGCCAGGTGCGAACGTCGGATTCCGTCGATCGGTTGGAAATTGTTAGTGGCATTTATTCTTAGCTTATTTTTATGGACTGAAACAAAGCCTGCTCCGTCAAACCTATTCCTTGCCGTAAGGTGCTGAGTACAAATTAAGGCGGGTCTGAAAAGCCTGTTGAGTTTCGTTGGTTTTTGTATCTTATCTCGCTACCCGTTATTTAATTTGTAGATTCACTGCTGTTTGAGTGTGACGTTACCTTTACAAAAATCGGTTAAACCAATTACGATAGGGACAGGATTTGACGGCGCAGGAAGCATTTAGGTGGGATTATGATTGATGTTTGTTTGTCGGTAGCGTTAATACGCAAAACGTACAATGAAAAACCGAGGTGGCTGGCTCGTCTAGATCCTGCAACTAAACAACTTAACTTCATTATCGGCGAGAGACTTGAAGATGAGTCATTTCGCGAAACGACAATCCGCGAAGTTTCTTGGGCACTCTGGCTGGATCGAAAGCGAGACTTTCTTGTCTCCGATATGGCTCAGATGAATTTGGAGTTTGTCGACCGGGTTCCGGGGCATTTTCAAAAGAGTCGTGTCGCTGTCTCATTCTTTAACGTCGAAGTTTATCGCAAAGATGTGGTTTCAAAAATTGAAACACAAGGTGATAACTTTTGGGTGACCTCGGACGAAATTTGCAATGGTATTAGTCAGTGCGGTCGTCGATTTGATCCGATCGTGCCTTATCTTATAAACCGTTCGAGCGTGATTCAGTATTGGGAATCTTCTCAGTAATTAATTTGGCGTAGGCACTCGCAGGCGATTGCATCCACCGTAATTTTTGGCGTTGGAGTGGTTTTTCGGTAATGAAGTGTGCGCCGATTTATTGAGGCAAACGAAACTACTTCTGTTCTACAGCCTCGTTGGTTAACGCCGCTGCTGGCTCGGAGATGAGTACCGGTGAACTGGTGATTTGATCGAGGTGGGTCATTTCACGTTGGAGAATCTTCAGGAGAGTTTGGAGGAACGCGACCACCATGGGTCCAATGACGATCCCAATCGGTCCAAGGGTTGAGACTCCACCAAGCACGCTCAGGAGTGCGAAAAGCGGGTGGATGTTTGATTGGCCGTGCAGGATGTAGGGTTTAATCACGTTGTCAGCCATCGAAATGATCGCGACTCCATAGATTCCCAATCCGATGGCGGCGGTTATGTTGTTGTCAAAAAACAAGAGGTAGAAGCAGCACGGAATCCAGACGGCAGCAGCACCGACGAAGGGAACCATGGCTAACATTGCAGAGATTACGGTCAGTAGAAAAACCGAATCAAATCCAGTGAAGTAAAAGCCAATCCCAGCCAACAGTCCCTGAGCCAATGCTGAGGCAAGTGTCGCGACGACGACTGCTCGACTGACCGTTCCGAATTCGGCAACAAGTTCCTGTTCGTGTTCGTCATCGATTGGGGAGAGGCCTTTAAAGGCTTCGATCAGCCGCGGTCCGTCTAGGAGGAAAAAGTAGAGCCCAATGACCATGATGGCTGCCCCGACAAGCAGGTTGCCCGCGTAGCTGACACCGGCTCCCGTTAGTTCGAGCAATTTGTTTTGTAAAAATCCAACCACTGAGTTTGCGTAGGATTCTGATTCCTCATCGGATGGATTGACCAATTTAATCAGCCACGCCTTCGCCTTGCCGCCGAGCAGTTCGGATTCAAACAGATTGAAATGGATGACGGTCTGGTTGATTTTCTCGTGGTAATTGACGATTGCCTGGTTGCGGCTTCGGCCAGCCTCTGGCGAGGCTGGTGGAATCGCAGCGTGAAGGGTTCTCGCTGCGGTAAGATCTGCCGCGAATAAATCCCAGGTTGAACGGGATTCGGGTGGTGTATCGTCAGGTTCGCCCGGGGCTGGCCAATTGCGTCCGGTCACCCCGGCTAGTTTTTTTCCAGCCTCCTCAATTTCAAAAAGACTGATTTGAAAGCGGTCTTCTTCGGTGGGGGAAAACGATGTCGACGCCTTTAAAGTTGCGAGTTCTGTGCTGATTGTTCGCAACTCATTCTTGCAGGGCATATCCAGTTTTAAATCGGATCGAATTTGGTAAAAGCCATCGGTGATTTTTGTTGCATTAAAGTCGCTGTAGACTTGCTTTCCCTCGATCGCTGCCATGAAAAATATGACGGTCAAGGGGGCTAGTACCGTGACTAATACACTGAGGGTGGTTAAGGCAGCAGATAGTTTTGCCCGGCCACCTGATTTCTCGAAAATCCAACGATGCAAGGGGCGAAATACGACAACGAGGATGGCTGAGAGAAATAGCGGGATTAGAAAGTGGGCCATCACTTCGTAAAACAGGAGGCCCACGATCGCAATGACACCGATCAATAATCCAAAAGAAATATACCTTGAAACATTGGATTCGGAGCGCTCGGTGGACTTGGCATTCGTCCGCTTGCCGGAGTTCGATTGCGGTTTGGACTTAGCACGCTTGGACTTGGTTTTTTGTGTTTTTTTGCTCATCAGTAATTTACGAAATGCGTGCGTTTTTACAGCGAAGTAGCCGTCGTGTTGCCGAAACACTTTCGCAGCGCTTTGACGAAAAATTGGTGTTCAAAAACCATGCTGAAAACTCATCGGCATCGTTTCGCGTGTGCTGTTTTTTACGAGTGAGCTCATACTCAAGGATTTTTTATTGCCGTGAATTATTGCCGTGAACCGGGGGTGATTTTCAATTCAATTCGTTTGCCGTTTCGGAGAACGATCACGGATGTTTCTTCTCCAATTTTTATGGCATCGATGATTGCGGTATAGTCATAGATGTTTTCAATACTTTTGCCAGCCAATTCTACAATAATATCGCCCCCTTTGATTCCTGCTTTGTCGGCTGGAGCTCCTTTGGTTACATCTGAAAGTTTGACCCCGACGACGTCCTCGCCATAAGCCGGAACACTTCCAAGGTAGGCGCGAAGTCCGCCTTTGGGGGCATCTTGTGATGCCGAAGATTGTTCAATGTAATCGGGCGCTTCATCGGTGGTCGCGAGAGATCTGGTAATCAGTCCCATCAGCCGGGCGATTCTTGCAGTATCGGGATAGTTGAGTTTTTCCGGAGTATCGCGAGGCGTGTGGTAATCGGTGTGAGACCCTGTGAAAGCAGAGAGGATTGGAATGCCACCGCGATAGAAAGAGCTGGCATCCGTGGGGAGGTCTGTTTCATTACTAAGCGTGACGGGAAGTCCGACTACCGCATTTTTGGATTCGATAACCGAAGGCCAAAAGCTACTGCTGCTAACGCCCTGAAGGACAAGTTGGTCTGTTAAGCGTCCCACCATGTCCATGTTGAGGGCAGCGATAATACCGGTGCTTGGCCGTAAAGCTCCCTCCCGGGGATCTTTGTTACTGAGGGTGACCTTTTTGACTCCGAGACTTTTGACCATCTCGGTCAGTTCCTTGACGACTTTTACATTTGCATCCGGATGAGCCTCAACTTGAATTTCAAAATCCGGATAGTTTTTGGAAATGAACTTCAAAGACTCACTGATTTCGTCAGTTTTCGCGGACTCTCCATTGAGTAAGATTTCACCGTTTGAATCAACCCCGAGTACGAAGTCATGTGAGGCATCCTGGGCAGGTTTGCTTTCGATGGGTTGAAGTGATTTGACGTAATTAGCAGACCCATAAAGTCCGAGCTCTTCACCGGACCAGCCAGCAAAAATGACGTCTCGTTTAAGTTTTAATTTTCCGGTCCGCTGTTGTGAGACTAAGTATTCAGCAATTTCAAGCATCGCGGCGACCCCCGACGCGTTGTCATCTGCACCGAAATGAATGTTGTTTTGCTCGTCTTGTTTCGCAAGGCTGCTGCCTGATTTGCCAGCGCCAAGATGGTCAATGTGTGCTCCGACAATGACCGCGTCTTTACTTGGGGAGTCTCCGGCGAGGAGTCGCCCCACGACATTGCGTCCCTTGCCTGTGATTTTTTCAATATCGATTTCTGTTTTGAGCTTGCTACCCTCGAGGTTGAACCCCATCACCGGTGAACCGTCATCTAATCGGTTTTGGAGTGTTTGGATATCTTTGCCGGCCGCTTGGAGGATTTTTTGCCCGACCTCATCAGTAACACTGATCGCTGCAATGCTTGATCCGCTTGGGGAAAAGTCATTTCGCAGAGGTACCAGTTGTTCGCGAACCTGCGAGTTAGGTCCGCTGACTACGATGACACCTTTGGCGCCCTGTTGTCTGGCATGGAAGATCTTTTTGTGAAGTTCGGCGTGAGTTTTGAAGAAGCGACGCCGTTCGGGAGAGACATTTTCAGGAAGAAATCGAAAAACAAAAACCCATTTGTCTTTTACATCGAGATGGACGTAGGAGTCGTATTCTTCTTCTGATCCTTGCTGAGGCGCTACGATCCCGTAGCCGGCAAAGACAATATCGGTCGGATCGATTTGGAGATTCCCTGAAAATGAAAGCGGTCTCCAGTCTTGGTTTACTTGAAGTGATTCGGATTTTTTATCAATGGTAAGTTCCAGTTGGTTCTTGGGCCCCATTTCGACGCCATTGGGGAAGTCAAACTTTTGAAACCATGTGCCGTTATCACCAGCGGGTTTCAGGCCCAAGTGATCGAGATAGGCGGCAACGTAAGCGGTGGCTTTGCGCTCTCCCGTTGACCCAGTCATTCGGCCTCCTAGTTCTTTGCGGCACAGGTAGTCGACATGCCTCATGATATCGCGTGGATCGAAGCCTGCACTCGCTTGCTGTGCTGCGTTGAGTCCTGTATCGAAAGCTGATTTCTCTTCGGGAGACCATTGATTGTGGGAGGTTCGATTAGCCGAAAGTGCTTCGGAGGCAATTTCGTGATTCCAGTTAGCCAGATAAATCTGTGATTCTTTTTTCGGGTTTCGCGTGGAAGTCCAGGTCAGTTGTTTCCCATCGGGTGTAAAACTGGCAAGGCCGTCAAAACCGTCGGTGTCCGTGACGCGTACGGGAGGCGAACTGCCATCTGCGGCCACAAGATATAGCTCGAAATTACCAAAACCATGCCGATTAGTGGTGAAGATTAGGTACTCTCCAGACGGATGGTAAAATGGCGCCCAGCTCATCGCTCCAATGTTGGTGAGCTGTTTTTGGTCGCTACCGTCGATATTCATCGTCATAATTTCGGCGGTCGCACCAGATTCTGAAAATCGTCTCCAGCAGATGCGTTTTCCATCTGGAGAGAAAAATGGTCCACCGTCGTATCCTGGAACATCCGTCAGCTGCCGAACGTCCGTCCCGTCAGAATTCATGATGAAAATATCCATCATGTAGGCTGGGTCTGTTTCAAAGTTTTTCTTTTGTTCCGCGGAAAGCGGTTGGGCATAGCCGTTGCGATTGGACGCAAACGCAATCAATTTTCCGTCCGGAGAGTAGGAGCCCTCGGCGTCGTAGCCAATTTCGTTGGTGAGTTGTTGATATTTTTTTGAATTGCGATCGTAGGAGAATATTTCATAGTTTTCGTCATAATCCCAAGAGTAGCGCCGAGCCTGGCCGGATTCGCGAAATTCGATTTCTTTTTTTTGTTTCGCTTTGGCTTGGGAGTCAGCTTGGGTCGAAGCGTAGAGGACGAGGTTGTTATTGGGATGTACCCATGCACAGGTTGTCTTGCCGTAACCGGGTGAGATTGGTTCCACGTCCCCCGATTCAAAATCGAGTAAATAAATCTGAAAAAATGGATTGTCGAGACGTCGTTCGCTTTGAAAAACGAGCAACGAGCCATCCGGGCTGAAGTATCCTTCACCAGCCCGTTTGCCCTCAAACGTGAGTTGCCTGGCGTTTGAGATAAACTTACTTTCCTGTGAGCCGGTTGTTTGAGAAAGAGCCGGGTCGGGAGTTTGTGCCAACGCGGGTGTGTAAAGTAAAAAACTGAGACTGAGTAATCCGGTCAGGGTGAAAGCGAGAACGGAACGTTGATTCGCAATGGGGCGAATGAAAGTGATCATTTACAGTTTCCGGAAGTAAAGATTATTAGTGCTGGCCGGTGAAGGCTTTGATGCAGCCAGCCAGAAATTTGTGTGTCATGTAAAAAACGCAGATCAAAGGTGTGCCAAATTGTATTTGAGTTTGTTTTCGCCAATAAGACGAAGAGTTGAGAATCTTGGATTAGATTGCAGTTTTGTTGATTATCACACCTTATAAAACGTCCAGATAGAAGGGTTCCCATGGATTTGGCTGGGAATTTGGCGTGAATCGGTTAAACAATTTCACCGAATGTCGGTTTTTCCCCAATACACACCTAAGAACCACCTTTCGTAGCTATCGGAAACCGGAATCAGATGGAATGATTAGTGCTTCTTCACTCAATTCGATAATTGAGCGTAGTTCAGTCTAGTCCCAGCGTTTCTGATGACGATAATTGAATTCGTGGGCTTGGCGTTTTACCAACTGTAAATTGCATTTGGCGAGGGAACTGGATTAGTCTGACCTCTGCCTTTTTGCATCTGCTCGAGAGATGGGATATTTACGATGATTGCGAATCGAAGCTATGACTGCGTTGTGCTTGGCGCCGGACCGGGAGGTTCGTCGGCGGCGACGATCGTAGCAGAGCAAGGGTTATCGGTATTGTTAGTGGAGCGCGACAAAATGCCGCGCTTCCATGTCGGTGAGTCACTAATGCCCGAGACTTATTGGGTTTTTGAGCGGTTGGGAATCGTTAATGAACTCGACCGAATTGGGTTCACCAAGAAATACGGAGTGCAGTTTGTCAGCAGCAATGACCGCGAAACGAAACCTTTCGTCTTTGCCGATCATGACTCTCGACCCTGCAACGAGACTTGGCACGTCGATCGCGCGAAGTTCGATCATTTGCTTTTTGAGACAGCGTTCAATCGTGGTGCGACTTGCGTCGACGGAACCCGTGTCTTAGATATCGACATTCGCAAGAAATCACCGCACTTGGTCAAATTGCAAGGAGAGGACGGCAAGGAGCAAGAGGTTTCGGCCAAAGTGATCATCGATGCCTCAGGGCAGTCTTCTCTGCTCGCCAACCGATTGCAGACCAAAGAGTATTACGACGATTTGCGTAAAGCAGCGATTTGGGGATATTACGACGGGGCGGTTCGGGCCGGTGGAGATAATCCGGAGGTGACCTGTATTCTTCATACGCAAAGCAAAGATGCCTGGTTCTGGTATATTCCATTGAGTGATGGGACGGTTAGTGTCGGGTTGGTTGGCGACAATGATTTTTTACTTAAACGCGGGGGTTCGCCAGCAAAAACATTCGAAACAGAAATTCGGAATTGCCCTGGAGTGAAGCGTCGTCTTCTAGATGCGAAGCTTCGCGGCAAATTTGCGGTCGCCAAAGAATTCTCTTACACCGTCAAAGAACAATCTGGCGATGGATGGGTGCTGGTTGGTGATGCGGGCGGTTTTATAGATCCGTGTTATTCATCAGGCGTTTTCCTCGCCTTGAAGTCCGGGGTGATGGCTGGAGAAGCGGTCGCCGAGGGATTGCATGCCGGTGACACATCGGCAAAGCAACTTGGAAAATGGACGCGGGAATACGAGTCCGGCGTCAAATGGATCCGAAAATTGGTCCGCGCATTCTACACAAAAGAATTTAGCTTTGGAGCTTTCATGAAGGCACACCCAGAGCATGCGGAAAATGTAACCAATCTTTTGATCGGCCGCGTTTTCGAGGGTAATCCCGGTAAGGTTTTTGAGGATATGGATCCGTGGATTGAGAAGGCAAAGCGCGGAGAAGATATGGAGATGGCTGCCAGCAACTAAAGAGAGTCAATGGTCAAGAGCTTTGTTGGTTAAGAGGTTTGTTGGTTGGTTACCCAAGAGTCTAGTGCCAAGCCAGTTAAGGAATTTGGCTGAGGACATTCCATCTGCCATGCGGCATTAGCCACCAGATTCGTTTGCGGCCAGTTCGTAAAAATCTGCTGAACCAACTGCTGAACTGCTCAAAAGCCGTAATGGGGCAATTAAGGTCGGATTATTTGTCATGAAACTACCTCACTTTTGTTAGTTTAGGGGTTTTGGGGCCGGTTTCCGTTTCTCTTGGCGCCGCCTCTCGGAAAAAAAACTACAGTTTTTTGCCGTTTAATGGTTGGGATCGCTTCTTTAAGCCCAGCTCATGCAGGTTATTTTCACTGTGGGAAGAGTTCATCGGTGCCTTAAGCCTCGTTTTCGTGGCCGTTCGGGACACGAAAAACTGGTTTGATTGTTGATTTAGAGTGTTCGATGCTTGACAATCGAAGCCTGCAGACACTATGATGAGAACTTAGAAATTAAGTTTTCTTAGTAACATGAACAATCGGCGCCGTTTAATAAGGTCATTTTTTAACGACGGCATCGTTCAAACATTTGGTAATTTTTCTTTTTTATGTTTTTGGAGTGATTTATGAAAAATCGAAGAAACTCTGGTTTCACATTGGTGGAACTTCTTGTTGTGATTGCCATCATCGGCATTCTCATCGGGATGCTGCTTCCTGCTGTTCAGCAGGTTCGTGAAGCAGCTCGTCGTACAACTTGTATGAACAACTTGCGACAAATTGCGTTGGCAACACTCAACTACGAGTCGGCCTACCAAAGGTTCCCTAAAGCTTGGAACGGTAGCGACGATTACAATGCGAATGTTGACGCTTTGTTCACATCAACTACTGGTCACCAGTGGGGCGGAATGTTGGTAGCTGTGCTTCCTTTCATGGAGCAAAACAACGTTTCA
>JAAHTH010000506.1_pt1 | contig 37421 bp, 41 predicted proteins | sample 6116091 | NCBI WGS metagenome assembly JAAHTH01 (sample SAMN13939990, study PRJNA603662) | sponge metagenome | isolation source: marine sponge | host: Mycale hentscheli | place: New Zealand | collected 2006
GAATTACGTTACCCAGTCTGGTTGCAAAAGATAATGTTGAAGTATCAGCACCAACGATTTCAATAACACCCGCTGTCATATACTCATAGTTTGAGCAACTAATTGTTACAGTAGACTCGCTAGCTCCTGCGGTTTTGTAGTAAACATTTGTGTCAGGTCTCCAATTGTGCGATCCGTTGTCTTGCTGGCATAGAAATGTCCAGCCACTAGGGGTGTTTGTACTGCTAATTGAGCGATGGGTCCAACACAAGAACATCACCGCTCCTTCAGTAGCACTTGAAATATCTATTGTACGGTTTTGCTGACCAGTGCTTGTGGAATTAATGGAGTTTACTAGCGTTGGTGTTAAACCGCTTGCAGCAGCAGCAGGTTTTAAACTGGATTTCCAGCGTAGCATTATAGCTTCTCGTACTCGCTTTGGAAAGTTACAGTGAGGTCGCCAGCATCTGCCTTAGCCAGTGCGTTTTCCTCAGCCGTAAAACAATTCTTGATATGGGTGCTGACTAGAGAAACCATTTCGTTCCAGTCATCTAGCGTGTTGTGCCTAAACTGCTTTTGCCAAATCTCTTTAGTGTATTCAGTTTCATTACCTTCCTCGTCTTCTTCGGTGTACGTGACAGTAACTTGTTTGTCCATTTTCCAACTAGCGTAACCAGTGGTAGATGGATCTGCATTTAACATAGACAAAACAGAGGTCATTTTAACCTGACTATTCTCGTCTGTCCCTATACGCCACAAATCAAAATTTTCATCAAGCCATTCAACGCCACCTTGCTCCATGTCCCAGCGGTCAGAGGTAATTGAATCTTTAAGCCTGCTCTTGGCAGTATCTTCTTCAAAATCTAGTACGTCCCAAGCCTGTACCCAGCCAGCATCACGCTGTTCAAACCTTGGTTGAACGTATTGCAGAACCTCGTTATACTCTGGCTTAGTGTCAATGGTGTAACTGTAGCAATCGTAGCTAGCTAGCACAGCATCGTTCAAGGGATTGGGGAAAGATACATTTGGGTTGTCCCGCTTTAAGAGAGACTCTGAATACGGTTTAGGTACTTCGTTTATGAGTTTTAGTATATTCATGATGCTACCCCCGACTCCATTCCGTAAAGATCCGATCCTACTTTCCAAAGAACTATTATAGTTTTATTAGTAGTATCTAGTGTTGGAGCTGATCCGCCAACCCATTTATCAACCGCTCCAGTCCAATCAATTGTGTAACCAGAACCGTCATCTACAACTAGTGTTACAGCCTCACCGTCATTTAAACTGTCCGTAACGCTGCCGCTTCCTACACTTCCCGTCAGGGTAATGTTTTGTATTGTGCCATTCCCAGCACTTAACGTATACGTGCCAGTTACATTAGCTGTGTAAACTAGCTCTTGTATAGCACCAGCCATGTCTAGGGTGGTCACATCTAGCTCAGTAAGAGTGGCAGAATTAACAAAACTCAGAACACCGCTACCGTTTGTTTGAAGCAGTCCATTGGCATTGCCATCATCATTTGGAAGCGTTAAAGTGTAAGTTGCACCTGCACTGTGTGGTGGCCCTTTAATCGTTACACCATGCGAGTTGTTCTCGCAGTTCAGGACAAGTTTTCCTGACGTGTCATTCCCCCTGACAACAACAGACCCCGTGCCGTTGGCACCTAGATCAATGTCTCTATTAGAAGCAGAAACAATGTCATGCGTAGATACATCAAGATCTCCACCCAAGACAGGAGTGGTGTCGCTAGACACTTCACTAACACCACTAGAGGCAGCGGTAAGTCTTCCCTGTGCATCTACCGTAATACGAGATAGTGTATAGCTTCCAGCACTAACAGCAGTGTTTGCTAAGGATACAGTGCCTGTGCTGGTAATTGTTCCACCGCTCAATCCAGTTCCAGTAGCTACACTGGTTACTGTTCCACTTGTCAAAGTGGGCTTGTTCAGTATCTGAGAATCACCAGAAGAACTATTCCAGTCAGCGTTTACATTTACTTCAGCACCATCCGCAATACCTGATAATTTACTTATAGCCGTAGCATCAGTAAACTTGTGCGTCGTAGAACTGTCATCAATGTCATCAGCATCTAAAACAACAGCACCAGTCTGAGTGTTTACCGTAACAACAGCACTGCCCATAAACACCCAAGCAGATCCGCTATAACGGTAGAATCCAGCAGACTTTCCTGAAGTGGCACCCGTAACTAAAACAACATCACCTGCCGATGGGCTACCAGGCAAAGCAGCATAATTTGCTGCCTCCCCTGTAAATCCTGGCATTGCTTGCGATTTTGTAATTGCAGCATCTACCGCTGTCCCTTCAAAATTTGATTCGTATGCCATTATGATTGTCTCACTTTAAATATTTGATGTCCCCCAGAGCCATCAGAAACAGTGTAGTTTTGAAAACCACCAGAACCATTGTTTACAGTATAGTTCTCAAATGCTGTTGGTCCAGTTGTGCCTATCCTAGCTCCTACGCGTCCTGCCCGTAAAAACTCAAGGATATTTTTAAGTCCTACGTTTCTCATTAGGACTAGTCTACAAACTCGGTGCTTTGAATTACTGAAGCTCCACCAGATCCAAGAAACTTGGCTCCTTTAGCGGCGTTCTTGCTTAGTACAATAAGTCCTTGTTCTTTTACAAGCAAATGACCATTGCTAATAGTTGGGGCAGATCCATCAAATGTAACAAGTACATTGTTGTCTTGGACATCAATTACTACATAATCAGTGTCAATGTGAAAAGCAGAAAAAGCAACTCCTGATCCCGAGTTTGCTGCTGATAGGTTTTGTGGAGATCCATTGGGGTTTACGTTCCCAATGTATAAGTTGGATGTTCTTGAGTTCATTATCGTGACTGTCTGTTTAAATGTGTGTTAATTCTTGTGTTAAGTGCGTTAATGTTTGCTACCGATTCGGCTTTTTCTAATTCTGTATCTAAGTAAGATTTAGCTATTTTTTCTTCTGTCATGGCTTTTTCTAATTGCCCATCCATTCTCAAAAAATCTGCATATGTAGCATGTCCCATAAAATAAAAAAACTCAATTGGAACAAGATTAGTTCCCAAAGATCCGTCATAATCTAACGTAGTTAACTCGGTTAAAAGTTTTTTATATGTCACATATACAGTAGTAGTATCTGTAGGAACTAAGTTTTCAACATGAGCACCGTCTGCATCTGCAAAAAAATCAAATTCTATTGTTGAGTTTCGAAGAAATGGTTGAAGTCTGTGAATCCTAGTAAAATGAGCTATTTCCCCTAGGTCTCTTACGCTAGGAGCAGGGGAAGTTCCATTAGAAACCGTCCACCCAGTCTCGGATATTGTTGGAGATGCCGCAGTAGCAGTGTTGCCTGCATCAGCGTTTGCGTATTGCACTGCACCCCCAGAGCTAGGAGCCCCAGCAATTATGTTCCAAGTAGTGCCTGAATTATAAATTATGCTGTATAACGCAGTAGTTCCGTCAGTATCGTACAAAGTGTAGGCTCTAGCCGATGCTTGTGTGCCATTTGCCACATAAAGTCCATTTATTGCAGTTGTACCAGCGTTAAACACCCACCGACTGTCCTCCGTATAAGAAATTACACTAGAAGTTATGGTTCGAGGTTCACCAACCGCCATGTACCTAGGCCAAATATCTGATGTTTGATATGCTTCGTAAAATCTACGATTAGCCATACTAAGCAAAAAACTACGCTCAGTAGATGTAAAATTGTCTGTTCCTGCTAGTGCAGAAATTAAATCGTATAAAGATTTATTAGTCTTAAATTGCATTAGGAGAAAGATGTGGAAATCTTTTTTGGTAATCTTTTAAAAACTCCGTACTGTGTACTTCTTCGTGCCCGTATTTTTGTATTAACCGAAAAAATGTTCTAGAGTCAAAGCTAGCAATTGGGCGACCCAAAACAGGATGCTCAACTCCTACGTTTCCTTTTGCTTCTTTAGCAACAGCAGCTTCTCTAGCGTCTTCGGTTTCACGCTCTAGTTTAAATCCATTTTTAATCTCACGCATAAACGCACGATTAATTTCGCCATCAGAATAAGTAGGTAGCTTTGTAATTATTTCCATGTTAAAAAAAAGGGGAGGCCAGAACTGGCCTGACCTCCCTTTGAATAAATAGTTTGGTAAATTTACACAAACTTGCTAGGATTCAATATCTTGAGACCAATAAAAAGCTTGCCAGCCGTGAGGCTAGCGTGAGTTCCATTGATTTCTGCAATAATATCAGTATCTGATTGAACAAGACTGATTGGAAGTGCGCCACCAGCGATGGTAGTGTTTCCGGCAACTTGGACAAAAGATTCACCTGTGTTTGCAACTGGAGCAGACATTCCGTCTACATCAAGTGCGTCGATGAATTCATCTGGATCACCAGCGGTTGTTCCAACATCAAGGGTAATGTCGGTAGCACCAGCAAATGCTTCTGCCTCATAAGCAACAGCGTAAACTACTCCGCCCCCCGCAGGGATCGTAGCAAGTTTTACTTGATTCGCAGCTCCAATAGTGGACAAAAATCCGCTTTTTTGGAGATCACTGAATGTTATAGTTGCATAGTGAGTAAAGTCACCATTTGCTTCATTAACTGTAGGAATAGCCATAATCTTATATCTCCTATGTTTTAGCTTAGAGCCGTTATTTTGCCAAAAGCACCTGGGTGCTTTACGCAAAGGGTAAGGGTTGCGTCAACTATTCCGCGTTCACCACCGCCAAGATTTGGCAAGCGAGTAGAACCAGTTGGAATAAGCTCTGCAACGGACACGTACTCGGGTTGCATCAAGTATCCAGTATCCTTATTGGTCGTATCAGGAGCACAATCAGGATTCATGTTTACAATCGAAACAACTCCGTGATCTGACTGATAAAGCTCAACACTGAGTTTGATCTGAGCAGATTCGCCGTTGTAGTTAACGTTGCGGATAGAAGTTCCGGCACCGTCACCATCTGGATCAAGGCGAGCAAAGTCGCTGATAACACGACGTAGAGCCGTATCGGCAACTAGCGTCAGGTTGTTTGATCCACCATTTACGCGGTAAATGGAAGTAATGAGGTTGTTAAGTACCGTTTCAGTAAACGCTCCAGCAGCGTGAATGGAAGCCGCAGGAGTGCGGAAATCAGCTGGAACGTCAGACGGTCCAGAAGAATCAATCCAGTCACCCAAGCCACGAAGCTTGTAAACTGTTCCAGCACCATCTTCAGCACTACGGTCATTAGTAGAGCAAATAGTTGCTTCGATGTCCCTTTTGAGCTCTCGAAGTGCCTTTGCTTCTGCTTGAGCAGTCTTTGCTGGACCTACAGATTCAACTGCGTCTTGAAGATCCGAAACCATGTAGTCTCTGCGAAACTTCTGAACGTAGTTGCCGAGGCGAGCACGACCACTGAACTTATCCGTAAAAGAAGTAACGTCAGCACCTTCAGCGGTTCCTGCCGTGCTAGGAGCGTCGAGTGAATCAACGGTCCATTCTACGAATGTTGCGTTTGCCTGCTCTTTAGAAGCAGATGAAAGAAGTGGGGTTTCTTCGGGGGCCAAGATAGTCAAAATATCTGTTAGGTCCTCACGATTAGAAACCGCCGCTCCTGGGTTTGTTGTATCGTATGTTGGTGAAAAAGCCATTATATTGTTTAGCTAAGTTTAAGTTATGCTAGCCTTGATGCTAGCTGTTTGGTTCTCATTTGAATAAAATCATCGTTGGTTCCGCTAGATTTGAATCTCGCTCCTAGGTCTTTTATAGCCTTAGAGGATCTGCTCTCTTGTTTTTCAGACTTGGCTGAAGTAGTTAGTGGACTAGGAGGATTGATCTTTGCTTTTTTTACAGGATCTTTTATTACCTTCCTATTGTACATGCTGTCTGCGGCATGAGCTAGAATGTATGGCATTCGAGCGCCGATCTTTGGTGAGCTTTTATAAAACTTTTGAAGATCTGGGTGCCCAGCAATTTCCATAAAACGATTTCTCATCGTTTCATCACCTCCATCTTTAAGCCAATCAAACTCTTCAATTGCTTTGCGACCAAAGTCTGATTTAACTTTAGACGCATGTTCTAGCGTTTGAATTTTTTTTAATTGGCTAGGAAGAAATGAATCTCTAGACTTGCGAGCATTTTTTAAAGCCGAGCGAACCTCAGCCTTTGTCATGCTTTTGCCTTCTACCTCTGCTACTTCTGCATTGGGTCCATAGTCGTCGGACTCAAAAAGGATGTCTTCAGCCCACTCGATAACTTCATTTATCTCATTTGCCTTTTCCTGTAATGTATTAATATCGTTGATGTCGCTAAAAGGATTGTTTTTAACATCCTCTTTGGGACTTAACGGATTATTCTTAAGGGAATCCTCTAATTCTGCAAGTCGCTCTTCAGCTCCCTTGGCTCGCTTAGTCAGTTCGCCAAAACGGTCTACTGCTCTGCTACCAAGTGCTTTAGATAACTCCTTGATTTCGTCCTCGGACATTTCATCCAAGTTGAACTGTGAAAGAACATCTGGTGTTTCAGCTGCGGGAGCCTCTTCACCTGATTCTGGAACTTCCTCAGACTCTTCCTCTTCCGCCGGTTCTACGACTTCTGAATCTACCCGAGATTGTTCCAAGCGTTGGATCGCAAAATCCTCTGCTGATATATTAGTTTTTTCCGCAAGATTTGGTTCAGCCTCTGCTGGGGCTTCGATGATTTCTTCTGACATAATTACTCCACTCATTTACGCCGAGCGACGGCTGAGGTGAAGTATAGCACATGTTTTTATTGAAGGATTTCTTTCCAGCGAAATCTTACTGTTTCCCAGTTTCCTAGGTCTAGGGCATCATCTATTGCTATGATTTGACCACTAATTTGCTGGAGTCTTTCAGTTCCGGCATTACGCATTTCTTGTATGCAATCTTCTTTAACCAAATTTAATTGATTTAGATACAGGGCAAACTGTTCGTTATGACCCAGTATTTCTATTTCTTTGTCAGCAAGCATTATTGCATTCCTTGGGTTTGGGCTCCACCCATTGTAGCTGGAGGAGTACCAATTTTTCCTATTTGGGCATTTTGGGCTTGCTGCATCGCAAACTGATATTGACCAGCATATTTTTGAAGCCTTTCAGCAAACTTTTGATCTTGCTGCAAACGTTGAGCAACATCTTCCTGAGATGCGTATTGCTGTATAATTTGCATAGCTGCTTGAGCACCATTAGGACGTGCCGGTACTTCGATACCTGCATAAATTTTCGATAAGTCATCAGTAATATTCTTTAAAAGTTTTTCTTGAGATTGTTGAGCTGGTTCTATAACCGAGTCAGACAAAACTGGATCAATGCTATTGGCAATTACACCAAGAAGCTTATCCATATTAATCCTACCGTTTCGATCAAGTGACACTAAAGAAACTAATCTTTCTAGCTTTTTCTCTTGAGCTTCTGCATCTGAATTCATTACGTCGTAGCTAATTGTTACGTCGTAATTTTCGTCAGGATCTCCTTTTTCAAAAGATTGAGGATCTGGAATTCCAGTAGCTTGAAAAAATATTTTGTCTGGTCCAAATCTTTGAAAACAACGATAACACAGAGCCATTACTTCTCCTGCATGTTGCAAAAATTTGTTTACTAAAAACTGCCTTCTGATTTGAGAAGAACTAGACGCTTCGTCTAAGCCAACCAATCTGTCAGCTTGTTGCATCATAGTGTTTTCCATTTCTAGTGAACCATTATCAAACCTTGGTGTTGGACCAAACTCAATATCACCTGGTCGCCTTCTAGCCACCTTACGTCCTGGTCCCCAGTCCGTAGGTGCTTGCCCTACTGGATGAATTAACGGCGGAAGAGTGGCTAGAGAGTTGCGATCAATTCTAGAGTCTCTTTCAATTTTTATTTGATTTTGAATCCCCCTAAGCAAATCAGGAATTGTTAAAGTGTCGTACAACCTTTTACTGTCTTCAGACAGTTTAGATACTACGACTGGATAATTTTCGTAACCATTTAAAAGTTCAAATTTTGCATATCCAGGGGCAGTCTCGTCTCCGCTAAACTCTCTGTGAAATACAGTGCAATAAATACCTTCAGATCCATCATCTGGATCAATAAGGCGTTGATAGCCATAAACAATCTCTACTAGCTCTTCAGCTTCGTAGTTCATGTCTGTTAAAGAAATTGTTCTACGACCCTCTTGCTCCCTTTCTATGGAATCAATGTTTACCCCACTATATTTTTCTATTACATAATCGACAAAGTCTTCATCCCAGCCATCAGTTTTGACTTTTAGTCTAAGATCTTGAGCCGACAGATAAGTGCGGTAAAAACCATAAGGAGCACGTTGAGGGTCTGTTACATATGCTGGGAAAACCCAATCGCCGTCTGGTGCTAATGTTTTAACATCTGGAGCGTCAACTTGCCGTCGAACAATAGGAAGTTCTGCAAATCCGGTATCTCTTAGGCTTTTCATTGCCTTTCGAGCCCTTTTTTCGCTTACGTCTGAAAATGCTTGTTGCAATAAAGCTATAGCTGCTTCGTCGGACCCATTAGCAATTTGTTGTCCTAGCTGTGGGTTTAGGCGTGTTATTTCGTCAAGACCAAGACGTTGTAAAAAACTTCGGTCTTCTCTCCTCCAGCCAACATAGGTTATAAGTATTCCTCGCTCTAACAAGTAATTAGCCCCTAACTCCATTTCTTTCATGAAACGAGGGATGTACCCGCTGCTAACCATCCATTTTAAAAAATTAGAAACAATCTTTGATTTTCCAATATCATTAACTTCGGTAGGAAACGCAACTATGTTTGAGGCCTGTAAGGCACTCATAAACATGCTGACCAATCGTGTAATTCGTTCGTCGATTACATGGCTCTCCATGTCGCTTGCTCCTTCCCAAGGAAAGGCGTCTGCTCCATGCTTTCTCAAATCCCTAGATTTTCCTGGCCACCAATTTCGCCTGTCATCGTATGCGTTTCGGCATAATTGGAAATAGGACTCTAGCTCTAGCGTAGATTGATCGTAGGCCTTTGCTAGAGCCCTAATGTCGGGTTCTTTCCCAACGTATGTTAATGAATCATTTTGCATCTATTTTTTTTCTTTGTTTGATTTGCTGTATGAGGTCATACACATACTCCTTATTAACCCCTATTCTATCACACAAATCAAGAGGAGCCATAGGAAGCATTTCTTCTCCCCTTGCCATTCTAATAAATATTTCCCAAGCAACAAACCTATCTATTTGTTCTTGAATCCAAACTTTGTTCTTAGTTATATCTACTTGCGGGGACGTATCTAAAACTTGATCCATTGACATCTACTATTTCTTCTATTGTTACTTTTTTCCCCTTCATTTTATTGTAAAATTTTCTTGGGACCGCAGTAGCAACCTTTCTTGGGGGGTTAGGTATTATTACATACATATAATTAGGGTTGCGGCAATGACTGTGGACAACTCCTCTATGATGCTTTGGAACCGCCTCAGGGACATCCATAGAGTCAATCAGTATTGCTTGTCCTTCTTCGTCGATCCAAGTGTTTTTACCCTTTCCTTTAGCCATGTCGCTACAGAGCTTTTCCTCTTTTAGCTTCATTGCCTCTTCAAATGATATGTTTAATTTTTTTGCAATTTCAGTTAATCTAATTTTCACTCAATATCCTCCTGTTTTCATTTTAATTGTTTGTAAACTTTTGTTTGTTACGTGATCTGGGCCTTCTCCTCCGTTCGCCATTCGCAAGTAACGAATTAAATCAAAAAAATCCTTTAAAGCCTCGTCGCCTCTTCCCATAGCACCATAATGGACCAAAGAATCAATTAAGTTGCCGCAACTTTCGTGAATAAAACATCTAGGCCTATTGGCTTTATCAATTTCAACATTAGGGTTGTAGCTAAACCATTCGTCTAAAGCCGTAATTCCAATTTCTTCGCTTCGGCCATCACTTGGGTAAAAAATCATTCCTTCTTCATCAAACGAAGTAAACAAATCGTCGTTGTTTTCGTTTTCCCTAGCAAAATAACGACAATCTCCTATTCTTTCAAAAACTTCGATCCCCATTTCTTCTTCGATTTCGTTAAATAAATCGACATACCCTTTTACGTCGTAGCCTTCTTTCTTGGCAGCTGGGCCAACTTTCCATTTAGGGTCACCAAACACCGCCCACTCGCCGTAGGTGTCTCTGTCTGGCCACTCTCGCCCAATGTAAACGTTTCCTGACTTGTCAACACTAGCCCATATGGCTGTGTAGTTTCTTGCACCGGCGGGGTCAACTACTTGGTAGTGAGTAAAGTTTTTGTTGTTGCTAATATCTGGGAACTTCATCCCATATTTATTGGTCTTGTCCGATAGTACGTTTACTTCAGGGCTAAACAAGGGCAACAAGGTTGTCATAGACCTAACGGGCATTCCGTAGGCTCGAACTAATACTTCTTCTTCTGGACGATTTGCTAAGTCTTTTGCCAGTCTAGGATAGCCCCCAAAGGGGTTTTCAACTGAATGCAAGTATGTTACCGCAGCGTCTCTATTTGGACTGTACTGCTTAACTGGTAGCTCCCTATCGTCCAACAGCTCGGCAGGCTTTGTTTCAAGAATTTGAGCCCCCTTTAAATAATCAGAAATAAACGGGGTGTACCCGTCAATTGGCGTAAAGCCAATAATCATTTTACTGTCTCTGGTAGCTAGCCTAAAGCGTAGAGTATCAACCAACGTAGAGTCACCCAAATATTCATCTAGCCAAACACCTATGTTGAGGCCCTTGGGCTCCTTAAAACCAAATTGAAAACCCTCTATGATTGTTTGATTGTTTGAAAACTGAGTGTAAGTCTTAAAGTCAACCCTAGTCCTAGTATCTGGGTAAATAAAACTACTACCAGTAAAACCATTCTTCATTGAAAAATTAATGTACCCCTCAATGCCCTTGGTTTTCTTTTTAAACTCCTTGGGCATCATCTCCCAAACCGCAGCCTGTTGAATCTTTACGCTAGTATCAGCGTTTTGACTAAAACATACGATGTGCCCATCCATACTTTCAGTCGCTGCTTCCATAACCATTTTGGCACAACCGGTTGTTTTTCCGCTACGATTCCCCCCAAGCGTTAAACATTCCCCATAATTTGCTAAACCCCAACGCATCCTTTCCCAACCTTCTAGCTCAAAGCCAAAACGCAATGGATCACGATTGGCACTAGCTATTCGACCCTCGTGGGCCTCGTGCAAAGCCTTCAAAGCAGCAGAATCAGTCTGACCAAGAAAAATTATTTCTTCATCAGTTGGACTCCTTAACATTGGGTGCTTTGTGAACTTTAAATTCATTAACCCCCTAAAGCTCTAATAGCAGCGTCAAAAGCATCAAACAATCGCTCTGGAGAAGAACCAACAATCATTAGCTCTCCATTATTAACAGCAATAACCCAAGATTCTTCAAAATGTAACTTTGACAATTCTTCAAGAATAGGAATTAAACCCTCATGTATTTTTTCACTTGGGTACTCGTCTTCATCAGCAAATCTATACATCTGTTACCTCCTCTACTTTAGCTTTTTTCATTTGTTTTAACTTTTCTTCCGCATCCTTTGCAGCCTTTTCATAATCCTCTTGGGTGTACACTACCCTTTCTTCGTTTATGTTACTTGCTTCACCACGAGCAGTTAATGCTTCTCTACTTGCGTTTGCTTTGGCTATGCTTAGCTCCTTTAGGTCTTTAAAACCAACTTGCAAGTCGCCGCTTTCTAGTTTGGCAGAAACCTTGTCTATTAATTGATTTTCTAAATCAGCAAATCTTAAGTAAACCCTAGCGGCTAACTTTCCGCCTAGTTCACGCCAATTTCCAACAAAATCAGCATACTCTACAATTATTGTATTTACGCTGTAGGGGTCAGCCTTGAGCTTTTTGCAAATCTTTGTTTGACTCCAGCCTTGGCTCCACAAAAACAAAATCTCAGTAACCCGATCAGGATTCGACATTGTCATGTCGCTCCTTGCAAAAAATTCACTCATTTCCTTTGAGTGTTTTTTCTCAATGACCCTAGCCCTTATGTCTGAGTACAAATCTAATTCTAAATCTTTACCTTCTGACATATTAAACAATTATACGCCTTATGTCGTGGCGGATAGGAGGGCTTTTAAAGGGTTGGGTTTCAATGTTGGAGGAAGTGGGATTTGCACCCACGTCCGAAGGTGGTGACTCTGTGACAGGTGACACTGTGACACCTACTTTCGTCGAATCTAATTTTCCCCCTCTAAATCTACTTTCATACTCTTTTATGTCCGTGTAAAAAGGATCTTTAGGTTTAAAAACTTTGTTGTTCATGCAGTTTTTTGCATTTTTCCCAATATAAAATTGTTGATTGCTTTGTGTAGCCCAGCGGGCCACCGTGGTGAATCCTCGAAACAAATTCTTCATAGCTCATATTGTTGGGTTTGCAATCTATCTTAGCATACCTACTCATGTATGCCAAAAAAATATCTGTCGCCTTTAGCGGATCTAGTGCGTCAACGTGATTCCAATTAGAATTAGCGTGTTCTGCGGCGTCAAACACATAGCCCTTGTGCATTTGTAAAATACCCAAGGCCCTTCCATCGTCCCCTACCGCATTTACAGGGTCAACATGTCCACCCGTTTCTACCGTAATTAAAATAGCTATAATTTGAAGTAAGTTCATTTAGTTTCTGTTTAGTTCAAAATACATTTCCTTCATTTGATGCTCGGTTATAAACCCGCTATCGCTATGCCAACATCCACCCTCAAGAGAAAACCCCAAATTGTTTGCAAATTTATGTAATGATGTTGTTTCCTTAAGGTCAAAAATTGCTTCATAATTAAACTTGTAAGCAACACGGTTAGAGGTTCTGTCACGACTTCCTTTACTCATAAATCAAGATCAATAACATCACATTATTCTTGTCAAGACAATAATTAGAATTATTCTAAATAACAACACAATATGGCCCATGAGTAAATTATTTTTAAAATAGAGAGTTAATGAATTTTTTAGAAAAGTTTAGAAAAAGTTTTGACCCCCTCCCCCCCTTTGCAGCTATCGGCTGCTCTGCTTGGGCCGAGCGCAGCGAGGCCAACCCGACCGCAGGGAGGACTAGGCGAGCATGGCGAGCATCCACTGCAACGACCGACAGTGCCGCGAGGCACCGAGGATAGTAAGATCCCTCAACGCTTGCGAGTATGGCGAGCTCTGTTTGAAAAGGCCGAAGCCCGTGTTACTCTCGTGTGAGAGCTTCCACTATCCAGTTACGCCTAAGCTTGGCTATGATGTTTTGTGCTTGGGTCACACTGTCATCGTCTATTATCGCCTGGAGTGTGTCCCAGGTCTCGTTCTTCTGCAGTGCCTCTTCGTGATCTTCGTCCACGCATTGCTGGTGGTACTCCTCTGCCGTTTGGCCCATTGTTTCTTCTAGGCGGTCTATTAACAGGCACTTTTGATTTAGGGTTAGATCGTCAAAGTCTGTTGGCGTCTGGCCCATTGTTTCTTCTAGGTGGTCTATTGTAATCATGTCCTCTGCTAGTTTTTCGTAACCTATGGGGGTTGGGCTTATCATATCTTGTTGGTCTCTTACCCACTGCCGTCTTTGTTCCGTATGTGTATCGTTATTCATATTTCTTAGTATTTACTGTTACTGAGCCTGACATCGTGTCTTCTCAACTGGACTACTTGGGTCACAGCGAGTCAAGGTGGAGATTTGGCGAGTTCATTTAACGTGGTTGGCGAGGAACGAGACACAACCACCCTTTTTACGGCTGCGAAGACACAAATACTACCTTGATCCGATGTGATACAATTAGGTAAGTTGAGAGAGAGAGAGAGATCGTTCTTTCTTGCCTCCATGAATGTAACCATCGGTTACGCTGTTTAAACCGTTGTTTGTCATGCACATAAAAAAAAGATGAAAATAATTGTAACCAAACGTGCGTTTCAAACGTTCGTGTTAAGAAACACTGCAAATAACCGTGTGCTTTGTATGACATCCTGAGTATTACTATTTGTTTTGTTACGGATATGGATTCCCTCGAATGATAAGCCTTGCTTGTCACCACTAAAAAAAAAGGCAACCACACCCAATACTTGACTGGATGTGGCTGCCCTGTGTTATCCTGAGAGTATGATCGAAGCTAAGCTAACTAGCGTTAGTAACGCCAGAAGTATGGTGATGACACCTTCTTCGATCAACTGCCAGATCTTTATCCCTGTATATCGTATGTTTCCATATTGTATGTCTCCTTTGTGTATTCTGCGACGTGTTGGGCATACTCTGATGGTTCTATTGAGTAACCAAAGTACAGCCAACAAGAGTGTGTGTTGCCTTCTAGGTCTATACAGTCGATGATCTCCCGTCTGTATGTGTATGGATGTCCTTCCAGAGAGTCTATGGCTTCTCTGGCTGATGGACTATCTACCTCGTAGATCTCCACCGCGATCTGTGATCCCTTGATGTTTTGGTCTTTGAAGACCATTGGACATCCCATTACTTCCATCTTGTATTCTTCGTTGGTGAAGCCTGATCCGATGAACTCTGAGTCTCCCAATAGTCTGTGATTGCCGTGACTTGCTTTGAGTGTGCCGTAGACTGCAACCTTGTGATTGCCGTTCCATCCATATGCTGGGAATGCTTCAGCTTTCTTGTATGTGTAATGACTGGAGTAGGCGTCCCACTCGAACTCGTCATAATCATCTTCGACACTTTTGCTTGTGTACGACTTTGCCGTTCCATTCCAGAGGTAGCCCGTTGGCGTTTGCTTTGCAAAGCAGTTGGACTTGGAGTACCACACGCCCTCTTTCTTGTGCCAAGTGCCGTAGCGTTTGACTGATGGCTTTTGTGAAACACCTCTGTTTACTATTGCGAATCGAGTTTCTGTCATGGACAGTATCTTTTCTACAACCTCTGGGCATTCACCCTCAAGGAGCTCTGCTACGCACTCTGTGTCCGTCTTGTCCTTTGATCCTAGTGGAACTGTACCATTGGAGAATAGGACGTCGTCCGAATTGGGTATTGGGAACGGGTGACAGTTGTCTTTGTTGACCTTGCCTACGGTAGCGAAGCGGTAGTGTGCTAGGTATGGCCGTTTCATTGCCATTAGCTTGCGCGCTTTGTCGTAGTCTGTGGTTTTGACCAACTCTCCGTCGTCTAGGAAGACAATACCGAATCCGTCTGGGTTGATTTGCTCGGCGTTGTCTATGATTAGCTCGGGTATTCGAGTCTTTGCTTTTTCTTTATGTATGATTATGCACATGGTATTATATGAATTCTGAGATGTCAGAGCTTATTACTCCATTGATGAGATAATTCTCAAAGGATTTTGCGAGGGTCAGGATTTTGTCCTTTTTCTCTAGTCCGTACACTTCGTCAAGCAGTGAAGATGCGTTTCGAAGGTACTGATCGAAGGACCTGGACTCTTGCATTGCACGTATTGTACAGTGAAAGAGTTTGTATCGCCAGATCAATTGTTTTTTGCTTTTCACCCTGGATGGCAGTCTGAACTCTAAGAAGTTGCTGCCCCTAACTCTGATGACGTCATACCTGTCTAGGTAAGCATCCTCGTCTAGTTTTTTGTTTTTGGAACAATACTCCGACTTTAGTCTGTAACGCCATAGAGCGTATATGAGACCTGCGTATGGTCTTATCTCAGCTAGACCAAACGAGCGTGTGTATTCATTGCATTTGATTGAGACGTGACCTCCTGCTCTCCTTGTATCTACTGGGGCGTCGATGTAATCTGATAGTCTTACGTCCTGTCTGATTTCTTTTGATTCAAACAGATCGTAAGCGTTCGACACGCCTTCGATTCCGCAAGACGAATCAGTTTCCCATTTCCAGAAGAAGGGTTGATCTTCTATTTCATCACCCTCGCTTGTTACTGTTTGTCCACTGTCTTCGTTATATACCGACTCTTTCTCTATCTCGAACCCAATGGTCCATGATGCTCCAATCGGTTCTTTAATAGCTTTTGTTCCTCTTGAGTGATACGATAGAACCCTATTCTGTGGTGGTGTGGATTTCCATGTGTCCGTGAATTCACAGTAGAAACATTCATTGACAGTTAACCACTGATCTATGTCTTCGCAGTATCTGAACCTTTCGGTTCTGGATGTGTTTATCCATTGGGCGTTTTCCTCTGACCACCATAGGTTGTCCTTTAGGTCATACTCCTCTAGTTCTTCGCACCACTCGCAATCTGAGTCGAGCATGTGTATTTCCCGATAATCATTATACCTCGTATCCTCCAGTTTTGCGACTCTCCACCCATAGGCACTGATTTGCCTGTTGACGACTTGTGCTATCACAATGTCTTCATGCTTTGAGCAGATTGCTCTCCAATTCAGGCATCGCCATTTTTTCAGAGGATTAAATAGACATTCTATCAATATGAACTCTATATCGTTCACCGTGTTACTTTCATCCCAGGTAAAGTAACCACATCCCCACTTTTCTAGTAGGGTTTCGTCTCTATATGTCTTGATGACTTTGCCCATCCTTGTGTGGTCCATCATCCAATTGTGTTGTTTTATAGCACTTGCCAAAAGACCTGGTTGTTTTTCCAACTCTTCTAGCGATATTTCGTGTATTATCTCTCTTGCCTGACCGCTTGTCATCTCGTACTCTCTTAGTAAGAGGTTATGTATCGGTAGATTAACCCCTATTGTTGGGTGTATCTTGATTTGATCGTTGCTACCCTGGAAGAAGACTAGGTTGTAGTCCAAAGGGGTTGGTACTTTGACTGGATCGTCCACTTGTGGTGCTGGTATATACGTCATTTATTTTTTGGTTATTATTTCTATTGATTTTGCCCAGATCAGATCAACTAGATCCGGTGCGTATTGATACAACATTTCTGCTATTTGCTCGCCTGTTGCGTTTATGTTTATAGATCGAATGTCCAGATCCTCATCTATCCACTCGGTTTCGAGGTCCCCAGTTTGCCCAGGGATATAGTCTGCTTCGACCGTGATCTTGCAGTTGTTTATGTTTGTTTTTATTATCATATCATTATCCTTATTTATAACTTAATCAACGCAATTCGCTAATTCCAAAAGCAAGTCTCCGTGGCAACGCCTGGGAGCGCAAAAGCACACCAAATTCTTTCCTCGAAGCTCGGATTTAACCTTTGCAAGGAGACTTGCGTTTCCCATAAGCATTTTCTCATACTTATCACATACCATATCGCGATCACCATCCTTTCCAATTACGAACGGATTTCCAAACGCACTACCTCTTCCTATATAAACGCTCCCCGCAGGAACCGCTGAATATTTATTATATACTTTACACATATTTATTACATTTTATATATAACTTAATCGTCATATATCTCAAAATAATAGTAACCACAAGGGTACCCTGGGACATAGAGACTTCAAGATCAAATGCCCTCCCAAAATCATGGGGCACCACATGATTGTTTTGGCGGTTTTTTGTAAAAAGTTGTATAATGCAACAACAGATCGACTGCATTTACCACTTTTTACCGAAGGCTTGCAAACAAACCGCCACAAACTAGCATTTTCTCTTGAAGCTAGCGAGAGGATCGAGACTTGCTATTCGTTCGCTCATATGATTGCACGTTAGTGCCCTCAAGATTAGAACTAATAGTCTATATGGTTTAGGGTCAGCGAGGAGAAAAAAAAATAAATCACAGACAAATCAAGCAAAACAACACTGCCCTCAGCTTTTAAGCGGGTAGTTTGTTTTGTGAAGATCCTATTGTTGTTGCGCTAGCGCATCTAAAACTAACAGTCGGTGGTTTAATTTTTTTTCGGACGGGTTGTGGTACTATTATGCTGTTCAAGCAATCATTAATTTGGATCTAGGGCTTTGTCCCGACGATCTATCAAACAAATTGATTAGTGCGATGAGCAGCTGACGGAGGGAAAAGTGCAGGTGCTCCTGCACCGTTGGGCGAAGCCCACCACTTTTCAGGTGAGGGGACGAGCCGGCCTCGCTGATTTTTTCTTTGTTTGTGCAGAGCAAAGCGCGCGCCGGACATGCTGAAGTTGTTTTGGAAAACAAGCTGAAGTTGTTTTGAGAAAAAACTGGACTTTTTTGTTTAGATTTTTAAAGTAAAGATATGATGAATATAAAACAAAAATGGGATTGGATTGTTGCGACTGATTATAAAATAATATCTACGCACAGAACTAGAGCAAACGCAGTTAGGTTCCTTTCTGCAAAAAGGAAAATTCACGGGAAGTGTGATGTGCATTTGAAGTCTGACTGGAAAAAGAAAGAGATTGAGTCCGTTGACCCAAACTTTATTGGTGTGGACATGAACAAGGTTATTAGTTTTGTTGATAAAAAAGAACGAATTGACAAATTTAACAACGCTGAACAATTAAATAGAGATTTATTGAGGATAGCGTCAAAATAAACATGAAAACAAGGAGAGAACGAATGAGAGAGATTGAGAAAGAAAGAAGAATTTCTTCAATTTATGAAGTGGTTTTAGTTCTTTTTATTATTGTCTTGACAGTGTTTTTGATTGGCAGTATAATTTAATTTAAAATGAAGAAACAAGAAGAGTCTTACAAAGAAAACAAGGACATCGACCCATTGGGTGACATAATTGGAAAAATATCATCGTTTGCTCCAGAATTAGGGAGTGAAAGGCTTGTTGGAAAGGTTATTAAAAAGGGTCCTACTCATTATGACCACGGGTACATGGTTCCTGATTGTTCTCTTACGGTAGAGGGTAGAAGTGGGAGAAGGATGTATTTAGACTCTTACATATGTTCTCATGTTTATTTGTTTGACTCTTACATTGAGGCCGATAACTTTAATAAAAATGGGTGGAAGTTGTCCAAAATACTTATAAAGTAACAATTATCTGCCCTTAACAATAAAACCAAATAAAAACAATGGCTACTCCTGAAGAATTAAACAGAGAATTATCGTCCAACATAGAGCTTGTTATGAGGAATTATTTTCCTTTGGCTAAAAAGCGTGGAGCTGCTTACAGCATGGGAGACCTAGATGGTTCCGCAGGCAGCTCAACCGGAGTGTATCGCGGTTCTGGCGGTGTGTATTTGGCTAAGGATAATGCAACCGGAGAATGCACTAACATTCTCAACCTAATGAGTCGCAAGTTCTCCTCTTGGGCCGAGACACATGACGAGTGTAGGAAACTTTGTGGAATTGTAGACGTTAAACCCATAATGGTGTCTGAGAAGCCACAGGAGCCCGCTCAGGACCGTTTGGGTGCAATTAGGGGCACAGATACCTTTAGGTACCTAAACTCCGTCAGGGGGCTCTCAGAGTCCACATTGATGAAGTACGAAGTTAGGACTCACAAACGCAATAGCCGACACAACGAAAACTTTTGGGCTGCTAAGTTCTACGATCCGAGTGGTGACTTAGTGATGATAAAGAGCACTGGCATAAACAAAACAGACAAGGACAAAAAAGATATTTGGTCCACTGCTGCTTACTCTACGCTTTGGAACTGGAACATTTGTGACGCAAACACAAGGAGCATTGCGATTTGCGAAGGTGAGATTGACGCCATGTCTTTCTATGAATTGGGTGCAACGGTTCCTTGTTTGTCGGTACCTAGCGGTTGCTCTAACTTAGGGTGGATAGAGAATGACTTTGAGGCCCTAGAGAGGTTTGAGAATATTTACTTGGCATTTGACAATGATACCGCTGGAGAGAAGGCAAGTAGAGAGGTAGCCAAAAGGCTAGGGATAACTAGGTGCAAAAGAATCGAGATACCAACTCAGTTCAATGACATTAACGAAATGCTTGTTGCCCAACATAATGTTGATGTTGACGAATTGTTTGAGAGTGCATCGACATACGACCCCAAGCAACTTCGTTCGGTAGATGACATGGAGTTCGACATCTCTATGGAGATTGATCGACACGAGACCGAAGAGGAAAGTAATCCATTTCTTTGGCCCGAGCTTAAGTACCGTCATCGCCACGGGGAGTTGACTGTTGTGGGGGGTTACCCAGGTCACGGCAAAAGCCAGTGGGTGTATCAAAGTACGTTAAACGAGATTATGAACAATCACAGAAAGGCTTGCATAGCTTCGTTTGAGATTCCTGCAAAGAGTATGTTGTTTAACATGATGTGGATGAACTCAGGCAGAAGGCCCACGATGGAAACATTCAGGCATCAGATGAAGGACTTTGTTGGCAGCACTTGGTTTATTGAGGGACAAGAAGGAAGCACTACAACGTGGAACTCACTTAAAGATGACTTTCTTTACGCCCACAAGCGTTATGGTTGCGACTTTTTCGTGGTTGATGCGTTAATGCACATATCCAACAAGGATGATTACAGCGGCCAAGAAAAGATAGCAAAGCAAGCGGCTAAGTTTTGCGTCGATCATGACGTAACAATATTAATGATTTGCCACTGCGATGCCAAAAAGGCTGGTAGCGGTCACGTTCCAGAACTAGAGGATATTCTGGGGGGACAAGGTATTGGTGCAGCTTGTCATGCAGCCGTTATGCTTTGGCGTAACAAGGAAAAGGAAAAGAAAATAGAGTCTGGAGAAGACTTGGAAAAATGGGAGGATGCTCCAGACGGGAAATTCTATGTACCCAAACAACGAGCCAACGGCATTACGATTTATCGTGACATTTGGTTTGACAAGAGGACTAGAAGGTTTAGCGTAGAACCAATGACTTATCCCGAAGTAATGGGATTTTAACCAAAATAAAACAATGACAGACACAAAGTATTACGAAAAGAAGCAGGACGGCGTCCTCTTCGCAAGAGCATCAAAGGATATTCAAGATCCTGCATCACACGGGGCGGTAGAGCGTCAGTGGAACTTCAAAGGTAAATCGGGTTCAACTTGGGGTTGGACTGCCCGTGGCATAGAGGGACTAATAGAAAGTGCGTTTGTTTCCGACTTTGGGGATGACGTTTACTTCAACGTTGGCCTACAGCAACCTAATGGAGAAGTAGCAGTTTTTAAGAACAAACTATACACTGATACCTTTCAGTTGGTTCAGGCCTTTAGAAACATTGACCTAGACAAGCCATTGAGGGTAGAAGCGTTTGTTAATTCAAAAGGTGCTTACACCAACAAGGATGGCATTTCAGTTGTTCCTGCAGCAATCAAACTACTGCAAGACGGCAAACAAGTTCCTTGGGTCTTCAATAGGAACAAAGAGGAAAAGCGTTGGTGCGGTCCAGACGGCGTTGATGACATGCCAGAGATTCAACGCAAGAGCAGCATGGGTCGTGTCAAGTATGACAAAAGCGAGCAGCAAGATTTCATGGAAAAGGAAATCGAGGTCTTTATTGATCGAGTTAGCGAGATAGAGGTAGAGAGAAAGGAGAGTCGCCCTAAGACTGCTAATGAAATAGCAGCCAATCAGCGAGTCGAGGTTGCAATTGATACTGACATTTCAGAAGTAAACGGAGAGCCTTTTTAAAGTGAGTCATTTCTACAAGATTAATGAAGACGACACTGTTAAGTTAAGCAGTGTCGTCTCTACTCCCGCTCAAGCAAGGAAAGCCACTGGTAAACACGTAGCTTCGATTACGACTAAGTTAGGGGTAATGCCTTCGTTTCTTGATGAATGGAAAATCATTAAGATGCACGAGATCGTCAGCGAAAACCAAGGCATATCTCTTGGTGACGCTAAAGAGGCTATGTGGGGGAAAAGACTTAGCCCTAGCGGGGAATTATTATCTTCCTCTGAGTTTGGTACAAGGTGCCACAAGGCTCTTGAAGACGCATTGAGCGGAATCGACTTTGACCCAAATTGGACTGATTATGTTTTTCCGTTTTTGTCATACATAGACGATAAAAACATTAAAACATTGTCCTCTGAGCTTGTAGTTGCTGATGACGCACTCAACACTGCTGGAACAATTGACTTAGTTGTGGAACTCCCAGACGGTAAGATCGCAATCATGGACTTTAAGACAAGGGAGGGGAAGGGCGATCTAAAGTCCAAGGCATATCCTAAGGATGCAGCTCAGCTTTCAGCTTGTTCTGCAATTTACAGCCGAAAACACGATTTGGGGTATCAGCCAAAAATTTACAGTGCATTGATTGATGCCGTAACCGCAGAGCTATTCGTTAAGGAGTGGACTCATGAAGCCCAACTCAAGGGGTTATCTAACTTTGTGGCATGTAGTAATTTCTACGACGCAATTAACGGGTTATAATAATCTATGATTGTTGTATCCGCAAAGATTAGTCTTCCAGATTCCTTGGCATACAAGCTAACCAAATCAGACCTTAGGAGAAGAGATGTTAATTTAATTTCATTAGATTGGTCAGACACTAGAAGAATGGAAAAGAGCGACATACCTATACTTGACGACAAGAGGGGTTGCTACGTTAGGGAAACCTACGGGAACGATAATCAGTCATGAGAAAGCTAAAGCAGTCAGAAATAAAAGCATATCGAGAAGAAATGCTTGAAGAGCAAAATGGTAAGTGTGCGTTTTGCGGAGAAGACTGTGAGAAGCCTTGTCTTGACCATGCCCACATGGAGCCTTGGAAAGACAAGGTGCGTGGGGTTATTTGTAATTGGTGCAACATAGCAATAGGCAAACTAGAAAACGCTAGAGTCAGGACAGGCACGAGTTGGGAAACGTTTGAGAACTCTTTTCCTGATGTCCATCATTACGTTTGGAACTACAGTAATGAACGACCTTGGTCGGACATTGGGTATGAAAATTCTGACTGGCATCCATCTAAAAGAAAGTCAGAGGTTACCGCATTTAGCAAATTGCATGCAGACGAGCAGTGGGACGTGCTAAAGCAAATGGGTGCTGATTTTAAAATTGTTTCAAGCAAAGATTATAGGGTTAAACTTTTTAAAAAGCTTAACAACAAAACCAAATAAAACCTAATCCCCAACCCCATATTTAACATGAGAGTTTTAGTCATTGGAGATACCCATGCACCCGCCATGCACCCCAAATACATCTCATTTTTAAAAAAAATAGAACGAAAATACAACTGCAATCGAGTTGTTCACATTGGTGATTTGGTAGACTGGAGTGCAATTAGCTTTCACGAGAAAGACCCATCAATGCCAGGAGCCGTTGAGGAGTACAAAACAGCTCGTAAGCAAGTAAGTAAAATCCACAAAGCGTTTCCCAAGGTTGATTACATGATTGGTAACCACAGTGATCTTCCAGCCCGAAAGGCAGCTTTAGTTGGTTTACCTACCGAAGTTATGATTCCGTTTAAGAAACTATGGGGACTAGATGGATGGAAAATACATGAACGGTTTTCGGATCTAAGACTAGACAACGTAATCTATCGTCATGGAGACAAAGGTAAAGGTGGTCAACGTCTAGCTGCACTTCCAAACGCTAAAGACGAACATTCCTCTTTGGTGCAAGGACATTATCATAGTCAGTTTGGAATAGAGTTTGCAGCTAATCACGATAGGGCCATATGGGGTATGCAAGTGGGTTGCGGAGTTGCCCCAAACCATCCATCTATGAGATATTCTAGGGTTTATTCTCAACGTCCACTTCTAGGATGCGGAGTAGTAATAAACGGAGAGCCATCTACAGAAAGAATGTTTTTATGATAAACTTGCCGAAAGACGCTCAAGAAAGAAAAGCTTGTCCTGTTTGGAGTGGCTTTATGAAATACTTTCCCAACGCCATGATTGCCGTTTCTAGGTTGTCTAAAATGGGAAATGACCAACACCACCCAGGAACTACGTTGCATTGGGACAAGGACAAAAGCAAGGATGACATGGATGCTCTTATGCGTCACGCACTAGAAGGTCACCATGAGGCTGTAGCGTGGAGAGCAATGGCAAACCTAGAGAGAGAACTACTCAACGGATACAAGGTAAAATCATGGGAGAAGAAACCTTAATTAGGTTAGCCGGTCACCTAGGATACGACATAGGGTCTATTCGAAGCCGAGATAGATCAGAGCCCCTCGCCACCTGTCGCAAGGCATTAATGTCTTACATGAGTCAGGTTCACCATATCTTTGACTTGGCCAAATTATTTGAAAGAACTAGGGGGAATATAAACAAACATAAGAATTGCCACGCAGACAGTTACGAGTGTGATCTAATTTACAAAGAGTGCTATGACATCCTTTTGGAGAACGAGCTTCCAAATAAAAATTATTGCAAAGAAGATAATGAAATCGACACAGGTGAAGTAGAAGAGTTGGCCTTGAGGATACTTAAGTTTTTAATCTCTAGGAAAAAATAATTACTTGACCAAAGATAATTTACCATCATGGTGGCTTGTGGGTGAGCGAAACAGTAATGTTAGCAGGGGCTGGTATTGGTCCTTTATTAAATCCCGATATTAGATCATGGTGATCCTACATGCGTCGAAGGGGGACCCCTCATTGGGTCCCCCTTTTTTGTGTCTAACTACCCCCTCACAGCCCCTCTAGGGGTCCTTGGGGGTCATACCCATACCAAGGTATTAGTCCGAGCACAAAAGCCCCTTCAGCGGGCTTAGAGATCAATAAGAGCCGCCACTGGCACGGTCAATTTGATTAAGACCTATAGCGATTGAGTAGGCCTTTCTTACATCTTTTGTTATTACGTCTTGTCCTAGTTCCAAACCTCTATTACTGTTTGGATCAATGCCTTCTTCTACTAAGTAATTAACTCGTTGTTCAACGGACATTTCTTTTAAAATACTTATTTCGGCAGGTTCGCTTAGTGCTCCGGCAACCATTTCCTCAATTGTTCCTCTAGTTCTAGTTTTAAAGTCTTTAATATCTCCTGGCATTGTGGAAACAGAGTCCGCCTCGGCTATGCTAGTAGCCCCTTGAACAAATACTTCTGCGAATTCTCCACCGGTAAGCCTAGATGACTCAAAGTCAGTCAAGTAAAGGTTCATGTCCTTTTTGTTATACAGGGGTAATTCAAAGTTGCCGCTTCTTATGCCCTCAACAATTTTTAATTTAAATGGATTACTGGCTGAAGACATTGTGAGAGCCTCAACTAAGTATCGGTCGTCAACACCCAATTCTGGATTATCAAATATTTTAGCCGTAACAGTGTCATTAATTAAAACAGACATTCTGTCTATAATTAAATCAAATTTGCTGTTGTTGGCCTTCAAATATGAATCTATAAATTCATCCCTAGTTGCATTCGCATTAGGTGATAGGTCTGGCTCATTCCCAATTCTTTGTTGGTATAGAGATTTCATTTCCTGAAGCAACTCTTTGTAATCCGTGTACTGTTTACGAACCTCTATAGCAAAGCTTTCATCAAGTCTAACCTTTGTGACCCTATAGCCCAGTAATCTTTGTCCAAGCTCTGCTTTGGTTAATCGAGTTCCTGAGGGGCTTATTTTTTGAGCAAGCCTAACTGTTTCAAGTGAGTGTCCTTTTGGATTTGTTAAAATAAAATTAGCAGCATCTTTAAGGGTACCTGGCATCATTTCTCTTCCTGCAACGGAAAGGAAATCTTCGGCAAACGAACGAAACATTCCCTCTGCATCTGGACCTAACTGTTTCGGGTCACCAGAAAAGGCTGAGGAGAACATGTTGTACATAGGATTGCCTTCTCCACGAAACATGTTTATAATTCTATCGGGAACATCTTTGACAAACCTAGCTGGGTCAGTTATTAAGTCTTTAAACAATCCAGCAAGTCCAACAGCTGGAAAAAGGTATTCAGATTGAACGGAGTTGATAGTCATGGGGTCTTCCTTGGTTCTCTTTTGGAAAAGATTTTCTTTTTCCTTCATCCAAAAAGGAACATAAGAACGACTCAAGGCTTCTTGCTGTTCCCTGTCATATCCTTCCTCGTCGTTCTTTCTGCGAACTGCCGAAATTGCACCATATGAAATTGCCAGCAATGCTGATAGAACATGAAGGCCGTGCATCCTTGATTGTGTTGCGTTAAACCTTCCTCCCTTAATTCTGTATGTTTTTCTTAACCATTCTTCATCGGCCTTAAGCATCCTAGCACCACCTATGGCTTGGTTGCTTGATGATCTAACAAGGTCTGCATTAAAAGCTACAAATTGATCTAAAAGACCAAGCCTTGAACTCGTCTGTACGCTTTTGCTTAACCTTCCATAGGCTTGAGAACCCGCCAAAGTCATTTCTGCTGCAACTCTTTTTAGTTCACCAAGGTCGCCCTCTATGCCTGGAAACATTTTAGTAAGAAGTTTTTGTTTGTGAACAAATATAGTTAATCTAGCGGCATTATCAACGATGTTGTACCCTTTAGATACGGGAGAAAGAGTCCCATTTAGTGCCTTGTCTATCAGGTTTTGTGGGTTGCTTCTCATCATATCAGCCATTGTTACGTTTTCAGAAAAAATACCTAGTGAGACTAGCTCTTTGTACTCTTCTACGGCTTGAACTCTTTGTGCCGGCGTCATCTTTGCAGATGAACTTTGGTCAAGCCATTCGTATTCGTTTAGCCCAATCCTTACACCGTTATACCATGATTTAGCATTGCCAAATGTAGGCAAAATTCCATTTACCGCCATTGTTCCAACAGACCCAATAACATTAACAGGCCAAGTAGCAGCGTTCAGTAAAGTTTTTGCACCCTTCCAAACGACAGTGCCAGTCATGGCTGTGTTTACAAGACCTTGGACTAGCTTGTTGTTTGCAAGAATTTCATTGTCCTCATTGAGGAGCTTTGCAATCTGTCCATTAACCCAACTATCAACGTATATACCCCTGTCTAAAAGATTTGTTCTTTGAAGTAATTTTTGATAGTTAGGAGCACCCGCTGGTACTTCCGTTTGGTTAATAAATACTTTACCAAAGGGAGAGTTAGGGTCTCCAGCAGCTCGTATAAAGATTTCGTTTAAATCCCTGTCTAGCATCAAGCCAGCCTCAAGTCTTGCTATGCCTTGTTGGGATATATTCGCTGCCTCTAGCCCAATTCCTTTTTTGTCCCAATACGTTGATTCCGCTGGACCCATCTTTCTTTGAGCCATTAAAATGTTGGCGGTTATTGACTCTGAGTCATCAAGTGCTATGGATAAAGAATCTTTACCACGCTTTGCTGCCCTGCCGGCAATAGACTGTGACTCTTTTTCTGCATGTTCTGCTAGGGACAGATCTCGGGCTTTTAGATAAATTTGTTCTATTTCATCTTGAGTCAATTCAAGATTAACTTTAGAAATATTTTCTTGGAATTTTTTAGCTCTTTCAAACTCTAGGTCGTATGCTGCTTTATCAAATCGGTTTCCTGTTCGATCTGCTATTTCTTTTTTCTTTGCAACATCTGCTAGCAACACATTTAACTCTCTGTTGCGTTGCTCTAGTATTGATTTTTTTTGTCCTGTCCAATCTGTTTGAAGTCCACGAGATTCTTGAGTTAGTAATTTTTTTTCAACACCTGCTGGCCTTCCGGCACCTCCCATTATTAAATCTTGTTCAATTTTAATTAGTTGTGGAGCTATGGCCTGTGCCCTTTCTATTACAGAAAGATCTCTAACCTCAGAGGGTCTTTTCCAGTTTTTGTCAGTAAAGACGCCATATATGTTTGTTACATAGTTTTGCTCAACAATACTTTTTTGTATTGTATCAACAAGCTCTTTGCGGTTAACTTGACTTCCCCTTACAAGATCTCCATCTGGTCCAATGATGTTGGCTATGTTAATCTGTGATTGGTTTTTTATATTTCTATATCCAATCAAGTCATTGGTTATTGCCTTTATTGACTCAGGAGGCTTGTTTTCTTTTGCAGAGTACCCGTTAAACCACTTGTTTACGTCTCTTTCAATTTCGCTTCCGCTAAACTTAGATTGGTTAAACTTAGAATTTCCCCACTCAATGTAAGCAGCTATAGCATTTAGGTGCTTTGTACCGGATGCCACAACTGCTTTTTGGTAATTTAAGGATCTTTCAACCGCCCTAGCAGTTTCGTTATTAAGAGCAAAGGAAGGAGCAATTAATCTGTTAGTGAAGTCAACGGTCTTCTTCCAAGAAGACCTTTCGTCTTGAACCGTTTCAGATTTATCAAATGCTGTAAATGAATCAGACGCATCTTCTTTTATTTGTTGATTGGCCCCATCGTCCATCATGTTGCCGTAAGATCTTTTAACTTCTTTTATTTTGCCAAAATCTAAATCGGGTTGATCGGTCGAGGGCTTTTCAGAAAGATCACCTGTCTTAACAGATGCTCCAGACTTGGGGTCCGAAAATACATCGGGGGCACTGTCGGTCTTTGTGGCCTTGGATGGAGCTTTGGATAATAAACTCCAATCTATTCCCATCAATCTAGCGGCTTCTTCATTTGCCTGACGCTCCAAAGCAATGGTCTTTGGGTCCATTAAGTCTTTGGGCTGAGCAATGTTTTTTTGAAGATTTCTGTGACCAAGTTCATGAGCAAAAATAAATTTTGCATATGTATCAGCATCGCCTAGCTCAACTTTAAATTTATCAAGGTCAATATTTTCAAAGACTTTAGCCTTTTGTTTAGACACTGGAAGGTCGTTTGCTTCTCCTCTTAGATAGGCTAAATCGTTGTTCCAATCTTCTCTAATCTTTTCTCTGTTGTACCTGATTTGACCAGTCTGTTTATTTATTGCAGCCAAAGAATCAAGGCTTGTGTCCTCAACTGGATTGGGTCCGAGTTCCTTCTCGATTTCCTTGCCCCTTGCCCAACGATCAAACCTTTCGCTATTCCTTAGGTTTTGGGGAGTATTAATATCTTTCCTAGAAACAGGGGCAGCAGCCTTTACTGACTTCAGTGCAGATGTTTGCTTGCCTACACTTTTCTCTAACTTAGATATAGCCGCATCATCAATTAAAGAATTTACGCTTTTAGCTAAGTTGTCAGCGGTTTCAGGACTTTCGTAGGCTAATCGGTTTATTTGTTGTTCGGTTGTTTCTCCAACTGGTGCCTTCTTAGATCTTTTCGCTATTGCACCCATAAGTTTGTTGGCTGCTACATCAAGTCCTGCTCCAAATCCCGCCCCAATGGCCACGCCCTTTACAGTTTCTAAAGGAGTAGCAAACCTCTTTGTTCCTTCTTCATCTCCACCAAGTCGCATATCCGCCTGAACAGATGCTGCACCAATCCCAGCACCTCTAAGAGCAGCATCTCCAACTCGACTTTTAGTTATCGGTTTGTCGGAAATTTTAGACAATGTAGTTAGTGCCTTCCTAGATGGCGTAACTCCCTTGGCGATTTCCTTGCTTGCCATCTTTCCCATCGCCGCAGGAGCAACTGCCTTAGCGGTTTTAAGTCCTCCTTTTATTGCTGCTCCAGATGGAAACAAATTAACTATACCGGCGGCAAACGCCCGACCAAGGTTTATGTCTTGTCCTTCTATCTTTTGAGCCGCCAAAGAGCCCAAGAACCCACCAGCAAGTGATCCAACTGTGTATCCAGCAAGGATGCCAAGGGGTCCCCCAAAGGCTCCAATTGCTGTTCCTAGGGCTTGCCCAGATAGACCCGTGGCTATTTCTGTCCCAAGGCCACCACCAAACTTAGCAACTTTAATTGCGTTTTCGGTTGTTATTAGGTCTGGGCTTTCTTCTTCAGCGGAACTTCCTAATCTTACTGTGCCTGGCCTAGGAGTATCTCCCAGTACAAGTTTAGACAAATCCCTAAAGCCATCGTCTTCAGCGTCACCTGAGGCATCTGGTGGCCCCTCAGGGGCCATCTCTACCTTGTCGGGTGACTGAACGGGATAATCAACGTCAGTAGCACCATACTCTTCTCCTATTTCTAGGAGCCTAGCTTTAGTTTCTGGATCATTTGTAAAAGAATCAACACCGGTAATATTAACTCTTTTGTCTCCTTCGGGCGTTTGAAAAATTACTTCTACTGCCATTAATCATTTTTTAAAATTAATTATTTTTCTGAAACGATCTACTGTCAATACCTTCACTAAGTCTTCTCTGTAAAATTGGTTCTATAACCCTAGCAAACATTGCGTCAAGGGGATCAGCTCCGCTTCCACCTTTAGAGGTTAGTGCGTCTACAAACTCTCTTCGTTTTACGTCTTTTTGTTCATCGCTAAACAAAGGCTCTCCTTTTGAGTCTTTCCCCTCCAGTAGACTGTCAAAAGATCGAAGTGCAGCACTGCGATCATCTTTATCAATCCTTTGATTATTTATAAATAAAACCGTTTTTTCATTTCCTTGATCGTCAGTATATTTTGCAGTATACTTTTTAGCTCCAGGATATGTTGCGTAAAAATCTTTTACAGCTAAACCTTCTTGATTTCCGCCATTATCCCTATATGCTGTAAGAAAATCATTAATGGAAGGTGTCACAGGATTTCCTTCTGCATCTGTTTTGTTCATGGCCTGAATCGAAGCACTAGTAGCGACTTGGTGTTTCCTTGCCCGTCTCTGTTCCAGTCTTGCCGGCTTGCCCTGTTTCCTATCTTCTTTAATTTTTGCTGCGTTCTGTGCCGCAGTAGTCTGCATTCCCAACAGACTCGTGTCTGCCTGTGTTTGTGCTATTTTGTTTCGGGCTGCTGCCAGTTCGTTAGCCCTCTGCGCAGCCAGAGCCATAACTTTTTGTTGTTCTATTCTTTGACTTTCTTCTTTGTCATATCGGGCCAAGTCTCTCAATATTGCTCCTTGCTCAAGAATAGTGTCGGCGTCTGCATCTTTGTAAATACCCATAACTTCCTCTTCGGTCATTTCGCGACCACTCTGAGCTGCGTGGTCACGGATAATTTTCATGGCAGATTCTTTCTTTAGCTTGTCCTCTTTTTTCTTTTGAAAAGATTTGAATCCGTCGCTAATGACTCCACCTAAATCAGCGAGAGTTTTTTGCTTAATAGCAGCTGCTCTTTCAATGCCTGAGTAATCGTTCCTAAGAGCCTGTGGGTTTATCGGTGCTGATCTTTTAAACATAATCTATTTTACCAGTTTAATTTTTTGTTAGACTCCTAAAGCATATTTAAGAAGAGAGTTAGCGAAGCTCCCCCCAAGGGCTGATTGACCCGATTGCCTACTAGCATCAGCAACCATTTGGGCGGTTTCTAATCCTATAGCATTACCGATGTCTGCACCTGCAATATTTACGCCTTGAGCTGGGTCAATTCCAACTTGTTGTCCGACTCCCAAAATGTCTTGCAATCCCCTGCTTTGCATAGAGGAAGCCGTACCGTATCCTGCGTATGATCCTCGTGAGGTTCTGTTAGCAAGGTCGAGATCTTTTAAGTAATTTCTGTGAGACTCTGCTTGGGTTCTGTTCATAATGTCTGCTAATAATGCGTTATCATCCCTTCTTCCCCTTCCCACATTTGTAGCAGATGCGTTCTCTCGCATTTGCATTTTTTCAAAATCAGTAAGTCTACCAGCATCCCTTCGAAGTCGGTCTGCGGTTTGTGCTTCGGCTCCAGCTTGCCCCAAAACGCCTTCAAGCATAGCGTTGTTTCGATCACCCATGCCGGTACCCGTTTGGCCCGTTAGCGCACGATAATCGGTACCCATCTGGCTGGTTTGTCTTGGGTTAATAACAGACTCCATGTCCATTACTCCGCTAAGGTAATCTTGCATTCCTCCTGGCATTTGCTGCTGTGCAGTGGCAGTTGGAAGAATTTCTCCAATTTGGAAATCAGATGTATATTGATCTGGCATCAACTCAGTTAGATACGGCATTAGGTCCCGAAAACTACTAGAGTCAAACGTCCCATCGGCACCGGCGTCACCCTGTATTCCTTGTTCTCCCTGTATTCCCTGAATGCCTTGAGCACCGGTTGCACCGGTGGCTCCTGTAGCACCGGCTTCTCCTTGAAGTCCTTGAGCTCCTGTTGCTCCTGTTGCTCCGGTTGCTCCGGTTGCTCCTGTGTCTCCTTGAATACCTTGTATGCCTTGAATGCCTTGAATACCTTGTAGACCAGTTTGACCCATAAGCCCCTGTATCCCTTGAAGTCCAGTATCTCCTTGAATACCTTGTATTCCTTGAAGTCCAGTATCTCCTTGTATGCCCTGTAGACCAGTGTCTCCTTGAATTCCCTGAATGCCTTGAGCTCCAGCCTCACCTGTGAACCCCTGTATGCCTTGTATTCCTTGTTCTCCCTGAAGCCCCTGTAGGCCAGTATCTCCTTGAATACCTTGTATGCCTTGCAATCCAGTTTCTCCTTGAAGTCCCTGTATTCCTTGCTCTCCCTGAAGCCCCATTTCTTCAAATAAAGCCTGTAATTCTTCTTCTGTCATGTTATCTCCAACTCCACCTGTGTTATTTAAAATTGATCCCCCTAAAATAGATAATATTTGCTTAGGAAGGTTGCCGTACTGCTGATTGGCTGGGTCAAAAGGGGCGTTTCCACCACCAACATTTCCACCACCAAGTCTTCCACCTCCTCCTCCACCTCCTGGATCTCCTCCAGACATGTCTCCTACATCCGTATTAGATCCTCCATAGGGACCAGATCCTTCTTCAGAACTCAGTCCAGTTTCATTAATTGAATAATCTGTAGAATCAGAAGAGGCAGAAGCATCTCCAGTTTCGGGAGGAACGTAAGCATCATCACCTTCTTGAATATATTGTTCAGGAATCGGAAAATCACTTTCACTAAGACCGTAGTCACCAAGAACCTTTCGGATGCTATCACTATCAAGTTGACCAGCAAGAGCAAGCTCATCCATCTTGGCAATGATTTCTTGCTCTTCCTCCTCGCTATATAAATCGTATCTCTGCTGATCCTCTTCGCCTGGATTTTGACCTGTATCTCCGTTAGACATATTTATAATTATCTTTCTAGTGCAGGGCTACCCAAGCTCCGTTAGCGTAACCGTAGAACTTGTTGTCTGTTGTGTTGTAGATCATTTCTCCATTAGCAGGAGAAGATATTGCATTCATCTGCGTAGTAGTCATACGAGGCATAATTACACCACCTGTTGTAGAGGTTACGATTAGTGGAGCAGATGGAGAAGCTTCTCCAATGCCGACGTTGCCGCTAAAATAACCTCCACCAGAAGCGTTAATTGCAGCAACCTCACCGCCACTATTCTCAAACTTGATAAAGTCATTGGTAGTAGTCCCACCACCATTGCGTAAAAACGTCATAGTAGGACAAAGCGAGCTGTCCTCATCGTTGACTACAATGCTTCCAGAGCCACCGCCTTTAACTGCAAGTTCTCCAGAAATATCTGTGTCACCATTTCCTTTAACTGTAAATTTGTCATCACTATTAGCATTAAATTTTAACCAGTAACCGCCTGTTAAAGATCCACTTCCTGCGTGGGTTCCTTGTATAATGCCAGCGTCGGGCTCAAAATTTGTTCCACTGCTATTTATTACAATCGCCTTGCTGCTGTTTGATGCACCACTAACATTTATTTCTACATCTCCAGATACCGTTAATGGGCTACTTGGCGACGCAGTTCCAATACCTACGTTGCCATCGGATGTTAGTGTAATGTCTGCACCACCCTCTCTACCTATTCTAAAGTCATCTTCATACGCATCTATAAAATAATGGTTGTACGTGCCGTCGTATGCAGCAGCAGCACGAAGTCTAATTTCTCCACCTTCCTTTTCAGCATCTCCAGCACCGTACACCTCAATCATTCCATTGGGCGTAGTGTCATCTGTTCCAACAAATAAATTTCCAACTACCCTAGCTTGGCCGTTTACATCTAGTGGTTGTGATGGAGATGTAGTTCCAATGCCGACGTTACCATTTGAACCAACAAATAAGCACTCCGTAGACCCAGCGTTTCCTTGAACTTGAAGTGCTGCTCTATCCAAAAGATTGTCTTGGTCTACAATTAAGACATCTGCTGCTGCATTAGTTGTATCTGATTTAAAACGAGCAATTTCGCCACCATCGCTAGTAGGACTTACATCTAGCAAATAGGATGGACTCGCAGTGCCAATGCCTACTCTGTTATTAGTTGAGTCTACTTTAAGTGTAGTAGTGTCTACTGTTAAGTCGCCAGATGCTGCCAGTGTAGTAAACGATCCAGCCCCTGTGCCATCTACCTTTGAGTCAGCGTAAGCTTTAATGCTCTGCTGAGTAGCAAGAGACGTAGCAGAGTTAGAGGCCATATTGTCCTCATCCAATATTGCCACCTCAGCAGGTGCAGCAGCACTGCCAGAAACATTGCCAAGAGCCCTCATATTGGCTACGTTTTCTATTTTGGCTTTCGTAACATTACTGTCTGTAATCTTATCAGTTGTTACAGCGTTTGTTGCAAGCTTGGCAGTTGTAACGTTAGTGTCTGCAATCTTAGCAGTTGTAACATTGTTGTCTGCAATTTTAGCAGTTGTAACATTACTGTCTGTAATCTTAGCAGTTGTAACATTACTGTCTGTAATCTTAGCAGTTGTTACAGCGTTTGTTGCAAGCTTCGCATTAGTAATGCCAGCATCTTTTACAATTATTGCACCCGAGCTTACTTCTGTTGTAGCGTCGTCTACTGCACCAGTATCAAACGTTGCCGAGTTTATTGATGCGTTTAATTTAGCTGCTGTTACTTGATCGCCTGTGCTAAATGAATTACCTGTAGTAAATTTGTTTGCCATTATACTGCTTCGTTTGTGCTTCTAAAAGTTTTATTTCCACTAATCTTAACTGCTCTTATTTTTGGTCGTCCTTGTGTGCTTTCAAATTTAAATTGAATGCTGTATGCTCTATTGGGACCAAACCTTCCTCTAATTGATATGTCCTCACCGCTAGCAAGAACTCCTTTATGAAAAGATTCTATGGACCCTAATGCTATTGTAGCATCAATGTTCTCTGTAATAGCAGATAGTGTAGCATTTGAATTTGCGCTAGCACTAGATTCAACATGTAAATCCCAAAGTTTCCATTTTTTCCGGTCTAAATCATTTCCGTTTATGGCTCTAGTTGTAGCGACTCCATTAATTAAAGGAGAGTTTGTGGTTCCACCAATTTGAGAAATTATATTGTCATTTCCAGAATCCAAAAAGTCTAGTCTGTGTACTCCCCCATTTTGGTTTACCGCATAGACCCCTCGGGCGTCTCCGTCTCCAGCAACAATAAGGTACCTGTAATCCCAATTAGGATCATCTACAGTGTCTATGCTTTCCCATTCTTTGTTTAAAAAATTAAATATAAAAACAGCATTGTTTACACTAGATCCATCAATTGGAGCAGCCATGTAATATCTGTTGTCAAAATAAACTGATTGTACATTTTCAACGGCGTTTTGATTAATTCTGCTTATAGAAGAATTAATTGATTCACTAAGTGGAACATCTTTACCTCTTAAATTGTAAAGATCTTTAAAGTCTAGTGCATATACGCCATTGTCTGATAAAAAAATTAATTTGTCAGCAACTTGTTGTATTGAAGACCTAGCTATACAGCCTAAGTCGCTACTTAGTAAAGTTGTTTGGGCTTCCTTTAGATCCAAGGAATTGCTTACCACATAAATGCTTTCTCTGTTTAAGACTACAAGTTGATCGTCTGAAAAACTATGAACGCCAACTAAATAATCCGACTTTCGAGACATGAACTTAAATTGTCCATAAATGTAATCAAATACGTCAGAGTCGCTAACTAAAGAAAACAATAATTCGTCTCTAACTTTCCTGTCAGTTATAGTTGGACTGCCTGAAGAACCAGTCATTGTGTAATTAAACGGAACAACCAATCTTTTTTGATGAACAATTGCAAATGGAGGAGCAGGGCTGTGGGTAAATCCCATTCCTTGAGATATAGCTTGAGTCCATTTTGTGTCACTAATGCTAGCTAAATTTGGAGACGTAACATTAAAGAAAAATATACTGCTAGATCCAATTTCTGAAACAGAAAACTCATCATTTTTTGACAAACCGCTAGATCCAACACTAGTTAAAACAACTTTATCTCCAACACTTAATCCGTGAGTAGACGGAGTTGACACCGTTACTTTCCCAACGTTATTAGTTATTTCAAAAGCAGTTACTGAAAATGACACGGGTTGGGTAAAATCTCCATTAGGAACATTTGTAAATGCCGGAGACCCAGTAAAATCACCATCCCATTCCATTGCTGTAAAACCATCTCGATGGATGTACACCTTGTTGTCAAACTGGATCATGTCAACGTCTTGAAATACGCTTACGCCAGCAGGGTACGGGATGTTTGTTGTTGCGTCTGTAGTTAGATTAAACGCAGTAACAGAAACGTTTCCAGCAATTAAAACATATGAAGCATTGTTGTTTGCGTCATCGTAAAAAGGCATAGAACCATACACCCCAACAATGTCGTTATCATTTAAGTCCCCAGATCCAACCGTAGCAGTTCCACCGGCTGTTCCAATTGCTGCAGTTTCAGAAATAGTTAAAGCTGTTGCACTAGTTACGGTTGCAATTTTGTTTCCGTTAGGATCGGGGGTTACCCCAGTGATTCCGCTTACATTAACTAAAGTTTGATCTACAATTCCGTGTGCGGATGAAAAATTAATAGTAATAACGCCAGCAGATGGGCCAGCAAGACTGCTACTAGTTACGTTGGCATAAAGAGTAAAAGGAAGGACAAAACCAGGAGATGTAAATGGTGCCAACCTAGATTGAATTCCTTTTCTGGTTTGCCAATCTCCGCCTATATCACATCTTCCATTAAGTGATTCTTCAAGCACCCCAGTAGGAAGCTGGTCTGGCCTAAGGCGGTTGTTAAACCCTTTAAAGCCAGATTCTAAATCCTTTATTGGACGATCATCCAATCTTCCGTATTGTTCGTACCTATCCATTTAACAATTCCAAGCTCTCCTGCTCCAATAGTTTGCAGAAAGCTTATTGCTTTTACCTTTGATGCCACCCGATCTAGCACAATAACTTTTTTTACGTGCTGGGCTACTTTTTTTAATGCTCATATTAGCATCCCCGAAGCGTATTATCTTTTCTTTCCCACCTTGGCAGGCTTTTACAACAGACTTTTTCCCACCAAGGACTTGCCTTCGCGGAACGTTACACTTCATGTTTTTCTTATTTATTTTTGCCACGTCTTACCGCCTTTACTCTTCTTGGTTTACCTGCTGGTTGCCCTAGTTTCTTTTTCTGAGCTACCCTTGATCGTTTTTGTGAAGCAGTCATTTCTCCTTTGGTTACAGGAGTCTTGCCACTTACACGCTTAGATGGACGACAGTATGGGGTGCCGCGTTTCTCTCCTTTACGGCGTCCACAAGGCTTTCCAGTGCGTACATCTACCCACTTTTCCTTGAACCACCGCTTAAGATCAGCACCTTTCTTTGTCTTCCGTACAGCCATTATTTTGCCTTCTTGCGTTTTCCCCAATTAGCAGCACCTACCTTACGGCACTTGGCTATAGCCCCACTTGCATACGCAGATGGGAACACCTTGTACCGTGCTTTAACTTTTCTGTAGCAAGCGTCCTTCGGCATGACTAATAACTTTTTCTTTTACCCTTAGACTTGCGTTTGCCCATTGGGCATGATTTGCGTTTTCCAGTTTTCATATCTATACTTTCTATTTAACTTGTGAACTTCCAAAATAGAAACCTAGTAAAGCTAACATACCTTGCCTTACTTCTGGCAATAATACGAACCCCTCTAAGTGTTTCCATTTATCTACTCCTATTCCTAAAAATTTAAATACCCCTAATTTGTTAGCCTCAACAGTTACTGGTATATCAAAGAACGCCATGACAAAGGGAGCAAATACGACTGAGAAAA